>CAFBLP010000132.1_pt1 | contig 7826 bp, 6 predicted proteins | sample 7268181 | NCBI WGS metagenome assembly CAFBLP01 (sample SAMEA6814034, study PRJEB35770) | freshwater metagenome | biome: Freshwater; feature: Freshwater reservoir; material: water | place: Czech Republic | collected 2017-05-23 | depth 30m m | reverse complement strand
CACGTCCCGAACGTGGCGCGCTACCAAGCTGCGCTACACCCCGTAGGTGCCCGACGATGTTATCCGGCCGGAACGGGCTCTTCCTCAACCGTTTCTGCATCGACTTCAGCATTGCCCACTGCATCGCCCGCTGCATCGCCCGCTGCATCGATGGCCTCGTCGGCCGCAGGTGGCGCCGGAGGAGCGAGCACTGCAGTCACGGCGCGGGTGATGGACAACGCATCAAGCGGCTTGACGATCCAGGCGTCGGCACCGCTGCGCTGGGCGATGAACACGTCGACATCACGGTCGAGCAGCATCAGCACCGGCACGTGCGGCATTGCGCCGGAGCTTTCGTCGTGGCGCAGGTTCATCGTGACCGCCATGCCACCCATCGAGCCGCTCTGCAGGTCGAGGATGGCGATATCGGGCGTACGCGCCTTCACCACGGCGGTGACGTCGCGGCCATTGCGGCACACCGTAAAGCTGGTCTCTGGACCACTGAGGGCGGCGACGATTTCGTCAACCACCCATTGGGCGTCGGTTGCTACCAAGACATGCACATGCAGAACTTACCCGCGTCCGGCCCCAGCGGGGGAATCAAACCCGGAAGAGGTGGTCGGCAATCTGGCGCAGACCCCCGAGATCGTGCACGTCGTCGGACAGCAACGGCACGCGGTGGATTGCGGTTGCACCGGTGTCGGCCACGAGGGGGGCGATGACGGCCTCCTCGGCATCGGCGAGGGCGCGGAGCTCGGCCAGGTTGCGCCACAGTGCAGCCAGGTCGGCGCGTCCGCTGGCCTCGGCCAGCACGGACGCCTCGCGTGCTTCCTCGGCGGTGGCATCGCCGAAGCGCGGTTGCAGCCGATTGACCACCACCGCCGCCACGGCGAGATCGGATGCCGCCAGCCGACCGGCGAAATAACGCGCTTCGTCCACCGTGTCGTGGCGTGGCGACGCAACCAGCACATAGTGCGTGATGGGTGAATGCAGCAGATCGGAGACCGCATCGGCGCGGTCGCGGAAACCGATCTCCATCCCCTCGAACGCTTGGAAGAACGCGATGGCATCGGTGAGCACCTCGCCGCCGACCACCTTGCCGATGGTACGCAGCACCGGTTGAGCGGCCACGTTGAGCACCTTCAGGCCCTTGCGCGCCGGCAGCATCAGCAATCGAAACAGCCGATGGTTGATGAACCGCGTCAGCGTGGCTGGTGCGTCGAGGAAATCGAGCGCGTTGCGCGTGGGCGGGGTGTCGACCACCACCAGGTCGAAACGGTCGTCACGGTGCAGTTGGTAGAGCTTCTCGGCCGCCATGTACTCCTGCGTGCCAGACAGCGCCCCGGCGATGTTGTGGTAGAAGCCGTTGGCCAGAATGCGCTCGGCCTGCTCGGGCGTCTCGGCGTATTGATGCACCAACCCGTCGAAGGTGGTGGCGGGGTCGAGCATCATCGCCCACAGCTCGCCCGGGGTATCTGGCTCGTCGCGGATCTCGACGCGGGTCGGCTCGTTGGACAGGCCGTCGGACAAGCCGAGCGCGTCGGCCAGGCGCCGCGCCGGGTCGATGGTGACCACCACGACGCGCTTGCCCAGAGCGGCAGCGTGCAGCGCAATGGCCGCAGCTGCAGTGGTCTTGCCGACGCCACCCGAGCCACAGCTCACGATGATCTGCGCATCGCGCAGGACGATGTCGAGTGCGGTCAGCGGGGGCGTGTTCATGCGGGCAACCGTTGGATCTGGGCGACGAGCGCGGTGGCGAGCTCGGCCACCTCGGCAGAGGTGATGCCTGCAACCGGGAGCTGGGGCAGCACGATCTGGGCAAGGGCGAGATCGTCGGAGAGACGGGTCAGTTCGTCACGCTGGCTGGCACGGCGGTGATTGCGGTACTCGGCAGCTGCCACCAGATGCTCGTCGGCATCGATGATGGCAATCGGATCACCGATATCCACGCCGTTCACCACCACCGGCCCCAACTGCACCCCGACGCGTTCCTCGACCGCATACGCGGTCTCGATGACCTCGTTGATGGGGGTGGTCTCGGGCAGGGTGACCAGCAGCACCTGGCAGCGGGTGGGATCGTGGAACATCTCCAACACGTCTTCGGCCTGGGTGCGGATGGGCCCGCCGCGAACCGTGTCGAGCAGGCCGCGGGCCGACATCAAAAAGGTGATGGCGTGGCCCGCCGCCGGACCATCGACCACGATCAGGTCGTAGCCGCCGGTGCGTTCGAGCTGCTTCAGCTTGCCGAGCACCACAATGTCGTCGATGCCCGGGGCGGCGGTGGCCACGACGTCGATGATGCCGCTGGTGGCAAGCCGTTTCGAGACCCGTTTCAGCCCGTGGCTATCGAGGTAATCAGCGAGGGCTTCGGGGGCCGTGATGGTGAGCACCTCGACCGCGGTGTGGGCGAGCAGATCTGCCAGGACGGGCTTGCCCTCCAACTCGACGGCGAGCACGCGAAGTCCCGCGTCGGTTGCCGCTTGGGCCAGTACAGCCGTTACGGTTGTCTTTCCGACGCCTCCCTTGCCGGCCACGATGACCAGACGGGCAGCGCCAAAGAACTGCAATGAATCCACACGCCCTCCGGAGGCTCTCTTGCGCAGACTAGCGATCATCTTCTTGGCTGTCGCGGCCGGAGTCGGTCTCCTCGCGCCCCCGGCGGGTGCCAGCGGGCACGTCACGACGTCGGCGCACCCGTCGGCTGACGGTGCCGCACAGCTCGCCCCTGTCGATGTCGTGCAGGTCAGCGGCCTGATCGACGAGATCCTCATCGACGAGATCACCCAGTCCATCCGCCAAGCCGGGGACCACGGGTCGCAGGCGCTGATCCTGCAGATCAACTCCGGTGGCGCCGTGGTGTCACGCGATCGCATGGCAGTGTTGCTGGGCCGCCTGCACGATTCGCCCATCCCCATCGGTATCTGGGTGGGGCCATCGGGTGCTGCGCTCACCGGTCTGCCCGCACAGTTGCTCGCTGCTGCCGATGCCACCGGCATGGCCCCGGGCACCAGCATCGGCAAGTACGGCACACCGCTCACGGTCGAAGGCGTCACTGTCGACTTCGGCGCCGCCACCGATGCAATGCGCACCGAGACCCTGGGCTTCCAGGATGCCCGTACCAGGGGCGCCCTGAAACTGCAGACCACCGATGAAGGCGTGCCGGCCATCAAGAACATGGTGCTGGCGATGGACGGCCTGCAGGCCCGGGGCCGCACGCTGGATACCGTCAGCGAGTCGCTGACCGATGTGGGTGGCACGCAGAACAATGCAACGCTTGTGCGGTTCTTCAAGCTCAGCCTGATCAACCAGTTGCTGCACACGGTCAGCAGCCCTGCCGTTGCCTACCTGTTGTTCATCATCGGCATGGCGCTGCTCATCTTCGAGTTCTTCACTGCCGGTGTCGGCGTGGCCGGTGTGGTCGGCGGGGTGTGCCTGGTCCTCGCCTGCTACGGCCTTGCGGCGCTGCCCCTGAACGGTTGGGCGTTGGCCGCCATCGTGGTGGCGTTCGTGGCCTTCTCGATCGACGTGCAGGTGGGTATTCCGCGGCTGTGGACCGGCGTGGGCCTGGTGTTGTTCGCGGGCGGGTCGTGGTTGCTGTTCCGCGATGTGCTCGGTGCGTCGTTGCGTCCGTCGTGGATCACGCTCATCGCCGGGGTCGGTGGCATCATGCTCACGTTCATCGTCGGCATGCCCTCGATGGTGCGTACCCGCTTCGCCACGCCCACGGTGGGGCGTGAGTGGATGATCGGCGAACTCGGCGTTGCACTGGCCGAGATCAGCCCCGAGGGCATCGCTCAGGTTTCTGGTGGCCGTTGGCGGGCGCGCACCAACCGGGCCACCCCGCTGAAGGCCGGCGAGGCGTTGCGCGTGGTTGCTATCGATGGTGTCACGCTCGAGGTCGAGCCCGTCGAGGGCGCCGCCAAGGACTACCGCGAGATGCGCAAGAAGAGCCACGCCGACGACACCGTCACTGGCGACACCGTCACTGGCGACACCGCTACTGGCGACACCGCTACTGCAGGTGGCACGTCTGTGTGATCAGGGCACCGCGCTCAGCGGTGCGCGGTCACGATCCACACGTTGCCGGGGAACGTGACCGCTCCGCCAAGCATGTGCTCGCTCAGCGCCGAACGCACCGCCTCGGCAGCACGGGCGAACGTGGCGTCGTCGACCTGCTTCCGCAGCGCCTGACCGGGGCTGGTGTTCATTGATTGACCGACCGCGGCATCGAGTCCCTGCCCGGCCCCCATGGTGGTGGGCGCGCTGAACGGCTCGATATGCACCGTCTGCCAGCCGGCGCCGGTGAGGACGGAACGAACCCGCTCGGGGTCGTGGAAGGCAAACGGGCCGGGTGCGTTGTTCGGCGGCAACAGCGGCTCGGGGGTGAAGCTGCGCATGATGCTGGCAGGCAGCGAGATCCATTCGTTCTTGTCTTCGTGCTGCCAGCAGACAAAGGCCAGCCGCCCGCCACTGCGCACGTTTGCAGCAATGTTGGTGAACGCCGCCACGGGGTCGGAGAAGAACATCACGCCGAAGCGCGAGAACGCCGCATCAGCTGGATCATCCAGCGGGGCGATGCGGTCGGTCTGGGCATCGGCCACCACGAACGACACGTTCGGTCGTGTGGCGGCGTGCAGGCGAGCTGCCTCGATCATGGTGGTCGAGATGTCGGCACCGATCACCCAGCCGGTTGGGCCGACAGCATCGGCAATCGCCAGAGTGGTGGTGGCGGTACCGCAGCCGATGTCGAGCACCCGCTCGCCCGGTTGTGCGGCCAGCGCCGCCAGAGCAGCGCCGCCGAAGTGCGTCAGCATCTGGTCGAACATGACCTGTTGTTGCACCCACTGCGGGCCCGCAGCCTGCGTCCAGTAGGTGGCCTGCTGCTGATTGGGGCCCGTGTCGGTCATGGCCACAGTGTTGCACCCCTGGGCCTCGGAGCCGCCGACGTTATTGGGCGCCGTCGAGGGCGGGAAGCCGGGGACCACCGATTCGCAGGTCGTCGCGGCGGCGGGTGATGCCGCGGGCATCCAGCTCGGCGGCCAGTGGCAATGCGTGCTTGCGCGTGGAGCCGGTGGCGTCGCGAAACTGTGCCACGGTGAACCCCTCGGGGTGTTCGCTCAGGAGTCGGGCAGCACACATGGCTGCGGCGTCGATGGTCTGGGGATGGAAGAACACGCCATCGCGTTCCACGATCTGGCCCCTGCGTACGAGCTGGCGGAGCTCGGCCCTGTCCACATCGGTGGCGTCGGCCGGGGTGAAGCCGCCGTCGCGGAGCACGGCCACGAAGGGGTGGTCGGCCAGTGGATCGCGCTCGGCCACCTGTCGGGCCCGGCCACTGTCGATTGCCACGTCGGCAATGGTTGCCAGGACCGCGCGCTCTCGGTCGTCGAGCGCCGCAACATCGAACCCGAGCGGGCCGGCATCGAGCACGCGTGCCCGCACGGACGTGCGCAACGCATCGACGGCATCGGGCATCACCACCCAGTGCCCGATGGTGGGTTCGCGCCGTTCGCCGGTGAGCAGATCCAACTCGCCCGTGGTGACCCAGCCGCGCTCGCGCACGACGCGATCAACGTTGCGGTCCGGGGTGGCCTTCGATGCTGCCAGCACGGGTGCGATGTCCAGCACCTCGCCACCGCCGACGGTTTCGTTGCGGCCCGATTCGCGCAGGATGAACCGATCACCGGGGAGCAATGACAGCGCCTCGGGAAGGTGCAGGCGCACCAGCCCGTTGGAGCCGGGTTGGATGGCCTCTGATCCGAGCACCCGTAGCTTCACGGTGAATTCGCCCGAGCCGATGTAGGCCGCGTAGGCGCCGCGCCGCGACACGTCGTGGTCCAGCCGGTCGAGCACGCGCAACGAGGCATCGAAGCGCTGCGTCGCCCGCCACTGCCGTGGTAGCACGATGGCGTCGCCGCGGCGGACCTCGGTGTGTTCCACACCCGACAGGTTGAGCGCCACCCGGTTCCCGGCACCGATCGTGGTGTGTGAGGCCCCGAGGCTCTGGATGCTGCGGATGCGCACATCATGATGGTGCTGGCCCACCGACACCCGGTCGTCCACCTGCAACGAGCCTCCGGTCAGGGTGCCGGTGACCACGGTGCCGCTGCCCTTGGCTGCGAACACGCGGTCCACCCACAGCCGCGGACGTTGCTGATCGCTGGCCGCCGGGGTGCGGGCAACGAGCGTGTCGAGCGCCGAGCGAAGGTCGTCGAGCCCGCCCCCCGTGGGCGCCGACACGGCAATGATCGGGGCATCCTCCAAGAACGTGCCGGCCACGTGATCGAGCACGTCGAGCGTGGCGATGTCGCGCCATTCATCGTCGACCAGATCCACCTTCGTGAGCGCGATCAGGCCATGACGCACACCCAGCAACTCGAGGATGCGGAGGTGTTCCTCGCTCTGTGGTTTCCACCCTTCGGTGGCGGCAACCACGAACAGGCACGCATCGATACCGCCGACGCCGGCCAACATGTTGCGGAGGAAACGAATGTGCCCGGGCACGTCGATGAAGCTGATGCCCTCGCCCGAGGGCAGCACGGCATGTGCAAACCCCAGATCGATGGTGAGCCCACGGCGCTTCTCCTCGGCGAACCGGTCCGGGTCGGTGCCGGTGAGCGCCAGGACCAACGAGCTCTTGCCATGGTCCACATGTCCGGCAGTTGCAACGACGCGCACGGCGACTATCCGGTCGTCTGCAGGGCGGCCGTGATTGCGGCGACGAGAATGGGGTCGTCGTCGCGGTCCACGCTGCGCAGGTCGATGAACGTGAGGCCCTCACGGACCCGGGCGATGACGGGGGTGGCATGGTTGCGCAGAGCTGCGAGGTGATCGCCCTGCAACACCACGCCGTACGACGGCATGGTCACGCCCGGTGCGGACCCGGCACCCGGCAGGGCGGTCATGGCCTGGCCGGTTGCCTGGGCAGCGCCCGCTGGCGTGCCTGGGTCGCCGACGACGGCACAGATGGCGTCGGCGCGTTGCTGCAACTCGGTGAGCGGGGTGGCCACCATGCGCCAGAATGGAATGGTCGTGGCAGCCGAACGGTCGAGGTAGGCCAGCGCCGTGGCCTGCAGGCTGGACAGCACCAGCGCGCCGGGTCGCAGCGCACGTGCCAGCGGGTGGCGTTTGCACGCCTCGACCAGATCGCGTCGACCCACGATGATGCCGGCCTGTGGACCGCCGAGCAGTTTGTCGCCGCTGAACGTGACCAGCGCTGCGCCGTGTTCGAGGCTTTGCCGTGCGGCGGGTTCGGCGGCCAGCCATGGGGGCGGGGGACCACCCAGCCACGGGCAGTTGGCATCGATCAGGCCGCTGCCGATGTCGGCCACCACCGGCACGGGCAGGGTGGCCAGCTCGGCGACTGAGGTGTCCTCGACGAAGCCCTCGATGCGGAAGTTCGAGGGGTGCACCTTCATGGTCAGCGCAATGTCGGTACCGGGCCGGGCGATGGCCTTTGCATAGTCGCTCAGGCGGGTGCGGTTGGTGGTGCCGACATCCACGAGCGTTGCCCCGGATTGCTCCATCACGTCGGGCACGCGGAACGCGCCACCGATCTCGACGCTCTCGCCGCGGCTCACCGCAACACCCCGGTTGTAGGCGAGGGCCGCCAGCACCAGCATCACCGCTGCGGCGTTGTTGTTCACCACCATCGCCGCCTCACCGCCGCACAGCTGGGCGAAGAGCTGTCCCACGGCGGTCTGACGCGAGCCGCGATCACCGGTGGCGAGATCGAACTCCACATTCACGGGGCGGGGCGCCTGCCGGACACCCACTGGGGCGCGTCCGAGGTTGGTGTGCAGCAGTACGCCAGTGGCGTTGACCACCGGCATCAACAGCGTGCGCGT
>CAFBLP010000131.1_pt1 | contig 7854 bp, 5 predicted proteins | sample 7268181 | NCBI WGS metagenome assembly CAFBLP01 (sample SAMEA6814034, study PRJEB35770) | freshwater metagenome | biome: Freshwater; feature: Freshwater reservoir; material: water | place: Czech Republic | collected 2017-05-23 | depth 30m m | reverse complement strand
CTACCCGGGCTTTGTGGCCGGTGCCACCTTTGCCCAAAAGCTCGGCTGGAACGGTGCCCGCGTCAGCAGCAGCTACGCCGCCTGCGCCTCGGGAGCCATGGCGCTCGATTCCGCCCGCGCCCAGATCCTGGCCGGCTTCTGCGATGTCGCGCTGGTCATCGGCGCCGACACCACGCCAAAGGGCTTCTTTGCCCCGGTCGGCGGCGGCGACCGCAAGCACGATCCCGACTGGCAGCGTTTCCACGTACTCGGCGCCACCAACCCGGTGTACTTCGCCCTGTTCGCCCGCCGGCGTATGGACATGTACGGCGCCACGGCCGAGGACTTCGCCCAGGTGAAGGTGAAGAACAGCCGCCACGGCCTCAACAACCCCAATGCCCGTTTCCGCAAGGAGAACGTGATTGCCGATGTACTCAACAGCCCCATCGTCAGCGATCCGCTGCGCCTGCTCGACATCTGCGCCACCAGCGACGGCGCAGCGGCCATGGTCGTGTGCAGTATGGAGTACGCCCGCAAGCACCTCGGCAACACCGACGGCCTGTGCCGCGTGAAGGCCGTTGGCACCGTTGCGCCCACGTATCCGCAGAGTGTGCTCGAGCTGCCCGACATCGCCAGCGACTCGACAGCGGTCGTGCCCGCACCGGCGCGCAAGTGGAAAGACACCATCGCCTTTGCCGCATACGAGCAGGCGGGTATCGGCCCCGACGACATCGACCTGGCCGAGGTGTACGACCTGTCGACGGCGCTCGAGCTCGACTGGTACGAACACATCGGCCTGTGCGCCGAGGGCGAGGCCGAGGGCCTGCTCCGCAGCGGGGCCACCACCATCGGTGGGCGCGTTCCGGTCAACCCCAGCGGCGGCCTTGCCTGTTTCGGTGAGGCCATCCCAGCACAGGCCATCTCACAGGTGTGCGAGCTGGTGTGGCAACTGCGCGGTCATGCAACCGGCCGCCAGGTCGAAGGGGCCCGGGTGGGCATCACCGCCAATCAGGGCCTGTTCGGTCACGGCAGCTCCGTCATCGTCGCCCGCTGACGTGACCCCGACGCTGGCCATCTCATGAAGCTGCACACCATCGACATCGAGGTTCCCTGCTCGGCCTCCCCCGAGATCACGTTCGACATCCTGCAACATGCGGCCGGCTGGTCGACGTGGTCAGCGGCGAAGAAGGCCTGGCTCGAGGTGGAGGGCTCGCCCACTCCCGACGGCGTGGGAGCGGTCCGACGGTTCGGAACCGGCCCGTTCATGAGCCGTGAAGAAGTGGTGGCCCACGAGGCCCCCACACACTTCGCCTACGTCCTGCACGCGGGAATACCGGTGAAGGACTACCGCGCCGACGTTCGAATCATTCCCGTCGGCTCGGGCTGCACGATCTCCTGGCGCAGCACCTTCCACCGCAAGTACCCGCTCAGCGGGACCCCAACGCGGTTGTTCCTGAAGTACTTCCTGCGCGACACCGCCCGACGGCTGGCACGCGCTGCGCAGCACAGGGCCGCTGAGGCCCCGGCGCCTCCCACGGCCTAACCTGCGTTCCATGGCTGAAGCGTTCATTGTTGATGCAGTTCGTACACCCGTTGGTCGCCGTGGCGGCTCGCTGAGCACGGTGCACCCCGCCGACCTTGGCGCGCACAGCATCAAGGCCCTCATGGATCGCACCGGCGTCGATCCCGGCGTCGTCGACGACTGCATCTTCGGCAACGTCGATTCCGTCGGCCCACAGGCCGGTTGCATCGCGCGCACCGCGTGGCTCGCCGCCGGCCTACCCCAGCACGTACCGGGCACCACCATCGACCGCCAGTGCGGGTCGGCTCAGCAGGCCGTGCACTTCGCGGCGCAGGCCGTGATGAGCGGCACCATGGATCTCGTGGTCGCCGGTGGCGTGCAGAACATGAGCATGATCCCCATCTCCTCGGCCATGACCGCTGGCGAGGCGCTGGGCTTCACCGATCCCTTCACCGGCTCCACCGGTTGGACCACGCGCTACGGCAACGGCGAGGTCAGCCAGTTCGTCGGCGCCAACATGATGGTCGACAAGTGGAACCTCACACGCGCCCAGATGGAGGAGTTCGCTGTGAACTCCCACGTGCGTGCCCTGCGCGCACGCGCTGAAGGCCGCTTCGACGGCCAGATCGCCCCACTCAACGGGCTCACCTTCGACGAGGGTCCACGCGAGCCCAACTGGGACAAGATCCGCTCGCTGCCCACCCTCACGCCGGGGGGCCAGCTCACGGCGGCCTGCGCCAGCCAGATCAGCGACGGCTCCGCAGCGCTGCTGATTGCCGGCGAGCAGGCCATCAAGGACCACGGCCTCACCCCTCGCGCCCGCATCCATCACATCAGCGTGCTGGCCGACGACCCGATCATGATGTTGTCGGCGCCCATCCCCGCAACCAAGCGAGCACTGGCCAAGACCGGGCTCACCGTGGACGACATCGACCTGGTCGAGATCAACGAGGCCTTTGCTCCGGTGGTGCTGGCATGGCTGAAAGAAACCGGCTTCGACTACGAGAAGGTCAACGTGAACGGCGGCGCCATCGCGCTCGGCCACCCGCTCGGCGCCACCGGCGCTCGACTGATGACCACCCTGCTCGCCGAGCTCGAGCGCACCGGGGGCCGCTACGGCCTGCAGACCATGTGCGAGGGTGGCGGCCAGGCCAACGTGACCATCATCGAACGCCTCTGATCCCGGCTCCGATCGCTGCCGGCCCACACCCATGAGCACCGTCCGCAAGGCCACCGTTGCTGACCTGCCGCGGCTGTGCAGCACGATGGTGCACGCGTTCATCGACGACCCGGTGATGCGTTGGATGTTTCCTGACGACGACGAGTTCTTCGCCGGCAACGGCGCCGCCGTGCGCTTTTTGTTCTGGCGCTGGCTCGCGTACGAACAGACCTTCACCACCGACGACGGCGTTGCCGTCGCCGCGTTCATCCCCCCCGGTCGTCCCGAGCTCGCCACGCTGCCCGAGCCGAATGCACCGACCCACCCGGCGCATCGCATCGAGCAGTTCATCGCGCTCGGCGCGATGATGGCCGACCACACCCCGCCCGAGCCGCACTGGTACCTCAACCTGCTCGCCACCCACCCGCACTGGCAACGCCAGGGTCTCGGCGCTCTCGTGATGTCGCCCATCGCCGAACTCTGCGATCGCGAGGCCCTGCCGCTGTACCTCGAGACCGAGACGATGGCCAATGTGGCCTACTACGGGCACCTCGGATTCACCGTGCGCAGCGAATGGGACGTACCGCTGAACGGTCCGCACATGTGGGGCATGATCCGCCAACCACGCTCCTGAGCTTGGCGTGGAGCCCCTCCGGCTCGCAACCCTGCCCCCGCGTTCGAAGGCGATCTGGCAGTTGATTCGCGCCCTGCGGGGCTCACCACCACTGACAGTTGCGATACTGGCGTTCCGGGCGATCTGGCAGTTGATTCGCGCCCTGCGCGGCTCACATACACTGCCAGTTGCGATCTTGGCTTGACTGGCGACGTGACGCCCGGGCGCCCGGCGCTGACAAGTTTCTGACGGTGCGTTAGATTTGCCCGGACGGATACCCAGGGGGCTTTCATGCACGATCTCATCATCCGCGGCGGCACCGTCGTCGACGGCACCGGCGCACCGCGTTTCGCTGCCGACATCGCCATCGACAACGGCCGCATCACCGCCGTGGGCAACGACCTCGGCGACGCCCGCGAGATCCTCGATGCCACCGGGCTCGTGGTGACCCCGGGCTTTGTCGACATCCATACCCACTACGACGGTCAGGCCACGTGGGACGACCTGCTCGAGCCCTCCAGCGGCCACGGCGTCACCACGGTGGTGGCGGGCAACTGCGGCGTCGGCTTCGCGCCGGTCCGCCCCGGCAAGGAGGAGTGGCTCGTGCAGTTGATGGAAGGTGTCGAGGACATCCCAGGCACCGCGCTGCACGAGGGCATCTCATGGGGTTGGGAGAGCTTCCCCGAGTACCTCGATGTGCTCGATGCGCGCCACTACGCGATCGACATCGCCACCTACATCGGGCACGGTCCCGTCCGCGCCTATGTGATGGGCGACCGCGGTGCCCGCAACGAGCCGGCCAGCCCCGAGGACATCGCCGGCATGAAGCAGCTCGTCACCGAGGCCATCAAGGCCGGCGCCATCGGCTTTTCCTCCAGCCGCACGCTCAACCACAAGGCCCGCGACGGCGAGCCGGTCCCCGGCACCTTTGCCGCCGAGGACGAACTCAACGGTCTCGCCGACGGCGTGTCCGATGCGGGCGGAGGATTGTTCGAGATCGCCCCACAGGGCCTCGAGTTCGAGGCCGAGGTGTTCCTCGGCGAGGTCGATCTGCTCAGCCGCATCGCGCTGCGCACCGGCCTGCCCGTCACCTTTGCAATGCTGCAGAACGAGCGCAACCCCGACTCGTGGCGCGAGGCCCTCAAGCGCGTCGACGCCACCAACGCTGCGGGCGGCAACATGCGCCCGCAGATCGCTGCCCGCCCGTTCGGCATGATGATCGGTTGGGCCAACAACAACCCGTTCACCAAGCGCCCCACGGTGGTCGACCTCGTCGGTCGACTCGATGGTGACGCGCTGCGCACCGAGCTACGCAAGCCCGAGATCAAAGCCACCGTCCTCAGCGAGACCGACCTGCCCAGCGATCCCAGCATCCAGTTCGACGGCCTCGGGCCGTTCCTGCAACTGATGCTCGACAAGATCTACGCAATGGGCGACACGCCGAACTATGAGCCATCGGCCGATCACACCGTTGCAGCACTGGCCGCAGCAGCCGGCGTGGACCCGCTCGACATGGCCTACGACCTGCTCAACGAGGCCGATGGCAATGCGTTCCTGATGCTGCCGTTCTTCAACTACGTCGGCGGCACGCAGGATGCCATCTACGAGATGCTGCGTCACCCTGCCACGGTCTCGGGCCTGTCCGACGGCGGCGCCCACTGCCGGATGATCTGCGATGCGTCCATCCCCACCTATGTACTCAGCCATTGGGCCCGCGACCGCGAAGGCGACAAGCTGTCGCTCGAGGATGCCGTGAAGTGCCAGACCAGCGACACAGCCGAGGTCATGGGTTTCCACGACCGGGGCACCATTCAGCTGGGCAAGCGCGCCGACCTCAACGTGATCGACATGGCGTCACTCGACCTCGAGTACCCGCGCGCCGTCGACGATCTGCCCGCAGGCGGACGCCGGCTCATGCAGGCGGCACACGGCTATGTCGCCACCATCGTGAACGGCGAGATCACCCGTCGCAACGGCATCGACACGGGCGCCCGTCCGGGTCGCCTGGTGCGCTCCAGCCACTGAGACCGGCGCCGACCGCTGGCCCTCCGATCGCTGCCGAAGCGTCACTCGTAACGGGCACCGATATCGCGGGCGAGCTCGACGAACCGCGCACCCGAATCGGGAGCGAGCTCGCCGGGTTCGTAACGCACTGAGTGCAACGTGCCCTGGAACGGGAACGGGCCATGCTGTTCGTAGCGCTGCCAATCGACCGGCGAGCCACGGTCGATACCGGTGTCGATGCCGCTGAACGGTGCCATCGGCCACAGCATCGGGCGCTCGAGATCGGCGAGGCGCTGCTGGCCATCCACGGTGACGGCCACAATCCAGCGCCCGCCCCCCGGCCCGCCGAGCGTGACCACGATGCGATGTCGCCCGGGCGTCAGCTGGCCCGCCGACGCACGCGTGGTGGCGCCGTGGCCATCGTTGTGCACGAACCACAACTCGTCACGATCCACCTCGACCGCATAGCCGCCGCCCTGATCGCCGTGCGCGACCAGCACGCCGCCGTCGCCCGCCGCGACCGTCGCGTCGATGATGATCACACAGGTGCGCTGCCACACCAGGCTGCCGCTGCGGATGCGTTCGAGCGTGGGGGTACCGGGCCAGATGGTGACCGGCAGGTGGAACACGTCGTCCTTGGGCGGCCGCACGATCCAGCGCCAGCCCGAACCCTCATCGAGCGGGTACACCTGATTGGCCAGCGCAGCGGCGTGGAACCCGGCGGCAAGATCGGCCACCCGATCAGGCGCTGCCGATGCCAGATTGGTGATCTCGGTGGGGTCCTCGGCCAGGTGGTACAGCTCCCAGTCGGCGTCGGTGAACTTCGTGCGCGGCCGGCGATTGGTGACCACCTCCCAACCATCACGATAGAAACCACGATGGCCCTCGAGCTCGTAGTACTGCTCGGCGCGCACCGGGCCGTGCGCCGCGTCGTGCAGGACCGGCACGAGGCTGGCACCGTTCATCGGCTTCACGGCCTGGCCGTTGCGCTGGGCCGGCGCGCCGATGCCGGCGAGAGCCAGCACCGTTGGGAGCACATCGATGCAGTGCGCGTACTGGGTACGGATGTCGCCGGCCACATGACCGAGACCCTTGGGCCAGCTCCACACGCATGGCACCTGATGACCGCCGGCGTAGGTGTTGCGCTTGTACAGCCGGAAGGGCGTGTTGCTGGCCATCGCCCAACCACGCGGGTAGTGCGTCATCGTGGTCGGCCCACCGATGTCGTCGATGCGGGCGAGGTCCTGGGCCAGGGTGTCCTTCGCATCGCCATGACCAAGGTGACCGAAGTAGTTGGTGGTACCGGTGGACTCGCCCTCGCGGCTCGCTCCGTTATCGCTGAGGAACACCAGAATGGTGTTCTCCCACTCGCCGGTCTCCTCGAGCGCCTCGCGCAGGCGCCCGACGCTCTGGTCGATCTCGTCGACCATCGCCGCGTACACGGCCATGTAGCGGGCATACAGGCGGCGCTCATCGTCGGTGAGGTCGTCCCATGCCTTCACGTCGTCGCCGCGTTCGTGGTTGCGGGGCGGCAGCGGCGTGCCGGCTGGGATGACGCCCAGTTCGATCTGACGGGCATGGCGCAGGATGCGGGTCTGGTCCCAGCCAACGTCGTAGGTGTCGCGATACCGCTCGATGTCGTCGGCCTTGGCCAGCAGGGGCGCATGTGCAGCCGGGTGGGCCATATAGAGAAAGAACGGCTGACCGGGACGCGAGGCACTGCGCTCGCGGATCATACGGATCGCCTTGTTGGTGAGATCGTCGGTGAGGAAGTAGTCGTCGGGCCACTGATCCACCTCGACCACATGGTTGTCCTCGATGAGCCGGTGCGGCTGGTGCAGGTTGGTGAACGCCTCGAGGATGCCATAGAAGCGGTCGAAGCCGCGCTGGCACGGCCAGCCGTGCTGGGGTCCGCCTGCGCCCATGTCGTTGTCCCGGCACAGATGCCACTTGCCGACCATCAGCGTGGCGTATCCCGCCGTGCGCAGGATCTCAGCGGCCGTGGACACGTTGTCGGCAATCTCGGCGCGATAGCCGGGGAAGCCGGGGTCGTCCTGGGCGATGTGGCCCATGCCCGCCGCGTGGCAGTTCAAGCCGGTCAGCAGCGACGCCCGCGTCGGCGAGCACATCGGGTTCACATGGAAGTTCGTGAAGCGCAGCCCCTCGCTGGCAAGGCGATCGATGTTGGGGGTACGGATCTCGCTGCCGAAGCAACCAATGTCGGAGAAGCCGACATCGTCGACGAGGACGAACACGATGTTCGGCGCACCCTCTGGCGCGGTCGTTGCAGTGGGCCACTGGTTCTGCGACCCCGCCATCGTGGTGCCGATGCGGCCGCCGAAACCGAAGTAGGGAGCGGTCGGGTCGCCCGCCGCGTCGGCGGACTCGCCGGTGTTGATGTGTGCAGTCACGATGGCGAATCTAACGCACCATCAGAAACTCTCATGGGAGGAGCGCTCTGTCTGGTGCGGTTGGAAGCAGGCACGCTGCCCGCCATGCTGACGGTCATGTCCGTGCCGTTCGAGTCCCTCGCCGAGCTGATGCGTTCGCGCCGCACCAGTCTGTTCGTCGACAACG
>CAFBLP010000130.1_pt1 | contig 7958 bp, 12 predicted proteins | sample 7268181 | NCBI WGS metagenome assembly CAFBLP01 (sample SAMEA6814034, study PRJEB35770) | freshwater metagenome | biome: Freshwater; feature: Freshwater reservoir; material: water | place: Czech Republic | collected 2017-05-23 | depth 30m m | reverse complement strand
CGACGAACACGGGGATGACCGCGGCGTACACGTGGCCAGCCGGCTGATGTGGGCCGAACACATTGAAGAAGCGGAAGGCCAATACCGGTAAGCCGTAGCTGCGACCCCAGGCCAGCGTGTACGACTCGGTGGCCAGCTTACTGGCCGCGTACGGCGACAGCGGCCTGGTGGCGAGCCCCTCGTGCTTGGGCAACGTGGGATTGGCGCCGTACACACTGCTCGACGATGCGACGAGCACGTGCAGGTTCCCGTGGCGACGGGCGGCTTCGAGCACCATCGCGGTGCCAGTGGCATTGGCGTGGTGCGTGGCCATCGGATCAGCCACGCTGCGCGGCACGCTGCCAAGGGCGGCGAGGTGCACGACCGCGCCCGCGCCGGCAAACGCCTCGTCGAGCGCCGCATCGTCGGTGATCGAACCGTGGACGAAGTCAACATCGAAACCATCGAGGTTTGCCAGGTTGCCGGTGGAGAGATCGTCGAGCACCACCACCGATGACACACCTGGGGCGGCAAGCAGATGCCGACACAGGTTCGAGCCGATGAAACCTGCACCACCAGTGACGACTACACGCATCAGGGCAGGCTACTTCTTGGCCAACGCGGCCATCACCTCGGCCAGCGGCGCGTGATCGCCGAAGTCCTTGTCGAGATGGCTGTAGAGCACGCTGTTGCCCGGACCCATCACGAAGTTGGCACCCAGCTGCAGCGATCGCGACCCGGTCTTGTGCTGGTGGTGTCCGGCCTTGCGGGCACGGTTGCCCGCCTTCAGCACGCTGGGGCTGAGCATGCCCGTGAGCGCCTTTGCACCGCCCTTCACCGAGGCGGCCTCTGCAGCGTCACCGTCTTCATCGACGAGCACCGCGAACGGCACCTTCTCGTCATCGACAAACGACTTGGCGTACATCATGTTGCCGGTTCCAATGGCCACGACATCGGCGCCGGTGGCCGTGATGTCGGAGTAGTTGTCGCGCAACTGCGCGGCATGCTCTCGGCAGAACACTCAACCGAAGTGGCGGAGGAAGACAACCACGATGCGACGATCGGACCAGTAATCACCGAGGCGGTGCACCTGGCCGTCGACGCCCTCGAGCTGCGTATCAGCAAGCTGTGCGGGGTTCATCCGCCCATTGTGTCATGGACTCGTCTGTGATGGATTCGTGTTCGGCGGATTCGTGACCTTCGGACCCTTGATGACGACGCTGGTGTCGATGGGTTCGCTCGGGCCGAGCCCGCGCTGGGGGCAGGGCACATCGGTGCCACCGACGCGAACATCAGCCCCGAGCGTTTCGGTGGAGGTACCCGATGGCGACACCAGCGCCACGGTCAGCTGCGTGCACCCCTTGGCGGGTGGGGCCGACAGCCAGTGCCCCGGCTTCGTCTCGGTGAACGGCTCGCCGCCGGGCCACGCCAAGGTCACCTTGCCGTCTCCCTTGACCACGACCTGGATCGCTTTGTTGGTGTCGATCAGCACCGGGTCGTAGTCGAACGCGATGTAGCCGGTGCCCGTGAGCGTGGCGCACTCCGATGACCCGATGCCGAACGTGGGCTCGATGTTCTTGCCGTCGACCACGAGCGTGACCGTGGGCAGAACTTCTCCAGCCACACAATCTCCGGGAGGAGGAACCGTTCCGATGGGAACTGAACCCTCAGCTGCACTGCCCGATGGCGAGGCCGACTTGCCCGAGCACGCGGCCAGCGCCACGACCACGAGGGCACAGCTGAGAACACGTCGCATCACCACGATTGAAGGTAGCTCACCCCCTGCGGCTCCGTCGTTTAGCAGCGATTTCACGAGGCCAAGATACGTTCCGCAGCGGTGAGGAGTTTCTGGGCGTACTTCACTGCGTCGCCCGCCTCCTTTGCCGAGACCATCGTCGTTTGGTACTGCGATTTGGTCTTCAATGACAGCAGCCTGTCGAGCACCGGGGCGAGCGGGGCCGCCTCACGTCCGGCCCTTCTCAGCTCGGGCACGGCGGACCGATGGTCGTCCGACTTGTCGGTACGACCCACGAGCTTCAGACACATCGAGTCCTTAGAGTTGATTCCAGAAATGACCGCGGCCGATGTCGCTGCGTTGAAATGCCCGTTTGTGGCGCTGCTCTCCGCGGCGGCGAGAAACTCCGTTGCCTTGCGCAGATGACCGCGCGCTCTATTCAGTATGTCCGTCATTTCTCGACACGTCCTCTGAGGAGTGGTCCGAGGCTTTCGCCAGCAAGGTCGAGCAGGCCTGTGGCAAGCGAGCCGACGAGGGGGTCCTTCACGCGCACGAGTCGCTTCAATTCGGCACGGGTGTACTCGAGAACGTCGCAGCTGTTGCCCGACCACAGGCAGACCGAACTCGACAACTGTTGCACCTGCTCGGCCCAGGACGCATCGTCCGCAACCACCCGGTCCGGGCGAATAATGATCAGATCGACATCGCTCATCGGGCCGCCTTCGCCACGACCGAACGAGCCGAACGCAGCAACTGCAATCGGTTGAGGGTTCCAGGTCTTGAGCGCGACGCGTATTCGCTCGAGCAACACTTCTCGAAGTGAAGCCAGATTGGTGAGCGCCGAAGCGGCAACGTGATCGCGGTTCAGCGAGTAGAGCATCGCTCGCCCTGCCGGCACAGCGACCACGACCCCCGCGTCCACGAGACCTCCGATTGCCCGACTTACCCCAGCTTGGCTGACGCGGCCATCAGAGAGAGCTGCAATCGTTCGACCAGTCAGTGGCTGCTCCGTACGCGACAACACCGTGAGTATCTCGCCAGGTGCTCCCGCGATGAGCGAGGTGAGGGGCCGGCCAAGATGCATCATCGACCTCCGTGCTCAGGTTGATCTGTTCGTATGATCACAATAGTACTTATATAATGCGTATTCGCATCATATAAGTCCACGCAAGGCTGTCAGACCGCTGCCATCGAGGGCACCACGCGCACGGCCCTGTCGAAGCCGGTGCGCGCAAAGCGACTACAGAACGACTCGTCGCTGCACACCACCACCAGATCGCCACCGCCGTCACGCAGGCGCCCGGCCGCGCCGAGCAGCACTCCGAGGCCGGAATCGTCGCAGGCCGACACACCGTCGAGATCGACGACCAACACGGCGCAGGGCGACTCGTTGCTGAAGCGTACGAGCGCGTTGTGCAGCACCGGGATGGTGGCCAGGTCGATCTCGCCGCTCACGTGCAACACCTCGGCCGCGCCCACGCTGGCTCGTCGCACGTTGAGTTCCACGGTTGCGACCCTACCGGCCGATCTCGGCGCCACCGAGTCTCTGACTCATGGAGGCTCCAGGATCATCGTGGCATCGCCGCGCAGTTCGACATCGGGCATGAGCAGCCCGATCAGCGGCACGTCGGTGTGGTTGGTGATGACGACCGTGACGGTGACATAGCCGTCGCTGATGGAGGTCGACACGCTGGCCGGCTGACCGATGGCCCGCTGTACGGCTGCCGTTGCGGCCGATGCCGGATCGGCGGAGACCGCCGCAGCGCGTACGCCGGTGCGCGCGGCCTCGATGGCCACGAGTTGGTCGCGCACCACAACCGCGATCTCCACCACGCCCAACAGCAGCAGGCAGAGCAGTGGCATGGCGAGCGCCAACTCCACGGTCGCCTGGCCGCGGTCAGCACAGGTGTGATCCCGTCCGGGTGATGTCATCGAGGCCATGTGCGCAGCCAGTCAGCCGACGCGGCTGACGACCTCGTCGAGCACGCGATCGAACAGGCGGCCGATCTTGCCGCCACCACCGCCAGATGTCGCCCAGCTCACCACGAGCAACGCGATGACGGCCGCTCCCAACAGCACGAGCGCGTATTCGGTGGTGGCCTGGCCGTTGTCGCCGAGCATGGTGAACCAGGTGTGCAGACGCACGATTCGTTTGCGCATGATGAGACCTCCGCGTTGGATGTGTTCGTGTCCGTCGTTGCCGACGTGATCTGCGGTCGTCAGCGACGGAGGCGCTGCAGCGACGAAACGGCCCCGGCCATGAGCGGGACGATGGTGAGCAACACGAACGATGGCAGCGTGCAACCCACCAGAGGGAACGACAGCCGGATGGGTAGCTGCCGGGCCGCCGCGTCGGCGTTGCGCCGGCGCTGCGCGCGGGCCTCATCGGCGAGGCGATCGAGAATGGGGGCCAGCGGCGTGCCATAGCGATCGCTGAGCGCCAGCGCATCGGCCAGTGGTTGGGCGATGCCGCCGAGGTGGCCGGGCAACAGCGCGAGGGCGTCGGAGAACCGTTCGCCGCTGGCGACCTGCTGCACCACCAACTGCAACGCCTCGCGCACCGGAGGATCGACAGCGACGGCCAACGTCTCGAACGCCTGCAGCGGGGTGCAGCCGGCGCGGATGGTGAGCACGAGCAGATCGATGAAGTCGGGGAACTCGCGCGCCAACCGACGCTCCGCGCGGCGCTGTCCGATGGTGGTGCGGGCGATCGTCATCGCAGCCCACTGATGATCCGCTGCATCATGCGCCATCCGGCGAGATTCAACGCGAGTCCAACGGCCACAGAGACCAGACCAACCGGGGTGAGAACGAAGCGCTGCACATCGGTACTGGTGAGCAGCGTCCATCCTGCGAAGGCAATGGGCACCAGTGTGAGTACCCGCACCGACAACCGGGCCTGTGCACTCTGCGCGACACGCTCTTGAGCCGCAGCGTGACGCTCGCGCAAGGTTGCGGCGGCACGGTCGAGCGGTTCGCTGATGTTGCCACCGACACGGGCACACAACCCGAGCACGTGCACCACCAACGCAACAGCTGCCGTGTCGGCGGGTTGGCTGTGCAGGGCTTCGGCGAACGTGGCGCCGCGCTGCAACCCGGCCAGCGTGTGATCGAACAGGGGCGACAACTCGACCACCTCGCGCGACGCCGTGAACGCATGCGCCAGCGTCTCGCCACTGGCGCAGCGACGGGCGATGTCATCGAGCAACGCGGCGAGCGTCTGGACCGACGGCGGAATTGGCTTTCGGGGTCGCAGATGCTTCCTGCTTCCGAGCCCCGATGGTGCAGGCTCACCGGCACGGAGTCGGGAGCGGATGCCACTTGCCATCGCCCAGTCGCGCACGGGCACACCCACGGTGAACAGCGCCGCAAGGCAGAGCACGGTGACCAGCATCAGTGCCGGCCCCGCGTGACGTTGCCGACCACCGCTGAGTCGGCCACCACTGCCCGATGTAGGTCTGGCGTGCCGGGTAACGCCAACTCGAGTACGTCACTGACCCGACGGCGCCCGCCCGCACTGCGTTGCAGGTGCACGACCACGTCGATGCAGCTGCGCACGTGATCACGGACCGCTTCGACCGGCCAGTTGGGGGCATGCTGCACCAGCAGCGCCTCGATGCGGCGCAGCGTGTCGAGCGGGCCGTTCGCATGGCACGTGGCCATGGAACCGTCGTGTCCAGTGTTCATTGCCTGCAGCATGTCGATGACCTCACGGCCGCGGATCTCGCCCACCACCAGCCGGTCGGGGCGTAGCCGTAACGACGTACGCACCAGGTCGCTCATGGTGATGGCCGGAACGCCATCGCTGGTGGCCGGCCGCGTCTCGAGCCGCAGCACGTGCGCCGCATCCAGCTGCAGTTCTGCGGTGTCCTCGAGCGTGATCACCCGTTCGCCGGTGCCGATACGCGACGCCATCACGTTGAGCAGACTGGTCTTGCCCGACGACGCTGCCCCGCTGATCAGCACGTTGCATCGCGTGCTCACGATGCCGTGTAACACCGCTGCCACCGACGCATCGGCAAAGTCGGCCATCGAGCGCCGCCGCACGCCGAAGCGACGCAGCGTGAGGCATGTGCCATCGATGGCGATTGGGGCAATGACCGCGCACACGCGGGTGCCATCGGGCAGGCGTGCATCGACGATGGGTGACAGCCGATCGAGCCGACGGCCGAGCGGGTTGAGGATGCGCTCGATGATGCGCGGCGTGATGTCATCGTCGAGCCGGCCGGCCATGGCGACTGCCCCTTCGCGCTCGACCCAGACATCGCCACCGTTGTTGATCATGATCTCGTTGACGAGCGGATCCTGGAGCAGGGGCTGCAGTGGGCCGAGCCCGGTGAGCCCGGCCAATGTGGGGATGGAGAGGTCGGGCGTCATACCGCGAGCTCGCTGAGCGCGACCGACAGGGTGCGCGGCAGCCGTGACGCGAGCAGACCGGCATCAACAGCGCGGGCCACGGCAGGATCGAGGCTGATCTCGGCCACCACCGGTGCCTGCACGGCATACGCCACGTCCTGAGCACGTAACGCCCGCCCGGGTTCGTGCACCACCACCACACCGGTGGGAGTGACCGCGCTGGCGGCGGCCCGGCGCAACGCGAGGTAGCACGGTCTGGTCACCAGCAACCGGTGCTGCGCGGCATCGACGAGACCGGGTGGCGGCACGCCCGAGCCTGCGTCGACCACCACGTTGACGGGGCTGGCGGCCAGGACCTGACCAAGATCGGCCCAGCGCGCCCGCTCCGGTGGAGCAGAGGACCCGCCACGGGCAATCAGCAGGAGTCCCTCTGCGGCGGCGATGCCAATCGATTCGATCGTTTGGACCGGCGCCGCCGACAGCACCCAATCATGCACACCCGATTTGGCCGGTTCGGCCATGCCGAGCGCGGCGGGCGCATCGCCCGCGAGATCGATCAGCCAGGTCGGCCCGCGGGTGGCGGCACCGAGCAACGCCAACGCACATGACACAACCGTGGTACCACTGCCGCCCTTGGCGGCCCAACAGACGGTGAGCACAACACACCCCCGGACCCGACCACGCCCAGGGTGTGATCGTCATTGTCTGAACGGGGGGAAGCCCGATCGCAACCTATCCGGCGATGGTGCCGCCGCCAACGTGATCGCTGGAGACCTCGTTGCGCAACGGCTCGCCGCGCACGAACCGGCCCATGTTGTCGATGAAGATCTGCGCGCCGCGATGGTTCGCCAACTCGGTTGCCCCCGAATTGTGCGGGGTGATGATCACGTTGGGCATGTCCCACAGCGGGCTGTCGGCGCCGAGTGGTTCGGTGGCGAACACGTCCAACCCCGCGCCGGCCAGGCGGCCGTTGGCGAGCGCATCGATGAGCGCCGGCTCGTCGATCAGTCCGCCGCGACCCACGTTGATGAGGCGAGCCGTGGGTTTCATCAACGCCAGCTCGGCGGCTCCGATGAGATCGCGCGTGTCGTTGGTGAGCGGCAGGGCGAGCACGAGGTAGTCGGCCCATGCCAGGAGTCGCGGCAACCCGTCCCACGTGAGTGTCTCGCACGGTTCGTCGCCGCTGACCGAGCGGCGACAACCGAGCACGTTCATGCCCAACGCCTGGCCGAGCCGGGCTGTTTCCTCGCCGATCGGCCCCATCCCGATGATGGCCAGGTTCGCGCCCTCCACTTCTTCGCCCATGTGCGGCGCCCAGAGGTGCTGCTGTTGGGCGCGCATCCACGCCGGCGCATCACGGCTGAGGCCGAGGATCATCAGCGCAACGGTCTGCGCGATGGGGCGCGCCGATGATCCCGACGACGTGGTGAGCCGTGCGCCACGGCGGACGAACTCGGCGAACACCGGGCTGTCGACCCCGGCGGAGAACGTGTGCAACCACTGCAGGTTCGGCGCATGCAGGCAGGCGCTGATGAAATGCGCCGTGCGTTCTGGCCAGGCGTCACCGCTGAAGAACGCAATGGTGACGCGAGCGAGATCGGCGTCGCTGACCAGTTCGTCGCCATTCATCGTGATGACGTGATCGGCGAGTTGCGGCGCGACGGCCAACAGCTCGGGGCCGTACCGATCCCATGCGGTATCGGTACAGAACAGCACCGGCGTGTTCAGGACGACTTGAGCTTCTTCGCCGCCAACGCGACCAGACCAACGAGTGCGACCAAGAGGACAAGCTTCTTCCACATGCGGGTCACGCTAGCGGTTGCCCCGGCCGAACGACAGCCCGGGTCATCGCGGTGAGCGCCTTCGGACGACCCTCGCTCCAGCGCTG
>CAFBLP010000129.1_pt1 | contig 8049 bp, 7 predicted proteins | sample 7268181 | NCBI WGS metagenome assembly CAFBLP01 (sample SAMEA6814034, study PRJEB35770) | freshwater metagenome | biome: Freshwater; feature: Freshwater reservoir; material: water | place: Czech Republic | collected 2017-05-23 | depth 30m m | reverse complement strand
GGCGACATCGATGAGTACCGCCGACGGATCCGCGAAGCGGAAACACCCAAGGGCCACATCGCTGGTCGTGACGACCCCATCGACATTGCCATCATGAAGTTGCGTCCCGGCGATGTCATCTACGTCCGCAAGGGCAAGTACGCCGGACGCGCTGCGGTGATCTCCACGGCCAACCGCAAGGGCGGCACCAGGGTGAACGTCATCACCACCCGGCGCGACCTGCTGATGTTGGCGGGAACCGATTTTCCTGAGGCACCTACCGCGTTGGGTCGCATCGACCTTCCTGTGGAGTTCGCCCCCGATCGAAATGACTACCAACGCGAGGTTGCGCTGCGGCTCGACAAGGCGAAGCTGACCGCACGTCCTGCGGGCAAGCGCCTGGCTGCAGTATCAGACGACGGATACCACCCGGTGGAGGACGACCCCGATCTGAAGCACCGGTTGAAGGCAGCCGCCCAGGCCGAGCGCATCGGCCGCGAGGTCGACGAAATCCGCACACGCGTCAAGGGCCGCAGCCAATCGATCGCCCGTGACTTCGACCGGGTGCTCGGCATCCTCACGGCGTGGGGGTATGTCGACGGCTGGACGCTCACCGATGCCGGCAACATGCTGGCGCGAACCTTTCACGAGTCGGATCTGCTGATCGTTGAATGCGTCCGCCAGGGCCTGCTCGATGATCTCGATCCAGCCACCCTTGCAGGGTTGATGTCGGTGTTCGTGTACGAGCACCGCAGCTCTGACGAGCCGCCCCTGCCATGGTTCCCGAACAACGCTGTGCGCAAACGTTGGCTGCAGATCGCGGCGCTCAGCGCTGACCTGCGTGAGATCGAGGAGGAAGACGGACTGATCGTGCACCGGGCCCCCGACCCCACCTTCTTGGCGATTGCGTTTGCGTGGGCCGCCGGCGAGGGCTTCGCCGAGGTGGTCGAAGCCGAGGAACTGTCGGGCGGCGACTTCGTACGCACGATCAAGCAGCTCATCGATCTTCTCCGCCAACTCGCCATCGTGGCGCCTGTTGCGGCCACACGACGTTGCGCCGATCAGGCGGCCGAGGCACTGTTCCGCGGGGTCATCGCAGCCTCGAGCGCCATCGAGATCGAGGTCGAGCCCATCGCAGTTGAGGCGCCACCTGCTGGCGGAGCAGTAGGCGGATGACCATTCGCAAGGGGCAGGAGTGGGGCACCATCGCTGTTCCGTCCTCAGAGCTTGTCACCGCACACACCGATGCCGAAGTCCGCTCGATCGTCGAATCGGCGCGGCGGTCAGGCCAGGAAATCCCCACCGTTGGCCTGTTGGGCGGCGACCTGATGCGTACCGTCGGGGGATCCGCCGACCCCACCCGGTTCAGCGGTGGGCAGAGCGTGCCGCACCTGCCGGTCGACCTGGTGCACGTGGTGGTCGACGACTCCCGTGAGGCCTGGTTCGTTGCCCACCTGGTGGCCCGCCGATCCTGGTGGCATGGTGCGATCACGGCAGTGATGAACGCTCAGTTCCACAGACGATGGGACGTCTCGCCGCGGGGCCACCCCAACGACGGCAAGGTTGACGTCGTCTCGGTGTCTGCGGAGATGACCCTGCAGCAACGGTGGCTGGCGCGGTCGCGTCTCGCATTGGGCACGCACGTGCCGCACCCCCTGATCACCATCACGCAGCGCACCAGCACCACCGTCGAGCTGCCCCTTCCCACGCCACTGTGGGTCGATGGTCAACGCTGGGGGAGTGGTCGTCACCTGCAGATCGATGTCGAGCCCGACGCCTTCATCGTGTGTGTCTGAACGCGTGTCGACTACGGTCGGGCCATGCGCGCATGGATTCTCGACGATTCGCCGGGCAGCTACCGATGGGGCGAGGTCGAGCTGGGCGAACCGGCCGCTGACGAGGTTCGACTCCGGGTCGTCACCAGCGCATTGAACCATATGGATCTGTGGGTGACACGCGGCGCCCCACGTCCGCCACTGCCACATATACCCGGGTGCGATGTGGCAGGGATCGTGTGCGCCATCGGTTCTGGGGTCACCACCGTCGCAGTCGGTGACGAGGTCGTGGTCAACCCCGGTGTGTCGCCGGTGCAGGAGATCATCGACTGGGGCAACAACAGCCCGATGGGTCCGAACTTCATGATCTATGGCGAGCATTGCTGGGGCGGTCATGCCACCTTCGCCAACGCGCCGGCCCGCAATGTCGTGCGCCGCCCGGCCGGTCGATCGTGGGCCGAGTGCGCTGCCTATCCGTTGGCGTACCTCACTGCCTACCGGATGCTTCGACGGGCCCGGCTGGAGGCCGGCGAGACCGTGCTCGTGGTCGGAATCGGTTCTGGCGTGTCGTGCGCTGCATTGGCGTTGGCACGCCAGATGGGTGCCAACGTCGAGGTGACGAGCCGCAGCGCTGAGAAGCGCTCGCAGGCACTCGCCATGGGCGCCTCGGCTGCTCACGACTCCGCCGCCGACACATGGCCGGTGCAGGCCGATGTGGTGATCGAAAGCGTCGGGCCGGCCACGTGGAACCAATCCGTCAGATCGCTCAGGCCGGGTGGTCGTCTGGTGGTGTGCGGCAGTACCAGCGGCCCGAAGGTAGAGCTCACCCTGCCGCGCTTGTTCTTCAAGCAGTACGAGATCATCGGCTCCACGATGGGTAGCTATCAGGAGTTCGCCGAGGTCACCCGGCTCGTCGAAGCAGGCCTGCCCATCACTGTGGATCACACCTTCACGCTCGACGACTATCCGGCTGCGCTGCACCGCCTCGAATCGGGCGAGCAGTTGGGCAAGATCGTGCTGCAACACCCCAAGGAGACATGAGATGCACCACGACACCGAAGGATTGAAGGATGCGGTCTGCGCCGAGGTCGACCGGCTGGCGCCGCAGCTCGTACACGCCAGCCGCGAGATCCATGCGCACCCCGAGCTGAACTATCAGGAGCACTTCGCCCACGACCTGTTGACGGAGATGCTGGATCAGGCGGGACTGCATCCACAACGTCATGCCTACGGTGTCGCCACTGGGTTCGAGGCACGCGTGGGCGAAACCGGCTACGACGTGGCCGTGCTCTGCGAGTACGACGCGCTGCCTGCCATCGGGCACGCCTGCGGGCACAACATCATCGCCACTGCCGGCCTGGGCGCCGGGCTTGCCGCAGCCACCGTCGCCGAACGTGCCGGGGGGCGTTTGCGCATCATGGGTACGCCTGCCGAGGAAGGCGGTGGGGGCAAGATCGCGATGGCCCGCAACGGCGCCTTTCAGGGACTCGACGCAGCCATGATGGTGCATCCCGCCGATGCCGACCTCGTGCGCATGGATGCGATCGCGCTCCAGGAACTCGACGTTCGCTTCCACGGCAAGGCTGCACACGCCGCTGCCGCACCGCACGAGGGGCGCAACGCCCTCGATGCCGCCGTCCTCGGCTACATGAACGTTGCGGCCCTGCGCCAGCACATCACATCGAGCGAACGCGTGCATGGCATCTTCACCAAGGGCGGCGACAAGGCCAACATCGTGCCAGCCGAGACCGAGATGAACTGGATCGTACGGTCTCAGACCATCGCCAGTCTGCAGCCGCTCAAGGACCGAGTTCTGGCTTGCCTCGGGGGAGGCGCCAGCGCATGCGGGTGCACCATGTCCACGGACTGGCACGACGTCACGTACGCCGACATGATCGACAACGGGCCGATGGTGGCGGCCTATGTGACCAATGCGGCGCGCATTGGGCGCACCGTGGTCGACCCGGCGGTCGTCGGGCGGCGAGTCGTCGGATCCACCGATATGGGCAACATCAGCTACCTCGTCCCGTCGATCCACCCGATGATCCAGGTGGCCCCAGCAGGTGTGCCGATCCACACGGTCGACTTCGCCCGTTGGGCGGCCAGCGCTGATGGGGACCGGGCCGTCATCGATGGCGCCAAGGCAATGGCGATGACCGTGATCGACCTGTGGTGCCAGCCGGACCTGATGCGGTCGGTGCAGCAGGCGTTCGCCGGGCGGCCTACCGGAGTCGAAGTTCTCTAAGACCTGCTCAGGGGGCACGCGCAATACCGTCATCGGGTTGTCCGCCCCCGTAGCATTGTCTTTTGTGACGGTCTACGTCCCCGAAGAATTCACGAGCGAAGAAGGCGACGTACTCCGTCGCTATTTTTCGAACCTCGACGGACCAGTGTTCGCGTTGGTCAATCTGCCCGAAGTCGTCAAGGGCGCCCTGTTTGCGCGCTACAGCCGCAGTCCCAAGAGCCTGCGACGGTTGTTCCTCGACGAGTTCGTCGGCGACCTCGACATCAGCGGTGACCAGAGCGTCGATGCCACGGTGGGCCTCGAACGTGCCGAAGAACTGTATGAGAAGGTCTTCTTCGAATACGGCGATGACTCCGTGGCCCAACTCGGCGGCGTCCACCTGGCGTGCGAACAGGCCTCGAACATCCTCACCAAGGTGCTCGAATGGGGACGCCTGATGAGCTACCTCGAGCAGAGCACGCGTTATATCGCGTACGACTCACGGCTCGGCGGCCGCTATCGCTTCTATCGCGACCCCGCTGTGCTCAACAGCCCCTTCGGGACCCGCTATGTCGGCGACATGGACCGCATGTTCGATGCGTACAGCCTGCTCATCAACAAAGTCACCGAGCACGTACGCGCCACGGTGCCGCGCGGCCCGAACGACAGTGACTTCATCTATCGCCAGGCCACCAGGGCCAAGGGACTCGACGCAGTTCGCGGCGTGTTGCCCGCCGCCGCCCTGAGCAACGTCGGTATCTACGGCACGGGCCAGGCGTTCGAGATGCTGCTGCTACGCATGCGTTCGCACCCGTTGCCCGAAGCCCAGCATTACGCCGAGCTCATGCTGCACGAGCTGCGCAAGGTGATCCCCAGCTTCCTGCGCCGGGTCGACCTGCCCGAGCGGGGCGGTCGGTGGAGCAACTACATGGCCACCACCCGCGACCGTACTGCGGAGATCGTCGATGGCATCTTCGGGGGCACCCCGGTCGAGCCGGCGCCTTCGGTCGAACTGCTCGATTGGGATCCCGAGGCCGAGGACAAACTGCTCGCCGCCATCTGCTACTCGCACACCAACCTGCCCGAATCGCAGATCCTGGCCAAGGTGCGCACCTTGGGCACCGACGAACGCATCGGGCTGATCCGTGCCTATGTCGGCGACCGCGAGAACCGCCGGCACCGACCGGGTCGCGCCTTCGAGCGCGTCGATTACCGTTTCGACGTGGTGAGCGATTACGGAGCGTTCCGCGACCTGCAGCGCCACCGCATGCTCACCATCGAATGGCAGCCGCTCACGCCCAACCACGGTTATGTGCGCCCCGATCTGGTCGATGGCGCTGGCATGAACGACGTCTTCGACGACGCAATGGGCCGTTCTGCTGCGCTCTACGACGCGTTGCGTCACGATTTCCCGCATCAGGCGAGCTACGCCGTTTCGATGGCATACCGCATCAGGTATTCCATGCAGTTCAACGCGCGCGAGGCCATGCACATGCTGGAGCTTCGATCGTCGCCACAGGGTCACCCCGCCTACCGGCGGGTGGCGCTCGAGATGCACCGTCTCATTGCAGAAAAAGCCGGCCACCATGCCATTGCTCAGGCGATGACACACATGACCGACGAAGTCCCCGAATTGGAGCGCCTTGAATCCGAGCGGCGCGCCGAACAGCGGCGTCAGCAGACCTAGACCCCGAATCTCGGTGAAAATCACCGTGTTTCGGTCTGCGTGACGGTTGTCACTGAACCCGCTGGAGAAGTCCAACCCAATACGCACGTATGATCCCCGCCCGCGCTGGGCGTTTCGATGAGGAGACCACATGGCAGACGATGACGACACGATCGATCCGGAAGACGAGATTCTCGATCCTGAGGCCGAAGAACCAGAAGACGTCGACCCCGAGCTGGATCCCGACGAACTCGACGAGGAAGAGCTCGACGCCGACGACGAGTTCAGCGGGATTGATGACGAATTCGTCGATGCCGCCGGCGCCGAGGAAGCCGAAGACGACACCGATGGACCGGTTCGGCGCGCTGTCGCATCCGACGACGACGATGACGACGACATGTTGGCCCCCGACGATGTCGAAGCAGACCTCGACACGATCCTGAAGGATCGCCTGGTGTCTGCAGACGACAGCGAGGACGAAGACGACGAGCCCGAGGACCGATCAGAGGCCTCCGATCGTCTACAGCCCAAGCGCAGCGACGAACGGCTCTGCCCGAGCTGCTTCCTGCTGGTTCGCAACGGTGCGCCCACGTGTCCCATCGGCGACGACGACTGCCCACTGCTGTCGAAGAAAAAGAAGAAGTGAGCCAATGGCCGACGGCGCAGATCCACTCGGTCGTTTGATCGACATCGTGCTCTATGCGCCCGTCGGCCTGTTGACCCTTGCCCAAAAGGAACTGCCGGATCTCATTGCCGCCGGCAAGACCAGGGTTGACAACCAGATCACGTTGGCCCGGTTCATCGGCAAGATGGCCCTTCGCCAGGGGTCCAGCGAGTTCAAGCGCCGCATGCAGGCCACCGATCAGGCCCGCCAGCCGCAGGTGGTTCCCGTGCACGTCGTGCAACAGGCCACCTCGACCACGGCGCCAGCCTCAGCCATCGGTGGCGCTCACAGTGCAGATCAGGTGGGCGTGGGGCTCACCGAGAGCGACGTGGCAATTGACGCCTACGACAGCCTCGCTGCGTCGCAGGTGGTGCTACGCCTCGGATCGCTCGATGGCATCGAACTGGAAACTGTTCGTCAGTACGAGACCAGTCATCGGGCGAGACGCACCATTTTGGGCAAGATCACCCAATTGCAGGCGCGCTGACCGATGGACCCTGTGGTCCGCCTGGCGCATCCGCAAGACGCGCGCGACCTGGGCATGCTGCAGCGTGTCGCCCGAGAGGGCATGCAGGACGTGCGCGGCGGCGCTCTCCGGCTGGCCGAATGTGCCGCTGTCACTGACTGGCTCGTGCTCATCGACGACATAGATTCCGTGGTGCTCGTTGGCACCTGGTGCGATGCCGTGGTGAGCTATCTCGTGATGCACCTGTCTGCGGCCAAGGACCGCGGGGTGATCACGCAGGCATACGTACAGGCCGAAGCCCGCGAGCTCGGCCTGGGCGACACGCTGGTGGAGTGGGCAATCGCTGCCGTGCGCGCAGCGGGGCTGGGCGGTATCGAGGCCGTAGCCCTACCCGGCGACCGCGAGACCAAGAACCTGTTTGAGCGTGCGGGGCTGACGGCCCGCAAGCTCACGGTGTACAAGGCGCTACCGCCCACCGAGGGCTGAAACAGGCCGGACTACTTGCCCTGCCAGTTTGGGAGGCGCTTTTCGATGAAGGCCGTGAGACCCTCCTTGGTGTCCTCGGACTGCATCACCTTGGCGAACTCGGCGTTGGTCAGGTTCTTCAAGGTGTCGTCGTCTTCGTAGGCGGCAGCCAGCACCACTTTGCGACTGGCATACACGGCCAGGGGAGCGGCAGCGACGATCTGTGCCGCCAGCTTGAGTGCTTCCTCGAACGCCTGGCCAGGCTCGGCCAGGCGCGACACGAGACCCAGTTCGTACGCCCGCTGGGCGGTGAAGGGCTCGCCGGTCAAGATTGCCTCCATCGCAGCAGCTTGGCCGATGGCACGGGGAAGACGGAACAGTCCGCCAGCACCGGCGATGAGGTTGCGCTTCACCTCGGCGAGCCCGAACGACGAACGCGTGCTGGCCACCACCAGATCGGCTGCCAGCACGATCTCGCAACCACCAGCAGTGGCCAGACCATCAACGGCCACGATGACGGGCTTGGTCCGCTCGCGGTAGACGAAGCCAGCGAAGCCACCGCGCTTGGTATTGAGCGCGCCAGCTTGTCCGCTGTTGATGGCCTTCAGATCGGCGCCGGCACAGAACACCGGGTTCTGCTGGCCAGTGGTGTTGGCGCGCAGCACCCCAACCCATACCTCAGGGTCGGCTTCGAGCCGGTCGATCGCCGCTTCCACCCCGCTGGCGACATCACCGTTGATGGCGTTGCGCGCCTCGGGGCGGTTGAGGGTGATGATCATCACCCGTTCGCGGCGCTCGATCAGGACGACG
>CAFBLP010000128.1_pt1 | contig 8169 bp, 7 predicted proteins | sample 7268181 | NCBI WGS metagenome assembly CAFBLP01 (sample SAMEA6814034, study PRJEB35770) | freshwater metagenome | biome: Freshwater; feature: Freshwater reservoir; material: water | place: Czech Republic | collected 2017-05-23 | depth 30m m | reverse complement strand
CTTCACGGGTGACGCGGCCTTCTTCGCTGCTGGCGCGGCCTTCTTCGCTGCTGGCGCGGCCTTCTTCGCTGCTGGCGCAGCCTTCTTCACGGGCGCGGGCTTCTTCGCTGCCGCCGCCGCCTTCTTTGCTGCTGGCGCCGTCTGCTTGGCAGATGCCAACGTCTTGCTGGTAGTGACCGCAACCTTGTTCGCCATAATGACCTCCCGATTGACCGCAGTTGCCGGAGCGTAGGGCCTCGACGGCCCATCGCCAACGACCATCGTCACTTTGGTGGAAAGAAAGCCGCCAGCACGCCCTGCGCGTCGGCCACGCTGATGGACGAAACGGCGATCCGTTTGTGCCTCGACAAGCCACCGGACACCAACTCGACCTGGCGTCGGGCGACACCGAACAGCTCGGCAACCAAGCGCACCACCGCCTCGTTCGCTGCCCCCTCACGGGGAGGCGCCGCGACCGCCAACTTCAACGCTCCGTCGTGGAGACCCACGGCGGCGTTGCGTTTGGCACCCGGCTGCACATAGACCGCGAGCAGGACCCCACCATCGACAGCGGTGATCAGGTCCACCGTCATGGCAGGGCCGTTATGCCTTGGCCACCCGGATCAGGACAGCTTCGCCATCGAGTTCGGTATTCATTTCGCCGCCCGACTCGGCGCCGGCCCAGGCGAGCGAGGTGGACAGGGTTTCGCTGCGGATGAACGCGACGTGCTCTGCCAACTGGCCCTGCAGGCGCTCGGAGGCACCGACGGTGAGCTCGATCCGGTCGCTGACGTCGAATCCTGCGTCACGACGCGCCTGCTGTACCAGGCGAATCAGGTCGCGGGCCACGCCCTCGGCCTCGAGCTCGGGGGTGAGCTCGGTGTCGAGCACGACCACCCCACGTCCACCCGGCAAGGCCGTGCTGGCCCCACCGGCCGTGGCAACGAGCTTCAGCGAGTACTCGCTGTCCTCCAGTGCAAAACCTCCGGCCACCACAGTGTCGCCATCGCGGTGCCACTCCCCCATCTTGACTGCCTTGATCACCTGCTGGGTCTGGCCCCCGAGCCGGGGTCCGAGCGCCGCTGGCACGACCTGCAGCACGCTGGTGGCCACCGAAGCCACATCGCTGGTGAGCACGACCGCTTTCACGTTGACCTCATCCGCGATCAGCTCGAGATAGGCAGCGAAGTCCTCGCACGCAGGATCTGCGATGGTCAGCGTGGCCAGCGGCTGGCGCACACGCCGCCCCTGGGCCTTGCGCACACTGAGCGTGGCCGAGCAGACCTCGCGGACGCGGTCCATGACGTTGACCAATGCCGGGTCGGCAGGAAGCGCTGCGGCATCGGGCCAGTCTTCGAGGTGCACGCTACGCGCCCCGGTGAGACCCTGAAAGATGGCCTCGCTGGTGAGCGGCAGCAGCGGCGCCACCACGGTGCACACCACACTGAGCACGGTGTGCAGCGTGTCGATCGCCGCCTGATCTCCCGCCCAGAAACGGTCGCGGCTGCGGCGGATGTACCAGTTGGTCAGCGCATCGAGGAACGTGCGGACCTCGCTGCAGGCCAGATACAGGTCATAGGCGTCCATGTCGGTGGTGACCCGCTCGACCAGATCGCGGGTCTTGGCGAGCACGTACCTGTCGAGCACGTTGGTGGAGCCGGCGTTGAAGGTGCCGGTCTTGTGCTCGGCATTCGCGTACAGGGTGAGGAAATACCAGCTGTTCCACAGCGGCAGGATCACCTGGCGGACCGTTTCGCGCATACCGCTCTCGGTCACCGGGGCATCGCCACCGCGCAGGATGGCCGAGGACAGCAGCGACCAACGCATCGCGTCGGCGCCGTAGGTCTCGAACACCCTCCATGGATCGGGATAGTTGCGCAGGCTCTTGGACATCTTCTGGTTGTCGTCGCCCAACAAGATGCCGTGGCTCACGCAATTACGGAACGCCGGCCGGTCGAACAGCGCCGTGGCCAGGACGTGCAGTGTGTAGAACCACCCACGCGTCTGGTTGATGTACTCGACGATGAAGTCACCCGGATAGTGCGATTCGAACCAATCGCGGTTTTCGAACGGATAGTGCACCTGGGCAAACGGCATGGAGCCGCTCTCGAACCAGCAATCGAGCACCTCGGGCACGCGCCGCATCATCGACTGCCCGGTGGGGTCGTCGGGGTTGGGGCGCACCAGGTTGTCGACCGCAGGACGGTGCAGGTCGGTGACCTCCACCCCGAAATCGCGCTGCAGGTCGGCCAGGCTGCCGTACACGTCGAGGCGCGGGTAGTTGGGGTCGTCGCTCTTCCAGACAGGGATCGGCGACCCCCAGAAACGGTTGCGGCTGATGCTCCAGTCGCGAGCGTTGGCCAGCCACTTGCCGAACGAACCATCCTTCACATGGCCGGGCACCCAATGGATCTGCTGGTTCAGCTCCACCATGCGGTCACGAATGGCAGTGACCTCGACGAACCACGAGGAAATGGCCCGGTACACCAACGGCTGTGCGCAGCGCCAGCAATGCGGGTAGCTGTGGTCGTAGCTCTCGTGTCGAAGCACGACGCCACGGGCCTTCAGCTCTCGGATCACCAACGGGTTGGCGTCGAAGACATGCTCGCCCACCCATGGCGTGACCTCGGCGGTATAGCGACCATGCTCGTCCATCGGGCACAACGTGGGGATGCCGACGGCGTTGCACGCGATCTGGTCGTCCTCGCCGAAGCCGGGCGCCATGTGCACGATGCCCGTGCCGTCGTCGGTGCTCACGAAATCGGCGGACAGCACCTGAAAGGCATTGGGCGTATCGGCGAAGAAATCGAACAGCGGCGTGTAGGAGCGCCCCACCAGATCGGCGCCCAGATAGGTGCCAACTCTGGTTGCATCTGCAAGTTCACGCTCGAACGCCTCGAGTCGCGAGTCGGCCAGCACGTAGCGCTTGCCGTCGGCACCCTGCATGATTGCGTATTCGATGTCGGGCCCCACAGCCAACGCGAGGTTGGCGGGCAGTGTCCATGGTGTGGTGGTCCACGCCAGCAGGTACTCGCCGGACTCCAACTCGAACGCAACGGTCAGCGCCGGGTCCTGACGATCGCGGTACACATCGTCCATGCGGGTCTCGGTGTTGCTGAGCGGGGTCTCGCAGCGCCAGCAGTACGCCAACACCTTGAACCCTTCGTAGACCAAGCCCTTGTCCCACAGGGTACGGAACGCCCACATGACGCTCTCCATGTACGGCAGGTCGAGGGTCTTGTAGTCGTTCTTGAAATCGACCCACCGGGCCTGGCGGCCCACGTAGCGCTCCCACTCGCTGGTGTACCGCAGCACGCTGGTGCGACACACATCGTTGAACTTGTCGATGCCGAACTCGGTGATCTCGGGGTGTCCGCTGATGCCCAGTTCCTTTTCGGCCTCCACCTCGGCAGGTAACCCGTGACAGTCCCATCCGAAGCGGCGCTCGACGCGCCGACCGCGCATGGTCTGATAGCGCGGCACAGCATCCTTCACGTAGCCGGTGAGCAGGTGCCCGTAGTGCGGCAGACCGTTCGCAAAGGGCGGACCGTCGTAGAAGATGTACTCGTTGTCGCTGAGGCCGGGCGCAGAGCCGGCCGGGCGCTGCTCGATGCTGGCCTCGAAGGTTCGATCGGCCTCCCAGAACGCCTGCACGCCCTGCTCGAGCAGTGGCAGATTGGGTTGCGGTTCAACGACTGGGTATGTCACGGCTTCTCCTGATCGACGACGATGTTCGTGTCCTTCAGGGACGAGCTGACGCCCGCGGTACCACCCTGTTTACCAGGGGCCTCAGCCCCCGGTCGCTCACCTTCGCCAGCGATGACGGGCTGGTCCCGTTCGGTTCTACTGACATGGCCAGAGCCGTGCGTTCCTCCGAAGGCTCGGAGGTGATAACCCCGTCAATGCCGTTGGCCGTCAGGCTAGCGCCACGACCCGCAGCCGACGACGCATTTTCGCCGAGCGGGCGAGACGCCGTGTCAGCAACCTGGCGTCAGGCCAGTTCCTCGCCGCGGATGGTGACGTCGTTGGGACGCTCCTGACGCACCGCCGGGACCTCTTCGGTGATGGCATCGAGCCCGTCGAGCAGGTTTGGTTCTGCCACCGGCGTCCACGGAGCCTCGTCGCTCGGGCGACCCGTCCAGATGGTATCGACGGCTCGCTCGACCATCGGCGTGAGCACCACCGGCGCGGCTGACGTAAACGGCACCAGCTGGTCTGAGTGCTCGGTCCTGACCATCGGCACGGTGGCGTCCTCGCCGACCTCGAGTTCGGCAATCGCGCCGTGACCATCGGGGGCGTCGGCGACAGGCTCGGGCTCCGGAGCTGCAACGGCCACAGGGGCGGCGGCTTCGACAGCAGACATGAGCGGCCGGCGGAGATCGGCCAAGCCCCCCGGCACCTTGGCAACGATGTTGCTCAGCTCGCTGGCAACATCGCGCAGGCGCTCGCGCTGGGTCACGATGTGCTGATCGAGTTGCTCGACATCGGCGAGCAGGAACTCGCGCCGGGCCAGCAGGGCCTGCACCTCGCTCTCGACCTGGACACGCTGGGCCTCGCCGGCACGGCGGGCCTCAGCACTGGATTCCTCGACGAGGCGATTGACGATCTCCTGAGTGCCCTCCAGCAGGCTCTGCGAATGGGCCGTGGCCTTGGCAACGATGCCCTCGGCCTCGGCGGTGGCGTCGGCAATGGCAGCGTCAGCGGCGCGTTGGGCAAGCAACAACGTGCGACTGATGTTCTCGGCTTCGCCAGTCACTACTGGTCCCGTCACAACGGGCGCAGCCTCAGCAGGTGGGGCCTGCGCCGACAACTCCTGCAATCGGGAGATGGCCGCGCGCGCCCGTGCCTCCATTGCCGATGCCTGGTTCTGGGTGACCTCGATGGATGACGCCAGATCGGCCAGATAGGACTTCACCTGTTCGGGGTCGTAACCCTTCTTGACGATCCTGAACGTAGTACTTGAAACAGACTGCGGGCTCAATTCCATGCAACGATGTTACGCCCCCGGGAGGGGCCACATTGCACGCACCGAATCAGTCGTCGTATCCGGTGCTGCTGCGTGGCAACGGCTTCAGCAGGTACACGCCGCTGGCCACTTTCTCCATACTGCCGTTCAGCCCGTAGCACAGGCCACTGGCGAAGTCGATGAGCCGACGCGACACCTCGCGCTCGGTGCCCTCGAGGTTCATGATCACCGGCAAGCCCTCTTTGAAGCGATCGGCAATTTCCTGGGCCTGATCGAACCGACGCGGCTTCACCGTGAATGGTTCGCCGGAACCGGCAGGCACGGTACGAACGTTGGGGGTGTTGGGACGCGGGTTCGTTGGCCGCGGCTGCACGGAGGAATCGTCCGATGGCTGCTGGGGCCGACGCGGCGCCATTGTCTCTGATGCGTGCAGGGGGAAGCTGGGCCGTGCCTGGGCTGGCCGAACACCGTCGTCATCGGTGTCGGCATAGCCGCCTCGACTCCGCGTGACCGCCTCGGGCTCGCGTTGGGCGCGCTGCGGGCGCGCCGGTTCGAGCGGCGGGTCATAGTCGTCGTATGCATCATCAGGGCCCAGGCCGAGAAAGTCCATTGCCCTTTTCATGATTGACATTGCCGTATTCCTCCTGCGCTGAGGCTATCCCATCTGAGCGCGTCGTTGGGGACGCTGCCCAAACAGGGCGCTTCCGATTCGAATGTGTGTGGCGCCCTCTTCGAGCGCGATCTCCAGATCGGCGCTCATCCCCATTGAGCACCATGCCAGCCCGAGGTCGTCGGCAGCAGAGCGCAAACAGCGGAATGCGACGCGCGTCTGCCCGGGGTCAGCGCTGGTGGGGCCAACCGTCATCAACCCGACGACGCTCAAACCGAGTGCAGCGCAGTGCGTGACCAACGCAGCCGTACTGGCGGGTTCGCAGCCGCCCTTGCCGGCCTCGTCGGTGGTGTTGACCTGTACGAACACGGTTGCCTGTGGGGCACGGCGGGCAACTTCATCGGCCAGAGCGGCGCGGTCGATGCTCTGCCACACGTTGACGAGCGGGGCGATCAAACGAACCTTGTTGCTCTGCAGCTGCCCGATGAAATGCACCTGCGGACGAGCGAATCCCTCCGGCAGCAGCGCTGCTTTGTCGCGCAGTTCCTGCGCGTAGTTCTCGCCCACCGAGGTGCAGCCAGCGGCAACCGCTGCCTGGATGGCATCGACGCCGAAGCCCTTGGTGACTGCGATCAGTTCAACGGGACGCTCGCCAGCAACACGGCGGATACGTTCACGGATTCCCGCCACGGCCACGGCAACGGCGTCGGGGTCGACGTCGCTCATCGGGTGCGCCACTGGACGAACATCGCCTGACGACCCCGATCGGCACCCCTGCGGTGCGACCAGTACCGTCCCGAGCATGCCGTGCAGACGCTGGCATCGGTCATCTCCACGTTGCACCCGCGCAGATCGGCGCGAACGGCGGCGACCATGTCGAGCGACTCAGAACCGCGATGGCTCTGCGACCGGATCAGAACGGGGTCGCACCCGATGGCGTCTGCAACCGCAACAAGATCCGCAGCACCGAAGTCGTAGCAGCACGAATGGACACATGGCCCGAGCACCGCAGTGACAGTGACAGCGCCGAACCCGCGTACCGCTGACACGGTGTTGCGCAGGATGCCGCGAGCGAGCCCGCGCCATCCGGCATGGGCCACGCCGTACCACCCGTTGTCCCCGATCAGCGCAACGGGGGCACAGTCACCTACCCACACAGCAAGCGTGGCCAGCTGACCGTCATGGACCAACGCGTCGCCGACCGTGGTCCACGCCGGCACCTGATCGTTGACGGTCACCACACCGGCTCCGTGTTGCTCATCGAGCATCGCCCAGGGGTTTGGGCTGAGCAACGACTGACGACGACGCATGTCGGCGTGATCGGCCCGGTCGACGTTGAAGTCACCGTCAGAACGGTCGGTCATCCAGATGTCGGCAAGGCCTGTCCCGCACGGCTGAGAGGCCAACAGGACCGGCATGGATGTGCCTATTTCAGAAACGAGGGAACATCGAAGTCGTCGTCGTCATCGCTGAGCGGATCAGACGAATCGGCGGCGAACAGATCCTTGATGGTGGACACCGGCTTGGCGGCATCGACCGACTTCAGGCTGCCGCGCCCGCTCGGGGGTGAGTCCCAGCGGTCGAAGCCGGCAGCGATGACGGTGACCTTGATCTCGTCGCCCATCTCGTCGTCGATCACGGTACCGAAGATGATGTTGGCGTCCTGATGAGCAACGCCGTGGATGATCTCGGCGGCGGCGTTCATCTCGAACAGGCCCATGGCCGACGGACCGGTGATGTTGAGCAGAATGCCGCGGGCGCCATCGATCGCTGCCTCGAGCAGCGGGCTGCTGATCGCTGCCTTGGCGGCGGTGACGGCCCGGTTCTCTCCGCTGGCCTGGCCGATGCCCATGAGCGCCGAACCGGCATTCGACAGGATCATCCGCACGTCGGCAAAGTCGGTGTTGATGAGACCCGGTGTGGTGATGAGGTTGGTGATACCCGAGACACCCTGCAGCAATACCTCGTCGGCCATCTTGAACGCGTTGAGCACGCTGGTCTTTTCGTTGGCCACGGTGAGCAGTCGATCGTTCGGGATGACGATCAACGTGTCGACCTTCTCCTTCAGCTTCTGCACACCCACATCGGCCTGCACCGAACGGCGCCGACCCTCGAAAGCGAACGGCCGGGTGACGACGCCGATGGTGAGCGCACCCATGCGCTTGGCGATCTCGGCGATCACGGGGGCAGCTCCGGTGCCGGTGCCGCCGCCTTCGCCAGCGGTGATGAACACCATGTCGGCGCCCTTGATCATTTCTTCGATCTCGTCAGCGTGCGATTCACCGGCGGCACGGCCGACCTCGGGGTCGCTCCCGGCGCCGAGTCCACGGGTGAGCTCACGACCGATGTCGAGCTTGACATCGGCATCGCTCATCAGCAACGCCTGCGCGTCGGTGTTGACAGCGATGAACTCGACCCCTTTCAGACCCGCGTCGATCATGCGGTTGACGGCATTGACGCCACCACCACCAACACCAATGACCTTGATCATTGCAAGATAATTTTGCGGCGCGCCTGCCATCAGGGAACCTCCGACATCTGTTCAACTAGGTGGCTTAGCAGGAGAAACCTGCTATCGAATTTGATTGGGACTATCCTGCCACGTCGAACGGGG
>CAFBLP010000127.1_pt1 | contig 8580 bp, 4 predicted proteins | sample 7268181 | NCBI WGS metagenome assembly CAFBLP01 (sample SAMEA6814034, study PRJEB35770) | freshwater metagenome | biome: Freshwater; feature: Freshwater reservoir; material: water | place: Czech Republic | collected 2017-05-23 | depth 30m m | reverse complement strand
GGAGATGAGCCCGTCGCTCATCCCGAACACTGCAGCCCGAGCGAGGCCACCGGCCACCGCACGATGGCCGGGATGGGCTTCGGTCTGGCGTCGGAAAGAGTGTCGACTCATGACATTTGACGCTAGCCCGCGCGTCGGCCGGACAGCGGCAGCGTTTCCCTGATGGTGGTCGCGGCACCCGTTGGTTGCGCAGGACACCGTGCCGTCGGGGCGTTGCTACTGTGGTGGCCAGAGTCGATTCGTCGGCTCGCACGTTTCGCCAGCGTTGTCGAAACAGAAAGCGATGATCCATGGCAATCAGGGAGCCCTACTCATCTGGCCTCGGACGTGTGGTCGAGCGTGGAGTCGCGCTCTGCAGCGCTTCGGAGCGCGACCTCGCCACGGCGTTCATCCCTGAGTTTCTCGGCGAGATCGACGACGACGAACTCCTCCGACTCGATGCTGACGAGCTCGCCGTCACTGCGCTCGCACATCTGCAGCTGGGCCGGGTGCGCCTTCCCGGCCAGACCCTGGTGAAGGTGGCCGTCGCCGGGGCCTCAGCGCGTTCGGTGTTGCTCGTGGTCACCGACGATGCGCCGTTCCTGGTCGACACGATCAGGCTGGCGCTCGAGCGTCGTGGCATGTCGATCCACCTGATGGTGCACCCGATGCTCGATGTCGAGCGCTCCCCGCAGGGGGTCCTCGTGGGCCTGGCGGCCGGGGCTCCCCGCGAAGCGTGGACGCAGATGAACATCGACCGTTGCCCCGACGCGGCGGTGGCAGCGCTCGAGACCGAGATCACTGCGGCCGTGGCAATGGTGCATCTGGCAGTCGACGACGTGGAAGCAATGCGTCTCCGTGCCCAACAGGTGGCCGATCATCTCGCCGGTGCCAACGGTGCCAACAGCGGTGGGGCCCACACCGCGGCGGAGTCCGAGCAGGTGTCCAAGCTGCTCGAGTGGCTCGTTCGCCAACACTTCGTCTTCCTCGGCGCCGCGTCGTACTCGACCCACGATGGCGGACTGCGGGTCACGCCCGGGTCGCAGCTCGGGCTACTACGCGCTGTCGACACCGTGGACCCGATGTTCGCCGGCGGGGAGCAACTGGTGTCGATCGCGCGTGCCGATTCCGAGGTGGATGTGCACCGCCACGCACGCCCGGTCTGTGTCGCCGTCCGCCGGTTCAGCGACAGCGGCGCGGTGGCAGGTGAGGAACGCTTCATGGGCCTGTTCTCCGCCGCCGCATACCGTGCCGAGGCGAGCACCATCCCGCTCATCCGTGAACGCGTTGCATGGGTACTCGGGCGCAGCAAGGTCGATCCCGCCAGTCACACGGGTCGGGCGCTGCGTACGGTGCTCGAGACGTTTCCGCGCGATGAACTCTTCGAGATCGGTCGTGACGAACTGGCCGAGGTGGCCGCTGACATCGTCGCCCTGCAGGACCGGTCCCTGGTGCGGGTGCTCGAATTGCGCTCACCGGCGAGCGGTTGGCAGACACTCGCCGTCTACCTGCCCCGCATCCGGTTGACGCCGGAGATGCCCGAGCGGGTCGCGCAGCGTATTGCTGCTGCAACGCGCGCCGAACGAGTGGAGTTCGACACCTACGTCGGCACCGGCGCGTTGGCGCGGATCACGGTACAGATCCGCCGTGGCGAGGCCGTGACGCCGGCTGAACTCGAGCGGCTGAGCGCAGAGATCGACCAGTTCACGCAACGATGGGACGATCAGCTCCGGGCGGCACTCACCAACGCGGTCGGCGAGCAACGTGGCATGCAGCTCGCCCACCGGTATCTGTCGCAGTTGTCGCGCGAGTACACATCGATCACACCTGTAGATCTCGCTGTGCTCGATGTGCAACACATCGATGCCCTGCTCTCGGGTGGTGATGCCACAGCGACGGCGTTCGTGTCGCTGCCGCAACTGGCCCCGAACGAGCGTCGCTTCCGTCTGTATCGCCGCAATAGCCCGCTCACCCTTGCCGAGCTGTTGCCGTACCTCGATCAGCTCGGCCTGCAGGCCATCGACGAGCGCCCGTTCACACTGCAGGTCGATGGCGACACGGTGTCGCTGTACGACGTGGGCGTTCGTCTGCCCGAGAAGGCAACGCTCACCGACGCAATTGTCGATGAGCTCCAGTCCACCTTCCGCCAATTGCTCACCGGACAGGTGGAGAGCGACGGCTTCAACCGGCTCGTTCTTGCAGCGGGGCTGACCGCCCGCGACGTGGAGATCGTGCGCACCTACGCGCGGTACTTGCGCCAGACGACGTTCCCGTTCAGCCAGCAATACATCGAGGGCACGCTCGTGCGGTACCCAGGTGTGGCGCAACGTCTCGTGGCGTTGTTCCACGAGCGGTTCCACCCGGCGAGCACCAAGCGCCCGGCGGCAGAACGTGATGCGGCCGTGGCAACCATTCGAGCCGAGCTCAATGCCGAGCTGGCGGCAATCCCGAGCCTCGATGAAGACCGCATCTGCCGTACGTTGGTCGATCTGGTGGCTGCGACGTTGCGTACCAACGCGTTCCGTCCCTCTGCCGACGGCGGTCTGCGGCCCGTCATCGCGCTGAAGCTCGAGCCCGCCAAGGTGCTCGACCTGCCGCTGCCGCGTCCGATGTTCGAAATCTGGGTGTGCTCGCCGCGCGTCGAGGGTGTCCACCTGCGCGGCGGGCGCATCGCCCGCGGTGGCATCCGGTGGAGCGATCGCCGCGAGGACTTCCGCACCGAGGTGCTGGGCCTGATGAAGGCTCAGATGGTGAAGAACGCTGTGATTGTGCCCGTGGGGGCCAAGGGCGGGTTCGTGGTGAAGCATCCTCCGGGTGATGCCGAGTCGCTGCGCAGCGAGGTCGTTGGTTGCTACCGCGAGTTCATCGCCGGTCTGCTCGACCTCACCGACAACATCGTTGGTGGTCACCTGCAACCGCCACCCGACACGGTGCGCTACGACGACGACGACCCATACCTCGTGGTCGCCGCCGACAAGGGCACTGCATCGTTCAGCGACATCGCCAACCAGATCTCGGCGTCGTACAACTTCTGGCTCGGCGATGCCTTCGCCTCTGGCGGCAGCGTCGGCTACGACCACAAGATGATGGGCATCACCGCGCATGGCGCGTGGGAGAGCGTGCGCCGCCACGCGCAGGTGCTCGGCCGCAACGCCGACACCGATCCGCTCACCGTTGTCGGCGTCGGCGACATGTCCGGCGACGTATTCGGGAACGGCCTGCTGTGCTCGCCCCACGTGAAGCTGCTCGCCGCGTTCGACCATCGCCATGTGTTCCTCGACCCCGACCCCGATGGCCAGCAGTCGTTCGAGGAACGCAAACGGCTGTTCGGCCTCGAGCGCAGCAGTTGGGCCGATTACAACACGGCGTTCATCAGTGCGGGTGGAGGGGTCTTTGCCCGGAGCGACAAGTCGATCCCGCTCTCTGCCCAGGTTCGTCAGCGGCTGGGGGTCGACCAGGCCGAGATGGCGCCGAACCAGCTGATCGCCGCCTTGTTGCGAGCACCGGTGGACCTGTTGTGGAACGGTGGCATCGGTACCTACGTGAAGGCCGCCACCGAGAGCCACGCTGATGTCGGCGACCGGGCCAACGATGGTGTCCGGGTCAACGGTGCCGAACTGCGCTGCCGGATGGTGGGCGAGGGCGGCAACCTGGGCTTCACCCAGCGCGGACGGGTGGAGTACGCGCTGGCCGGCGGGCTGATCAACACCGACGCCATCGACAACTCGGCTGGGGTCGATTGCAGCGACCACGAGGTCAACATCAAGATCCTCCTCAACGGCTGCGTGCAGCGTGGCGAACTCACCCTGGAGGCCCGCAATGCGTTGCTGGCGGAGATGACCGATGAGGTGGGCGAACTGGTCCTCGACGACAACCGGGCACAGACGTTGGCGCTGGCCATTGCCCGCCGACAGTCGGTTGCGATGGTCAACGTGCACACCCGCTACCTCCAGGCGCTCGAGACCGAGGGTTGGCTCAATCGGTCGCTCGAGTTCCTCCCTACCGACCGTCAGATCGCCGAGCGACAGGCCGCCGGGCAGGGGCTCACCACGCCCGAGTTCTCGGTGTTGCTCGCCTATACCAAAAACGCCAATGTGGCTGAATTGCACCAGAGCGACCTACCCGATGACCCGTTCCTGCGCGACGATCTGCTGAGCTATTTCCCGCGTCCGATGCGCGAGCGTTTCGCCACGGAAATCCTCGATCATCAGCTGCGCCGCGAGATCGTGGCGACGGCTGTCGTGAACCAGATGGTGAACCTCTCGGGCATCTCGTTCGACCATCGCATGACCGAACAGACCGGCGCCGGTACCGCCGACATCGTGCGTGCCTGGGTGGCTGCACGCGAGGTGACGCAGCTCCCGCAGCTATGGGAAGAGATCGGTGCGCTCGATGGGGGCGTGAAGCTGGATGTGCAACTCGACTTGTTGTTGGAGGCACGCCAGATGACCGAGCGCTCGGTGTTGTGGCTGCTTCGTCATCGTCGACCACCCATTGATCTGGCAGCGACGATCAGCGACCTGGCCGTGCCGATGCGAGCGCTGTCGCAGCACTACGACGAGTTCCTTCGTGGCCAGATGGCGGCGATGACCCATTCCGCATGGGCGGGCCGGCTCGCTGCCGGTGTGCCCGACTCGTTGGCCGAGCGATCATCGGTGTGGCCGCTGCTGCACACGGCGTTCGACGTGATCGACATCGCCGCCCGCCACGATCATGCCCCGCGTGCGGTGGCATCGATGTACTGGCACCTGTTCGAAGCACTTGATGTGCTGTGGCTGTGGGAGGGCATCGGTGCGTTGTCGCGATCCACACGTTGGGAAACGCAGGCGCGTTCGGCGTTGCGCGACGACCTGTTGATGGCCCTCGCCGACCTCACCGGTGACGTGCTGCGCGCCGGGGCCGATGTCGAGACCTGGCTGGGCCAGAACGAGCGCTCGGTCGCCCGTGTGACGGCCATGTTCAACGATGTGCGGCGCAGCGACACGTTCGACATCACCACGCTGACGGTCGGCTTGCGCCAGTTGCGTAACTTGGCGTTGGCAACGTCTTGAAAGGCCCTCAACCATGAACCCACGTGAAGGTATCGAGCGATTGCTGTACGCGTACAGCGACACCATCGACCGCGGCGACTTCGAGGCAACCGCAGCGATGTTCGGGGACGAGGGCCTCTATGGCCTGGTCGGCTCCGGTGCGGCCAAAGGCGCTGTGCAGATACTGGCCACGCTGCGCGGCAGCGTGCAGGTATACGACGGCGTGCCGCGCACCCGTCACATCGTGACCAATGTGGTGATCGATGTTGACGATGGGGCGGTCACAGGTCGGGCCCGTTCGTACGTGCAGGTGGTGCATCAGGCACCCGATGGCCCGCTGGCGCCGATCGTGGCGGGCACCTACCACGATCATGTGCACGTGGTCGATGGCGTATGGCAGTTCGCCGAACGGCGCATGCACATCGAGCTCACGGGCAACCTGAGCACGCATCTCAACACGAGCCCGTTCTAGGCTTACCCTGCAGTTGTGGTCCGGTGCAGCAGTCGTCGGCTGCCGTCGTAGTCGTTGATCGCCAGATGCAGCAGGCACCGGTTGTCCCAGATCGCGAGGGTCCCCGGGGTCCAGTGCAGCCGACAGGTGAACTCGGCTCGCGTTGCGTGATCGAACAGATACTGCAGCAAGGGCCGCGACTCCTCAGTGGTCATGCCCTCGAAGCGCTGCGTGTACACCGGGTTGACGAACAGGGCTTTGCGTCCCGTGACGGGGTGCAGCCGAACGACCGGGTGGAGGACCTCGCGGTCAGCCGATGGATCGTTGCGGGTCATGACGACGGACCGGCTGACGGCGACCGTGGCGTCGGGTCCTCTGGTGCCGTGCGGCCACGCGGTCTGGACCGCCCGGAGTGTCCCGAGCAGACGCTGCATGCCGGGCGAGAGCGCCTCGTAGGCAGCGTATTGGCTGGACCACAGCGTGTCGCCGCCGACATCGGGCACCTCCACCGCGTACAGCAGGGTGAGGCTGGGCGGCTCGTCGAGGAACGAGAAGTCCGAGTGCCAGGTGCCCCCGAACGTGGAGATGTTGCGCTCGTCGGCCTCCTTGAGCACTGCGATCACATCGGGGTGATCGCTCAATGCCCTGATGTACGGCACGCGCAACACGGTGCCCAGGCGTGCCGTCAGGGCGACCTGTTGCGGGGGCGTCAGGTGCTGATCGCGCACGAACAACACGGCGTGGTCGGCGAGGGCGCCGGAGAGCACCTCGATGGTCTCCGGGCTGGCGTCGCGTAGGTCGAAGCCGAGTGCTTCTGCGCCACACGCGGGGGCCACGGGGCGTATCGTCGGTGAACTCGTCACGCCCGCCAGTATGTCGCACAAACGGGGGCGTGGGCCGAACGGCCGCGTACAACTAGCCGGTGATCAGCACCTGATCGAGGTAGGTGCAGGTATCGGCGTAGCTCGACGTGAGCAGTTCGTCGGTGTGATCAAGGCTGAATGTTGACATGATCCCGGTGGCCGGGCTGCGCGGGTACAGCGTGGGGATGTCGGCCAGATCATGAAGGTGACGCAGCACCCCCTGGCGCGAGTAGACCTCGGTGACGAACGCGGCGAACTCGCCGATGCTGCTGGGGCGGTCGAGATCGACCATCGGGTTGGTGGTGTCGAGCACCACCAACGACTTGGCCCCCATGGCGACCGCCTGCCCCATGGGCACGGCGTCACCGAGGCCGCCGTCGTAGTACAGGTTGCCAGCGCGGCTCACCGGAGCAAAGAACGCAGGAATGGCACTGCTGGCCAACAGCGCGCTCTCGAGCGGGCCATCGCTCAAGAGTTCGGCAAGCCCGGTCCGTGCGTTGACCGCCACGGCGCCGAACGGCAGAGCGAGGTCCTCGATACGGGGATATGCGCCCAGTACCGAGCGGATACCGCGGGCGGCGCCGTCGCTGGGGTACAGGCTCTGGCGCGTGCGTCGCCAGTGCAGTAGGGGCCGCAACCCGCGTAGCGGCAAGACATCGGAGCGCGATGCGTTGGCCCAGAAATGCAGCAGTGTCTCCACCGCTGAACCGGGATCGGCGGCGAGCACCGCACCGTTGAATGCCCCAATGGAGGTGCCGACCACGAGGTCGGGTGAAATCCCCCGCTCGAGCAGGGCTCGCATCATGCCGACCTGTACCGAGCCCAGCGTGCCGCCACCGCCGAGCACGAACCCGATGGGCCGCGGGAGCGGCAGTTGGATCGGGTCGGGTCGGGGCACGGGAACCAGCATGGGCCATCGGTCGCGCGAGCGCAAGGCTTGCGTCTGCCGGAACCTCGTTGCATGGTGCAGGTAGCCTGACCGGGCCATGTCTGATCGCCCGCTCCGTCTTCGATTTGCCCCCTCGCCCACCGGCTTCTTCCACGTTGGTGGCGCTCGTACCGCGTTGTACAACTGGGCCCTCGCTCTACGCCAGGGCGGCACGTTCGTCCTGCGGATCGAGGACACCGACGAAGCACGCAATCAGCCTGAGTGGACGCAGGGCATCATCGATGCGCTGGCGTGGATCGGCGTTCACGCCGACGACGAGCATTTCGAGGGCCCGTACTTCCAGAGTTCGTTCGCCGATGCCCATGTCGCTGCAGCACAACGCCTCTACGACGCTGGTGTGGCGTACTACTGCGATCTGTCCGGCGACGAGGTACAGGCTCGCGCCAAGGCCAGTGGCACCCCTGGTTACGACGGGCACTCGCGCGATCGCGGCCTCGAGCCCGCGCCGGGTCGGGTGCTGCGCTTTCGAGTCCCCGAGGGAACAACCGTGGTGCACGATCTGGTGCGCGGCGAGGTCACGTTCGACAATGCCAACATCGAGGACTTCGTGCTACTGCGCGGCAACGGCTCGCCCATGTTCTTGTTGGCGAACGTGGTCGACGACATCGCAATGCGCATCAGCCATGTGGTGCGTGCCGAGGAGCACCTGCCGAACACCCCCAAGCAACAGATGCTGTGGGAAGCGCTCGGTGCCGAAGCGCCGGTGTGGGCCCACGTGCCCGTGCTCGTCAACGAACAACGGAAGAAGCTGTCGAAGCGCCGCGACAAGGTGGCTGTCGAGCAGTACCGGGCCGAGGGATACCTGTCCGATGCGCTGGTCAATTACCTGATGACACTGGGGTGGGCGCCCAGCGGCGACACCGAGATCGCCCCGTGGTCACACATGGTCCAAGAGTTCCGTCTTGAAGACGTGAATCATTCGCCCGCCTTCTTCGACCTCAAAAAGCTCGCTGCGTTCAACGGCGAGTACATCAGAGCGCTCAGCCCCGAGGCGTTCGTCGAGGCGTGCGCCCCCTTCGTATTGGCACCCGAGGTGCCATGGAACCCCGAGCAGTTCAATCCCGTGGTGTTCTCGGCGATGGCGCCGCTGGTGCAGACCCGCATCACCCGCCTTGACGAGGTTGCGGCGATGGTGGACTTCTTGTTCCTTGCCGATGCGCCCATCGACGAGGCAGCGTTTGCCAAGACCATGGCCGGCCCGAATGCCACGGCGCTGTTGGCTGAGGTGATCGAGACGTATCTGCATGCCGAGTGGGACCACGATGCGCTGAAAGAGACCCTTGAGGCCATCGGAGACGGCTACCAACT
>CAFBLP010000126.1_pt1 | contig 8698 bp, 6 predicted proteins | sample 7268181 | NCBI WGS metagenome assembly CAFBLP01 (sample SAMEA6814034, study PRJEB35770) | freshwater metagenome | biome: Freshwater; feature: Freshwater reservoir; material: water | place: Czech Republic | collected 2017-05-23 | depth 30m m | reverse complement strand
TGTGGACCTGGCACACGTACCACTGAAATACGCCGGCCTGGCGCCTTGGGAGATCTGGCTCAGCGAGGCCCAGGAGCGCATGGTCGTCGCCGTCGCACCGCACCAGCTCGATGCACTTGCAACAATGTCTCAACACCACGGCGTGGAGATGAGCGACCTCGGGTCGTTCACCGGCGACGCGCAGCTCGTGGTCCGTCACGCCGGAGCTCCCGTGGTCGATCTCTCCACCGCCTTCCTCCACAAGGGTCGCCCGCGCCGCCGACTGCAGGCCACGCTGCCGCAGCCCGAGCGCAGCCCGACCGTGCCGGACTGCACCGATGCACGTGCAGCCCTGCTGGGTTTGCTCGCACACCCCAACATCGCCAGCAAGGCACATGTCGTGCGGCGCTACGACCACGAGGTGCTCGGCTCCACGGTCATCCGGCCGCTCACCGGGGTACACAACGATGGTCCTGCGGACGGCGTGGTGCTGGCCCATCCCACCGACGACGACGACGACGGCATCGCCATCGGTATCGGCGTGAACCCGTGGTTCGGTCAGCTCGATCCCGAATACATGGCGTGGGCCGTGGTCGATGAAGCCATCCGCAACGTGGTCGTGGCCGGCGGCGATCCGTCAGCAGTTGCGCTGATGGACAACTTCTCGTGGGGTAACCCCACCCGGGCCACCACGTTCGGCGAGCTCGTGGTGGCGGTGCGCGGATGCTGCGCTGCAGCACTGGCCTACCGTGCGCCGTTCGTGTCGGGCAAGGACTCGCTCAACAACGAGTACCTCACCGCCGACGGCACGCGTCACGCCATCCCACCCACGCTGGTCATCACCGCCGTTGCGCCGGTACCCCGAGCCGAGCTGGCCGTGACCCCCGATCTCAAAGCTGCCGGCAATGTACTGGTACTGCTCGGGCGCACCCTGCCCGAGTTCGGCGGCAGCCACCTGTCGAAAGTGCTCGGCGACACGGCCGCGCGGGCGGTCCCCTGTCCCGACACGCAGTCGCCAGCGATCTACCGTGGCGTGCACGAGGCAATGCGTCACTCACTGGTCGTCTCGGCCCACGACTGCAGCGAGGGTGGGGTGGCTGTAGCGCTGGCCGAGATGGCCATTGGCGGCCGCCTCGGTGCCGAGATCGACCCGTCGTCGATCCACGACGACGCGATCACTGCGCTGTTCAGCGAGTCCTCGGGCAGGATCATCTGCGAGGTCCGACCCGATCATCTCCCCCATTTCATGACCGCCCTCGGCGGGTCCGCCCAGTGCGCCACCGTGATCGGCGCCGTTGCTGGCACCGGCACCGACGGCATCCCGATGTTGCGCATCGCCGGCCACTTCGATCTACCGGTACCGGCACTGGTCCAGGCATTCACCGGGGCCCAACGATGACCCGGCCGGCCGCCGCCGCCGCCCCGGGCAGCCGCCCGCGCGCCCTCATCGTGCGCGCCCCCGGCACCAACCGCGACAGCGACGCTGCCCTTGCCCTCGATTGTGCCGGCGCCGATCCGCATGTCGTATTGCTCAGCGAGGTGCTCGCCGATCCGTCACTGCTCCATCGCTCGCAGCTGCTGCTGCTGCCCGGCGGCTTCTCGTTCGCCGATGCGCTCGGCGCCGGACGCCTGTTCGGCCTCGAACTCCTCACCCGGCTGCGCGACGAACTCACCAGTTTCGTCGCCGCCGGCAAACCGGTGATCGGCATCTGCAACGGCTTCCAGGCGCTCATCCGCACCGGGCTGCTCCCCGGCGCTGACCGCACTGTTGCGCTGGGCGCCAACGACCACGGCCGGTTCGTGTGCGACTGGGTCGAGCTGGCGCCCGTGTCGCAGAAGTGCGTCTGGACCGCCGGGCTCGCTGATCGCATCGAATGCCCGATTGCCCACGGCGAGGGGCGCTTCGTCTGCGACGATGCCACGCTCGCAGCACTCGCTGCGGGCGATCAGATCGCACTCCGCTACACCAGCCCGAACCCCAATGGTTCCCTCGACAACATTGCCGGCATCTGCGACACCACCGGCGTGGTGCTCGGCCTGATGCCCCACCCCGAGGACCACGTGCTGTCCCGTCAACACCCGCAGTTCCTGCGCGGCCATCGCGGTGGCCTTGGGCTCGGGTTGTTCGCAGCAGGCGTCCGCCACGCCCGGGAGCTCTGATGCAGCCGCCCCTGCCCGCCACCCTGCCCGCACCGTTCACCGATGCCCATCTACCCCTCCCCGACCGTCGGGTGGGCAAGGTGCGCGTCTCGTACGGCCTGCCCGACAATGAACGCCTGTTCATCACCACCGACCGCCTCTCGGCGTTCGACCGGGTCGTTGCTGCGGTGCCCTACAAGGGCCAGGTGCTCAACGAACTCGCCGCGTGGTGGTTCGCCAACACCGCCGACATCGTGCCCAACCATGTGCGCGGCGTGCCCGACCCCAACGCGACCATCGGCGTCGAAGCCACACCGCTACCGGTCGAGGTGGTGGTCCGCGGGTACATCACCGGCGTCACCTCCACCTCGCTGTGGCGCCGTTACAGCGAGGGCGAGCGGGTCATCTACGGCTACCACCTCCCGGAGGGCATGCGCCAACACCAGCCGCTCAGCACGCCCATCATCACGCCCACCACCAAGGCCCACGATGGCGCCCACGACGAGCCAATCACCTGTGCCGAGGTGGTGCAGGGCGGCCATGTCGATGCTGGCGTATGGGATCAGGTCATGGCGGCGGCGCTGGCGCTGTTCGCCCGGGGACAGCGCATCGCTGCTGCAGCCGGCCTGATCCTGGCCGACACCAAATACGAGTTCGGCATCGATCCCGATGGTGCGCTGATCCTGATCGACGAGATGCACACACCCGACTCATCGCGCCTGTGGGTCAGCGGCACCTACGAGCAGCGACTCGCCGAGGGCACCGATCCCGAGAGCCTCGACAAGGAACCGATCCGGCGGGCCCTCATCGCCGCCGGATACGACGGTCACGGTCCGTCCCCCGACCTCGGCCACGAGGTCGTTGGCGAGACCAGCGCTCGTTACGTCCATGCCTTCGAACGGCTCACATGTCGTCCCTTTCAACCGGGCAGCTATCCCGTAGAGCCGCGGCTCACCGAGTCGCTGCAGCGAGCAGGAGTGTTATGAACACCCGGAACCCACACATCGCCGATGATGACGACACCCCCAAGGAGGAGTGTGGCGTGCTGGGCATCTCCACGCCACACGGCGAGGGCGTGGCGCAACTGGCGTTCTTCGGGCTGTTCGCGTTGCAGCACCGTGGCCAGGAGGCTGCCGGCATCGCCGTAAGCGACGGCCAGCGCGCCCGCGTCCACAAAGACGCTGGCCTGGTGTCCACGGTCTTCACCCCCGAGAACCTGGCCCCACTCTCGGGCTATCACGCCATCGGCCACACCCGCTACAGCACCACCGGCAGCTCGAACCAGCGCAACATCCAGCCGTTTCTGGTGGAGACCATGCACGGCACACTGGCTGTGGCGCACAACGGCAATCTGGTCAACGCCTCCGAGCTACGCGACGAACTGCTCAATCGAGGTTTTGGGCTCACTGCCACCAGCGACACCGAGGTGCTCACGCTCATGCTCGCCGCCGCCGGTGGACGCACGTGGGAGGAGCGCATCGAACGCACCATGCCTGCCTGGAAGGGCGCCTACTCGATGGTCATCCTGGCCAACGACCGCGTGCTCGCAGCGCGCGATCCCTGGGGCTTCCGACCGCTGTCGGTCGGGCGCCTGCCCCGCGGTGGCTATGCAGTTGCATCGGAAACATGTGCGCTCACAACACTCGGCTGCTCCGAGATCAGCGAGGTCGAGCCGGGAGAGATCGTCACACTCATCGGCGCCGAACTGCACCGCCGTCAGGCCATCGCCCCTGCCGTCAAGCGCGCCCTGTGCTCGTTCGAGTTCGTCTACTTCAGCCGTCCCGATAGCGAATGGGATCAGCGCAACGTGCATCAGGTCCGCCAACGCCTGGGCGAGGAACTGGCCGAGGAATGGCCCGCCGAAGCCGATGTCGTGGTGCCCGTACCCGACTCGTCGATCCCCGCAGCCATCGGGTACTCGCGCCGGATCGGCCTGCCCTACAACGACGGGCTCATCAAGAACCGCTACATCGGCCGTACGTTCATCGAGCCCACCCAGGCCATGCGCGAACGTGGCGTGGCCCTGAAGTTCAACGCGCTCGGCGCCAATCTGGCCGGCCAGCGCGTGGTGCTCATCGACGATTCGTTGGTGCGTGGTACCACGGCCGGACCACTCGTTGCGCTGCTGCGCGATGCCGGTGCCAGCGAGGTGCACATGCGCATCACCTGCCCACCCATCACCCACGCCTGCCACTTCGGTGTCGACATGGGCCATGAGAACGAGCTGATCGCAGCGCAACTGTCCGTCGATGAGATCCGCGACCACATCGGCGCCGACTCGCTGGCGTTCTTGTCGCTCGATCGGATGATGCGGGCAATCGGCCGCCAAGACGGCTACTGCAACGCCTGTTTCACCGGCCGCTATCCCATCGAGGTCGGCGAGTCCCAGGGCAAGCTCAAGCTCGAGGGCGTGTTGGCATGAGCACGCCGATCGACATTCTCATCGTGGGCGGCGGTGCGCGCGAACACGCTCTCGCATGGGCCGTACAACGCTCGCCCCTGTGCGGCCGGCTGTTCGTGGCCCCCGGCAACGACGCCACGCCGGGCGAACGGGTCGACATCGCTGCCGATCACATCGAGGCGCTCACCGCCTTCGCTGTCGATCACCACATCGGCCTGGTCGTGATCGGCCCCGAGATCGCGCTGGCCGCAGGCCTTGCCGACGAACTCGCGCTGGTGGGCATCGCTGTGTTCGGGCCGACACGCGCGGCCGCCGAGCTCGAGTGGTCCAAGTCGTTCACGCGTCGCGTGGCCGCAGAGCTGCATCTGCCATCGCCCGCATGGGCATCGTTCGACACCAGCGCCGACATCGACGCGGCGCTGGCGTGGTGGCGCAACCTCGGCGACAAGATCGTCGTCAAACAGGCCGGACTCGCCGGGGGAAAGGGCGTGGTCGTACCGGTCGACGACGCCAGCTGCGAAGCTGCAATCCGGTCGTTCTTCACCACCGGACCCGTGGTGCTCGAGCAACGCCTACGCGGCCCGGAATGCTCGCTGTTGGCGTTCTGCGACGGCACCACGGCGCGACCGTTGCCGTTCGCCCAGGACCACAAGCGACTCGGCGAGGGCGACACCGGTCCGAACACCGGCGGGATGGGTGCGTACGCGCCGGCACCCGTGCCGTACGACACCGAGGCGCTGACCGCACAATTCATCCAGCCGGTGGTCGACCACATGCGCTCGCTCGGCACGCCCTACGTGGGCATGCTCTACGCCGGTCTGATGCTGACCGCCGACGGCCCCCGGCTGCTCGAGTTCAACTGCCGCTTCGGCGACCCCGAGGCACAGGTACTGCTGCCACTCATCGCGTCCGACATCGTCGAGCTGTTCCTGGCCTGCTGTAGCGGCACGCTGGCCACCACGCCCATCCGGTTGCGCGACGCCACGGCCATCGGTGTTGTCATCGCAGCGCACAACTACCCCTCCAACGGACCGGCCCTCGGCGCGCCAGGCGTCGATATCGCCCTGACCGATGACCAGTTGTTGTTCCGTGGTTCGCCCGGCGGTCGCGAGTACACCGCCGTCGGCGTGGCCCCAAGCCTGGGCAAGGCACGCGACGCGGCGTACGCCCTGGTCAACGCGATGGCACCAGCCGGAGCGCGTTATCGCCGCGACATCGGCTGGCGGGCGCACGGCGCCACGCTGTCGTCGTACGCCGCAGCAGGTGTCGACATCGACGAAGGCACGCGAGCGGTCGACCAACTGAAACAGAGCGTCGAGAAGACCCACAGCAGTTCGGTCCTCGGTGGCATCGGCGCATTCGGCGGCACCTTCGATCTCACCGAGATCATGGGTATGCGCACGCCCGTGCTCGTTGCGTCCACCGACGGCGTGGGCACCAAGGTCGAACTCGCCGCCCGCGCCGGGCGCTACGACGTGCCCGGTCAAGACATCGTGAACCATTGCATCAACGACGTGCTGGTGCAGGGTGCGCGCCCACTGTTCTTCCTCGACTACTTCGCGTCGTCGACCATCCGCGCCGAGCAGGTCGCCGCCGTGGTGAATGGCATGTCCATCGCGTGCGGCGCCTCCGGCTGCGTGCTCCTCGGCGGCGAGACCGCCGAGATGCCCGGCGTCTACATGCCCGGCGCCTTCGACGTTGCGGGCACCCTGGTGGGCGTGGTCGAGCGTGACCGGTTGCTGCCACTCACCACGATCGCTCCCGGCGACGTGTTGCTGGGTATGGGTTCCTCGGGCCCGCACACCAACGGGTACTCGCTGCTGCGCAAGTTGTTCGACTGGCTGCCGCTCGATGCGCAACCCGACCCGCTCGACCGGCCCATCGGCGACGCCCTGCTCGAACCGCATCGCAGCTACCTTCGCTCACTCGAGGGTCCGCTCGCCGATCACGGTTTGATCAAGGGCCTTGCCCACATCACCGGCGGTGGCCTGATCGACAACGTGCCGCGCATCCTGCCCGCCACTTGCGACGCCTCGATCCAGCTGGGCTCGTGGCCGATGCCACCGCTGTTCCAGTTGGTGAGCGACGTCGCCACCGGCCTGCCCATCGACGAGCTCTATCGCACGCTCAACATGGGCATCGGCATGGTCGTGGTCGTCGATGCTGGCCGGGTCGGCGAACTGCAGACCGCCATCGCCGAGCCGACCTGGGTCATCGGCACGATCGTGGCCGGCACCAAGCGGGTTCAGCTGACGTGACCGCACGCATCGTCGTGCTGGCATCTGGGAACGGTAGCAATCTGCAGGCGCTGCTCGACGCCATACGCAGCGGTTCGCTGAACGCCGAAGTGGTCGGCGTCATCTCCGATCGACCCACCGCCCGCGCGCTGGCCCGAGCCACCGACGCGGGGATACCCGCCGTGGCGCTGCCCATCGAGGCGAGCGAAGCGCGCGCCGACTACGACGCACGGCTCGCCCAGTTCACGGCCGGGTTCGCCCCCGACTTCGTGGTGTTGGTCGGTTGGATGCGTCTGCTCACCATGTCGTTCCTGTCGCACCATTCGCAGCGGGTGGTCAACCTGCACCCTGCGCTCCCCGGAGAATTTCCCGGCACGCACGCCATCGAGCGCGCACTGCAGGCGCATCAGCGGGTCGGGCTCGACCGAACAGGCGTGATGGTGCACTTCGTGCCCGACGAAGGCGTCGACGATGGTCCGGTCATTGCCACCGTCGAGGTACCCATCCAGCCCGACGACACGTTGGCGTCGCTCGAGCAGCGCGTTCACGCTGCCGAGCATGCGCTGCTGGTGCAGGCCATTCGTCAACTGGTCGGTTCACCCGCCGTCTAGTTCGCTCGACGATTGCGCGAGCTCGGCCAGCTTGGTCGTCACCTTCCAGTTGCGGGTGGTGGCCGCCTGCTTCAGCTTCCTCTCGATCACCGCATTCGTGAGCTTGGTCGTGCCGGCTCCATGGGCGTACCGCACGAACAGCTCGCGGCCGATCACCGCAAAGGAGTCGGCGCCGAAGTCCATCGCTGCAAGCGCAACGACATGCTCGGCAAGGGGCCGATCTTCCAGGAACACCACGTACAACTGAGACGGATCGACGCCGGCTTCAGCCAAGGGATGCCCGTCGGCCACGGCGGCAAGTTCTCCCGCCGAGCGCACGATGGCAGTGATGGCCAATCCCAGATCGGCGGTGAGCTGCGCCTCGATCGCCACACGGGTCGAGGCTTCGTCGCCGCGCGGCGTGAAGATCACATTCCCGGTCTGGATGCACGTGACGGCGTCGGTGAATCCGGCGTTGCGCATCACGGTGGCGAGTGCGTCCATACGTATGCGATTCGCCGTGCCCACATTCACGGCGCGCAGCAAGGCAACAGACAGGGCCATCGGCGCAATGTAGCCCGCCGCAATCGGCTCAGTAGCTGCGCGGCAGCCCCAGCACGTGCTGGGCGATGAAGTTGCACGTCATTTCCTGGCTCACCGGCGCCAACCGCTGGAGACGGGCCTCACGCCAGTAACGCTCGACGTGATACTCGGTGGCGTAACCAAGACCCCCCAGGGTCTGCACCGCCTGATCGGCCGCGAAGTAGCTCGCTTCTGCCGCGAGGTACTTGGCCGTGTTTGCCTCTTCGGCGCAGTTCAGCCCGTTGTCGTACTTCCACGCTGCGAGACGCATCATCTGAGAGGCGGCACCGAGTTCCATATGCGCCTTCGCCAGCGGATGGGCGATGGCCTGATTCGCCCCGATCGGGCGATCGAACACCACCCGGTCCTTCGCGTACTGCACGGCCCGGCGGATTGCGACCTCGCCGATGCCACACGCCATCGCTGACAGCAGGATGCGTTCGGGGTTGATGCCATGCAGGATGTGCTGGAAGCCACGTCCGCGCTCGCCGACCAGGCGCCAGCCCGGCACCGGCAGGCGGTCATAGGCCACCTCGCAGGACGCAACAGCATTACGGCCGAGCTTGGGGATGGGGCGGATATCCACGTATGCGGGATCGAGATCCGCCAAGAACAGGCTGAGCCCATTGAGCCGGTTCGCTGGATCGTGATCGGTGCGCACAAGCAACAGCACCACCTCGGACTCGAGGGCCTTCGATGTCCAGATCTTGCGACCGGTGATGATCCAGCCTCCCGACCCGTCCTCGACAGCACGTGTGGTGATGCGCCCG
>CAFBLP010000125.1_pt1 | contig 8851 bp, 6 predicted proteins | sample 7268181 | NCBI WGS metagenome assembly CAFBLP01 (sample SAMEA6814034, study PRJEB35770) | freshwater metagenome | biome: Freshwater; feature: Freshwater reservoir; material: water | place: Czech Republic | collected 2017-05-23 | depth 30m m | reverse complement strand
TACGCGAACCCAAGAAGCTGGGAACCGCAATCGCAGCCAGGATGCCGATAATGAGCATTGCCACAGCAAGCTCGGTCAATGTGAAACCGGCATCACGCCGGAACAACTTCTTCATAGCAACCCTCACGAGTTCCTCCATGTTGATTCAGTGCCCCGGCTACACCGGACACCGCCCACGCCGTATACGCAGACAAAGTTATGTGTCGGCACGAATGCAGCACTTTGTTTCGCGAACCTCACCACCCCCTGAGGAGCTCGCGTTGCATTCGGCACAAAAGTTGCCGACACTAACCACTGTGCCAATGCCGCAAGAACAACCGGGGACCCCATGAGCCGCCGACCATCGACGATGTTCGGGGCAGAGCTCGACGGCACCACCCTGCGTTTGGTGCGGGTCGAGGGTTCCCGCGTGACTGCCTACGAGCAGGTCACGATCACCGGCCAGAACTCAGCGGCGCGGATCATGCGTCATCATCTCGGCCGTCGCGGAACGGGCGTACTGGCCTGGGCATCACCCGGCATCGCATTGCGGCGCTCGCCGCTGCCATCGGTCCCCGATCGCCAGGTTGCGTCAGCGGTACGCGATGTGCTCGATCGGCACCTGCCCGGTGGCGGCGCGCTGCCCGGAGCAGGTCTGGTACGCCCCCTGCAGGACTCGGCGCGTTCGCTGGCCACCATCGGGGTCATCACCGCTGACGCCGGGTTGGCGCTGCGCGATGGTCTGGGTAACACCGCCTGCTCGCTGGTCGTCGCGCCGTTCACGCTCAGTCACGATGGCCTGTATCTGGCGCTGCGCAGCTCGTGCGCCGAACTGACGCTCGTGCAGGACGGCATTGCCCATGTCACCCGCCAGCTCCGTTGCGGTGGACTGATCGCCGGCACCCAGAACGATACGCTCGGGCTCTCGTTGCCACCGCGAAGCCTCGAGCTCGTGGCCGCCGGAGACACCACCGACCCGACGCTGTTGCTCGCCGCCCGCCGGTATGTGGCGTCGCTGGCTCGCGAGATCCACCGCACGATCGAACACTGGGAATGGAGCGGCGAGACCTGCCCGCGTTCGTTGTGGGTGTACGGAGCCGGGGCCACGTTGCCGCATCTGCCGTCGTTCATCACCAGCGTGGGCCTGACCGCCCGTCAGGCGCCGGTGAGCGAGGAACTCGATCTGTCAGTGATCCCACCCGACGAACGACTGGCTGCCTATGGTGCCATCGCTGCCGCCACGGCACCGATCGATGAGCAGCCGCTGATCGACCTCACCCGTGCCACACGCGGCCGCCTGGGCTCCGGCGGGTCGCGCACGAGTGGCCCCAGCGACCCCTTCGCCGGGTTCGAGGGCGTGATGAGCGGCAACGGCACGCGTGGCTTTTCCAGCCCGGTGCTGGGACGTTCCAGCGACAACTCCCTGCCGCAGGGCCTGGGCACCGTGCTGATCGCCTGTGCCATCACGGCAGTGTTCGGTCTGGGCGCTTGGTGGAACGCCACCCGCGCCCTCGACAACGCCAACTCCGAGCTCACCGCGGCTGCGCGCTCGGTACAAGTCGGCCAGGCGCGCAATGACTATGCGTCCGCCGTGGCGCAGGCCGCCTCCGAGGTGCGCCGGCTGTCGCCGAAGGGCTCCCCTGGCTGGAACAGCGCCCTGAGCACGCTGATGACCTACCTGCCCGCAGACCCCAAGGTCGCTTCGATCCGCATGGCCACCAACGGCGAGGCCCTCGAAGCCACCGTCGCTGCGCCGCTGCCCATGACCGCTGAGACCGTCGCCGCATGGCGCACCGCCCTCGAGAACATCGGCACCGTCGCCGAGCCCACGGTGCAGAGCACCCCGAACGGCGACACCGAGGTGTTCGTGGTCACCTTTCCACCACCGGCGATCAGCACCGTCGCCACCGGCGCTGATGCTGCTGGCACTGGAACGGTCAACCCATGAGCCGCAATCGTCTCACCATCGGCCTGCTCGTGATCGCGCTGGCCATCGGATCGGTTGCTGCGGTCAACGCCATCAGCGGCCGTTTCTCGCTGGCCCATTCGCGCTCCGACAAGGCCACGGCGCTGCGCTCTGACACCAAGATGCTTCTCGCCAATCTCCCCGCCACCTTTGACGACGACCTGGCCCGCGTCAAAACGGCCGTCCCGCTCACCCTCACCCAGCAGGATCTGATCGACCACGCCACCACCGTGGCGGCTTCCGTTGGTTTGACCATGGTGGCGCCCGATCCCACCGTCGGGGCAGCACTGTCGGCCCAGTTGCTGGCCAGCTTGCCGGGCGGCGGCGCCACCCCGGGTCAGGCCCTCACGCCGGTGTCCACCGTGCTTGCCGTACAAGGCGACTTTCACCAGATCAGCGACTTCCTCGAGCAGGTCGACCGCAGCGCACTGCTCGTGGTGCGTTCGACGGTCGAGTTCACCTTCGACAGCGATGCCTTCGTTGCGACCTTCGCCCTCGCTGGCCTGCAGTTCACCGCCGACAGCCCCGAACAGGCCGTTGCCCGGGCCGGCCGCTCAACCACGAACGGGACCCCATGAGCATCACCAACCTCGACGAACTCCCGCAGCTGAGCCAGGCGCTCGACGTCATCGCTCGCTCCCGGCCCGATCTGGTGCACGCCCTGCACAACCTGCGCGCCGCCGCCGAGAACGGCTGGCAACGTGGCGTACGCCCGATTCGTTCCATCGTTGATGCCGGGCTCGACATCGCCCAGCTCGAACTGTGTATCTGGACCCTGCAGGGCTTCGACTACATGGCCGAGCTCCCTGAACTGGTCTCCCCCGACCTGCTCGGTCGTATCCCGCCGCACGAGGCCGTCGATCTGGGTGTCTTCCCCGTCGGCCGGGCCGACGACACCGTCACCGTCGCCGTGGTCGACCCGCTCGATACCGAGTTGATGACCGAAATTCGGTCTCGGTTCCCCGAATACACCGTCGAGATCGTGGTGACCAACCGCCCAGCGCTCGAAGCTGCGGCCAACAACCAAGAAGACGCCGAGCTCGCCGATGACTTCGTCGACGAAGAAGCGCTCGCTCGCGCTGCACAGCTACGCGCCATGCAGGATCAGCTCACGTCCACCGGCCGGGTCGCCGAACTCGCCGACGTGCTCATTGAACTGGCCATCATGAGCGGCGCCTCCGACATCCACATCGAACCCGACGGCGATCGCTGCCAGATCCGTTTCCGGCTCGACGGCATGTTGACTGCTGCCGGCTCGCACCCGGCGGCGTACTGCCAGACCCTGGTCAACCGCATCAAGATCATGGCGCAGCTCGATGTCGGCGATCGCCGCACGCCCCAGGACGGACGCGCGACGGCCATCTACGGCGGGCGCACCGTCGACCTGCGCGTCGTCACCATCCCATCGGCGTGGGGACCTGAGTCCTGCGTCATCCGTCTGCTCGACCAGTCCCGGGTCAGGGCGAGGTTCTCGGCGCTCGGTTTCAGCCGCCACAACACCGCCCAGTTCGACAAGCTGTTGTCGCTGCAGGGCGGCGTCGTGCTGGCCACCGGCCCCACGGGCTCGGGCAAGACCACCACGCTCTACAGCGCACTGCAGCAGATGACCACACCAGCGATCAAGACCATCACGGTGGAAGACCCGGTGGAATACCGGCTCCCGGGCATGCTGCAGGTGCAGGTCAACCGGGCCGCAGAGTTCGACTTCGCCACCGCGCTGCGCGCCATCCTGCGCGCCGACCCCGATGTGCTCCTGGTCGGCGAGGTCCGCGACGCAGAGACCGCCCGCACCGCCCTTGGTGCAGCACTGACCGGCCAAGTCGTGCTGGCGTCGTTGCACGCCGTCAGCGCCGCTGCGGCGCCGATCCGGCTCATCGACCTCGGTATCGAGCGTTTCATGGTGGCCGCCGCCGTCCGCGGCGTCATCAACCAGCGCCTGTTGCGTCGGCTGTGCCGACGGTGTCGCGTGCCCTACGCCCCGCGCCGCTCGCAGCTCGACGACGCCGGCTGGCCCTTCGCCCGCCCCGAGCGCCTGTGGGGTGCTCGTGCTGGCGGTTGCGACGCCTGCAACGGTACGGGCTACCGCGGTCGCGCTGTGGTGGCCGAGGTGATCGCGATGGACGATGTCCTGCGCGCCGCCATCATCGACAACGCCGACCCGAGCGAGATCGAGGCCATCGCCATCCGCCAGGGCATGGTTCCCATCCGCCACGACGCCCTGCAGCTCGCCCGTCAGGGCGCGACCTCACTCGAGGAAATCTCCCGCGTCATCGGGACGAGGTGAGCTGAGATGTCGAGCACGTACAGCTTCCGCGGTGTGGATCAGCGCGGCGAGCGCCGCTCTGGCCGGATCGTGGCCATGGACCGCCGTACCGCCGAGGTCAAGCTGCATCGACGCGGCATCGAGGTGTCGCGCCTTCGCCGTCGGGTGCTGCCCGACCTCTTCTCCCACGACGCCGGGTTCGTCAGGCCCAAGCTGCCCCTCACCGAGGTGTCCTGGGTGTGCCGCAACCTGGCAAGCCTGCTGCGCAACGGCGTCACCTTGCCCGCTGCATGCGAGCTGCTCGCCGATCAGCGGCCGGGCAAACGTGCCGGCCGGGCACTGACCGCCATCCAGACCGACCTCGAAGCGGGACAGGACGTCGGCGAAGCATTTGGCCATCAGGGCCGCCGCCTCGGCGACGTGGCCGTATCAATGATCGAAGCGGGCGCGGCAACCGGCACCCTGCTGCCCACCTTCACCGGCATCTCGTCGCTGTGCGACGCCCAGGTGCGCCTGCGCACCAACCTGCGCCGGGCCATCAGCTACCCGATCACGGTGGCGGTCACCACCGGGTTGTTGTTGTTCGGCATGATCTACTTCGTGGTGCCACGGTTCGAGAAGCTGTACGCAGACCTCGGCGCCCCACTGCCGAGCCTGACCACCACCGTGCTCAACCTGAGCATCACCGTCACCCGCCAGGCCTGGGCCATCCCGGCATCGATTGCGTTGATCGTGTCGTTGGTCGTGCTGATACGCCGCCTTCCGGCGGGCAGGCTGATCCTCGACCGCCTCGTGCTGAAGCTGCCCCGCATCGGTCCCCTCGCCTACCGCTCGATCACCGCACGGTGCGTCAAGACGCTGGGTGCACTGTTGCAGAGCCGGGTGCCAATGCTCGATGCCCTCGAGCTGACCGGGCGGGTTGCCGGTAACGCCGTCTTCGAGGCCTCGTTCACCGAGGTTCGCCACGCCATTGCGCTCGGCGATTCGTTCAGCGTCGCGTTCGCCAGCGCCGATCAGCTGCCCCTTGTACTGCGCGACCTTGCCGCTGTCGGCGACGCCGCCGGCGATGTCTCGGGTGTGCTGCTGCGCTACGCCGCCGATGTCGAGGAAGACCTCAAGACCGATGGCGAAGGTTTCGGCAAGGCGCTGGAGCCGTTCATGATCGTGGGCCTCGGCGCATTGATCGGCGTGGTCATGGTGGCGCTGTACCTGCCGATGTTCAAGCTGATCACCGTCATCAGGTAGGTCCACCCGCACGAGCCCGCGCCCGGGACCGTCGGCGTCATTGATACCGGCGCTTTCGCCAGACCCGCTGCGGCGCGAGACTGATCGCAGTCGTTGGAGGTGACCGATGCAGCGTATGGGCAGTCTCGATGCGGTGTTCTTGGCGATCGAACAACCGACGAGCCCGATGAACATCGGGTCGGTCAGCGTCTTCGATGGTCCGGCACCCACGCTGGAGACGGTCCGCGAGTTCGTCGCCGCCAAGCTTGCGTCCGTGCCGCGTTGCCGGCAACGCGCCCACTTCATGTGGTTGCAGGCGACACGGCCCGTCTGGATCGACGATGCCGACTTCGACCTCGCCAACCATGTGCGCGCCACCACGCTGTGCGCCGGCGGCGCGTCGACGCTCGAGGAAGTCGTCGAGCAAGTGATGGTCGAGCCGCTCGACCGCCGTCGTTCGCTGTGGCAGATGCTGGTCGTCGATGGGCTGGACGACCAGCGTTGGGCGGTCGTGTCGACGATGCACCATTGCATGGTCGATGGCGTGGCCGGCACCGACCTGCTCGCCGTGATACTCGATGCCGAGCCCGATGCACGCCACGCCGAGCCGCTGCCGTGGGCACCCGAACGCAAGCCGTCGTGGTGGGACCTCGCCCGGTTCACCGTTGCAGCGAGTGCCGCATCGTTCAGAACGCACCTGCGACACCTGGCCCGCATGCTGCGCCACCCGCTGCGCACCTGCCGACGGCTCCACCACATCGCCAGCGGAGCCCGAGGACTGTGGCTGCAACCGAGCCGACGCGACTCGCCGCTCACCGGGCCGCTCGGGACACAGCGGCGATGGATGCATACGTCGATCCCGCTCGATCACGTGGCGAGCGTTCGGCGCGGGCTGGGAGGCACCGTGAACGATGTCGTGCTCACCGCTGTGACGCGGGGTCTTCGCGAGCTGATCCATGAGCGCAAGGCAACCGTGCGCACGCCTGACGTGATGGCGCTCGTGCCGGTGTCGATGCGCGGGGCCGATGATCATGGTCGCCTCGACAACCGCGTCGCCGTCACCCATGCCCTGCTCCCGGTCGCCATCGACGATGCCGCCGACACCCACCGGGCAGTGCGCGCCGAGATGGTGATCGTGAAGGCCTCGCACGAGACCGATGCATCAACGGTGCTGCTGCATTCCGGCGACCTTGTCCCCCACGCAGTCGCAGCGGTCATCGCCCGCGCGGTGGTGCGCGCACAGCAGAACATCGAGACCATCGTCACCAATGTGCCCGGCCCCCGGCAACCGCTCTACCTCTGCGGTCGCCGAATGCTCATGGCATACCCCTTTGCTCCGATCGCCGGCCGCATCCAGATTGCCGTGGCAATCTGGTCCTACTGCGGCACGCTGTACATCGGCGTCACCGGAGACCGCGATGGCGCAGGTGACATCGACGTACTCATCCGTGGTATCGACCGCGGTTTCGCCGATCTCGTGCACGCCGCTGGCCGCGACGCCGCCTGACCCTCTGAACGAGCGTTCCACCGGCCGCTCACGTACCCCCAGAACGCAACCTCGCACAATTGGGACCTTGGACCCTTCCCCGACCGCGCAGGCCGGGCGCACCATGAACCTGCCCGGATGAATCACCTTCGGAGCAATGTTCAGGGAGGCGGCCATGCGCAGAACCCGGACCACGCGTCACGCACTGCTCGCCTCGATCACCCTCCTGCTTTCGTGCGGCGGTGGCTCCACCAGCACAGAGTCCGCCAACACCCAGGCCCTGAACACACAGCCGCCGGGCACACAGGCTGTGAACACAAACCCCACGAGTACACGTCCAACCAGCACCGACTCCTCCGGGGTCTGGTTACCCCTCCTCGTCGAGCACACGCCAACGGTGAAGGTGTCGTTCTCACCGGAGCGGCTGTGGTTCTGGGCGCTGCTCGGTATCGGCTCCGATTACGTCATGCTGCAGGGCGACGACAACGGCAATTCCTGGGTCACTGCGGTCAGCGAGCACGGTGAACAGTGGAAGACAGCGGTCAGTGAAACGATGGGCCTCGCCGTGCTCAACGGCGTCGTGCTGGTGACGGTCAACTCCGACGAAGCACCCGACGGGGTAGATCTGATCGGCATCTCGGCCGACGACGGATCCATCCGCTTCACCACCCATCTCGATGGCTACTACATGGTCCAACAGGCAGGATCGGACGTACTCCTGATCGACGACTCCAGCGAGGCCCTGACAGTCGCCCGCGTCGACCCGACCACGTTTGCCGTCGGTACGACCATCAGGTTCCCACACAGCGACACGTACGAACGCGTCGACCAGGGACTCTTGGCATGGAACGGCTCCCGCACAATGCTGATCTCGATCGGCTCGATGACATCGCAGGAATGGGCGTCGGGCTCCAGCGCTTCCCCGAACCTGGTGTCACCGACCACAGCGGGCGACACGTTGATTCACTCAGACTCGTCGGGTGCGTTGTCGGGCATCGGCCCTGACGGTCAGCCGCGATGGTCTGCAAAGGCAGACGTCGGCACGGTCACGGCAATCTGGTCGCCCGACGTCGACCACGTGCTGGTGGCAGGGTCGACAGGTCTCGAACTCTTCCTGCTCAGCGCGAATGCTGCCACCTCCGTTGCTTCGCAAATGGGGACCGGGCGCCTCGGCCCGACTGCAGTCATCGACGGCACCGCACATCTGGTCTGGTATCACGAGGGCCGTGGCAGCGTCGTCCGGCTCACCCCCACCGGTTTCGACACCGTCGGCAGCTTCGCGGCTGAGGAAGTCGACCCTGAGAACGACTCCGCCGAACAAGCCACCTTTGTGGACAATGCCCTCTACCTCACCACGCACATCACTGGCGCGGGAGCGAAGCAATCGGTCGGTCTCACTGCGTACTCATTGAGCGACATGAAGCCGTTGTGGACGCTCGAGTCCGAGAGCGCCGACGAACTCGAGGCCTTCTGGCTGTTCCAGGAGGACGTGATCGTGCTGTTGTACGGCTACGCGCTCATCCCGTCGTACGTGAGCTTGTATCGGTGATCGCTCAGCGCGGGATGATGGTGCCCATGTTCATGATGCCGTTGGGGTCGAAGGCCTGCTTCAACGCAACCAGCATGGGATACGACGATCCGTATTCGTCCTTCACCCACCGCGCCCGGGCCTTGCCGATGCCGTGGTGGTGCACGATTGATCCGCCGTGGCGCAGCGTCTCCTCGCAGATGATCGCGATGATCGGGAAGTAGTACTTGTCGTTCTCTTCCTCGGGCTCACAATCGATGAGGTCGTAGAAGTAGTTGAAGTACATGTTCGTACCGTTGATGTAGCTGTGCGACGAGTGACCGCCGAGCAGGGTGATGCCCTTCATCTCGGCCCGGATGCGTGGCAGCACGGCTTCGTAGATGTCGTTGATCGTGCTCCAGTCGG
>CAFBLP010000124.1_pt1 | contig 9120 bp, 6 predicted proteins | sample 7268181 | NCBI WGS metagenome assembly CAFBLP01 (sample SAMEA6814034, study PRJEB35770) | freshwater metagenome | biome: Freshwater; feature: Freshwater reservoir; material: water | place: Czech Republic | collected 2017-05-23 | depth 30m m | reverse complement strand
GGGTGCGGGTGCGGGTGCGGTGGCGCGTGCCGCCGGTGCGCTGTCGGTGCTGATTCCCTGACGGATCAGCTCGACCTCCCAATCGGGAAGCGGCTCGCCATCGGGGCCGAGGATGACCGCATCGGCTGCGGGCGTTGCGTCACCCGAGGGGGCCGAAGCCGACCTGCGGGCCGCCGGACGCGGTGCACCGGCCCGGGCCTGCGGCGAACGGCCAGGAGACACACTGGCGGCGGCTGGTTCGCCCGACGACGCTGCAGACGCTGCAGAGCCCTGACCATTGGCAACGGGAATGGCCCCCGTCTGCTCGAGGATCTTTTGGATGACATCGGCCTTCTTGGCACGCGAGGTGGTCTTCACGCCCAGCGCCGAGGCGATGGCGACCAACTGTTCGCGATCTTTTGATTCGAGCATTGACAGTTCGAGGGCATCCGCAGCCACGGGGTCCTACTTTCCAGGGGAGTGCCCCTCACGGGGCAGAGTGCTGCTACTGCGGGAGGCGTGCGGCGTGCAAGCGCACAACGGACGCCGGTGTACCCGCCACCAGCAAGGGATTCACACGATCACGGTTCCGCCAGCGAACGGTGATGAACAGACGTCGCGGGGCGCATCGAAAAGTGCGGCCCGAAGCGGGCACCCGCACCCTATACAGACGCGTTGTCGCGATGCAACAACCCAGGCGTCGGACCGAGGTCAGCGGGCAACGGCCCGTTCGACGAAGCGCTCAACATCGGCCAGATCGTTGGCCACCAGGTTCGTGCGCTCGGGACGCTCGAACAGGTCGGCCAGGTGCGCTGGTAACGCCGGGTACACGCCGGTGGCGCGCTGCACGGCGTCGGGGAACTTGGCGGGATGGGCTGTGGCCAGCGTGATCACCGGGCGACCTGCGTCTGTGGCGCGCAGGCTGTGCACTGCCGCCGTGCCGGTGGCCGTGTGCGGGTCGATCAGCTCGCCGCTGGCCCGGTAGACCCGGCGGATCTCGGCCAGTGTCTGGGTGTCGTCGATGCGGGCGGCACGAAACATCGGGGTGATCCATGCAGACACCTGGTCGGGTTCCACCTGCAGCGATCCGGTGTGCCGGAACCGCTGCAATTGCTCGGCGGTCTGCCCACCATCACGGCCGTTCATCTCGAACAGCAACCGCTCGAAGTTGGACGACACCTGGATGTCCATCGATGGGCTCAAGGTGGGCATGACCTCGCGCGCCGTCATGTCGTTGGCGTTGATGAACCGGGTGAGGATGTCGTTCGAGTTGGACGCCACGATGAAGTCGTTGATGGGTGCACCCATGGTGCGCGCGATCCATCCGCTGAGCACGTTGCCGAAGTTGCCGGTGGGCACGCTGAACGTGGCGCCGTGGTCAGCGGTTGCGCCGAGCGAGCGACTGGCCGTCACGTAGTACACGATCTGGGCCATCACGCGCGCCCAGTTGATGCTGTTCACGGCCGACAGGTTCATGCGCTCACGGAACGGGGCGTCGTTGAACATCGCCTTCACGAGATCCTGGCAGTCGTCGAACGTGCCCTCAACGGCCACCGTGTGCACGTTGGGGGAATCGACCGTGGTCATCTGGCGTCGCTGCACGTCGCTGGTGCGACCCTGCGGATAGAGGATGACGATGTCGACGTTGCTGCACGACTTCACCCCGTCGATCGCTGCGCTGCCCGTGTCACCACTGGTGGCGCCCACGATCGTGACGCGCTGACCGCGCTCGGCCAGGACGTAATCGAACAACCGCCCAACCAACTGCAGCGCGACATCCTTGAACGCCAGGGTGGGCCCATGGAACTGCTCGAGCAGCCATTCGTCGGCCCCGATCTGTACCAGCGGCACCACGGCGTCATGGCGGAACGTGGCGTATGCCTCGGTGCAGAGCTGCGCGAACACATCGGCCGGGATGTCGTCGCTGACGAACGGCGACATGATCGCTGCAGCGGCTTCGGCATAGCTGCGCGTGCCGCTGAGATCGGGCAGGCTCGGCCACTCGGTGGGCATGTACAGCCCTCCGTCGTTGGCCAGACCTGCGAGCAGGACATCGCAGAACCCGAGTTCGGGGGCTGCGCCGCGGGTGGAGACGTAGCGCATGGCGATCAGGCGCCGATGACGCGCAGCAGGCTGCCGACCCGCTTGACGGTGTCCAGGTCGCGCAGCTCGCGCACGCAGGCCTGGATCGACGACTCACGTGCCGTATGGGTGATGAACACCAGCCGGGCGTCGTCGCGCAGGCCCTCCTGCTCGGCTGCACGGATGCTCACGTCGTTGCGGGCAAAGACCCCCGTGACCGAATGCAGCACGCCCGGCCGATCGGCAACATCCAGGCTGAGCAGGAATTCCGACGTGGTTTCGTCGATGGGACGGATGACTGCACGGCCGAACGAACCAAGCGAACCATGGGTGCCCTGGCGAAGGTTGACGGCGGCATCAATGACGTCGCCCAGCACCGCACTGGCCGTGGGCATGCCGCCGGCACCGCGGCCATAGAACATGAGCGAGCCGACAGCGCCGCCCTCGACGAAGACTGCGTTGTAGCTCTCGCGCACGCTGGCAAGGGGGTGCTGCTTGGGCACCATCGCCGGGTGCACACGCACCGCGACCTCGCCCGTGGCGGCATCCTGTTCGCAGATGGCCAGCAGCTTCACCACGTACCCCAGGCGGGTGGCCATGGCGATATCAGCAGCGGTGACCCCGCTGATGCCCTCGTGATACACATCGCCGGCAACGATCTTCACGCCAAAGGAGATGGTGGCGATGATGGCGGCCTTGGCGCCGGCGTCGAAGCCCTCGACATCGGCTGTTGGGTCACGCTCGGCAAAGCCGAGGCGCTGCGCCTCTGAGAGCGCCGCCGAGTAATCAGCGCCCTCTTCGGTCATCTTCGTGAGGATGAAGTTGGTGGTGCCGTTGACGATGCCGAGCACGCGGCGAATCGGCTCGCCGCGCAGGCTCTCGCGCAATGCCCGGACCAGCGGGATGCCGCCGGCCACGGCGGCCTCGAACAGCAGGTCGACACCGGCCGCGTCGGCGGCGGCATACAGCTCGGTGCCCACGTTGGCGAGCAGTTCCTTGTTGGCGGTGACCACCGGCTTGCCCTTGCCCAGCGCCGTGACAATGAGCTCGCGTGCCGGCTCGATGCCACCGATCACCTCGACGACCAGATCTACCTCGGGATCGTCGATCACCGCATACGCATCGCGCACAAGCACGCCGGGGGCCAGATCGACCTCGCGCTCGCGCGACACGTTGCGAACGGCAACGCGCGTGACCTCGAGGCGAATACCCGTGCGCGCTTCGATAGACGACGCCTGTTGCGCCACCAACTGCACGAAGGCCGCGCCAACGTTGCCGCACCCCAACACACCAATTCGAACACGAGCACCGTTCATAGCCACGCCAGCAGGCTACGCGTGCGTGGGCGTACTGCGAAACCTATGGCGCGATCCGGACGAAGAGGAACCTGTTCGATCAGACCTGGGCGTGGGCCGCTGGCCGTGCCGTGGGCACCGACTCGGACGGGCGCTGCGGCCTCAGGAACAACGCCATCACCGTGACGAGGTAGGTGATGTAGACCACGAGTTGCAACCATGTCGTGGTGGTGCTGAAGCTGAGCGTGCCCTTCAGCAGTGTGCCCAGCCATCCGTCGGGAGAAATGTGCGAGGAAACATCGAAGGCGATGCTGTGCTCTCCGGGCAGCATGCCCGCCTCTTGCAGATCGCTGATGCCGTAGGCCAGTACGCCGGAGGCGATCACGATCAGTGCGCAGCCCGTGATGCGGAAGAACACGCCGAGGTTCAGCGTGACCGCACGCCGGTAGATCAGGTAGCCGACGAGGACGGCCGAACCGAGGCCGAGCAACACGCCCAGCAGCGCACCCGTTTCGGATCCAGCCGCCTGCACGGTGGGCCACAGGAACAATGCCAATTCGAACCCCTCGCGTCCGACGGCCAAGAATGCGGCCAGGGCAACGGCCCACCAGCCGACCTCAACCGCCCTGTCCAGCTTGGAATGCAGGTCGCGCTTCATCATGTGCGCCTGCGTGCGCATCCAGAACACCATCCAGGTGACCAACCCCACGGCGAGCACCGACATGATGCCGGCGAACGCTGGCTCGGCTGAGTCGCTCAGCTCATTTGAGGTGAACGTGAGCGCCGCACCGACGCCCAGGCACATCACCACGGCAACGGCGACGCCGGCCCACAACGCGCTGAGCTGATCCGCTCGACCCGACTTGCGCAGGTACGCAACCAGGATTCCGACGATGAGGGCTGCCTCGAGCCCCTCGCGAAGACCGGTGAGGAAGGTTTGCAACATTGGTCTACCCTCTGGAGAGAGTGGCGGCCGGGTCAACCCGGTCGCACACGGTGGTTACAACAGGATTGAGCATATGTTAGGTAGACCTAACATTGCAACCCGAGGGAGCACCCGGCGCAGGCCATCTCCGGCGGCGACGCCTGGTACGGCTCAGCCGAGGTCGCAGGCGAGCAGGTCGTCGTAGGTCTCGCGTCGCACGACCAGGCGCGCTGCGCCGTCGGCCACGAACACCACAGCCGGCCGCGTGACCTTGTTGTAGTTGCTGCCCATGCTGTGCCCGTAGGCACCGGTGACCGGGGTGGCGATGAGGTCGCCCACCACGATGTCGGCCGGCACCGCCGCATCGAAGATGAGCACATCGCCGCTCTCGCAGTGCTTGCCCACCAGCCGGGCCGAGGCATCACGCGGCGCAGCGACATCTCGCGGCAGGAACGCCTCGTAGCCGCTGCCGTACAGCACCGGCCGCGGGTTGTCGCTCATGCCACCATCAACCGAGATGTAGGTACGCACGCCGGGGATGTGCTTCACGGTGCCCACGGTGTAGAGCGTGAGCGCCGCCGACGCCACAATGGAGCGACCCGGCTCGACGCTGACGCGGGCACGCACACCGAGTGCCGCGCAGGCATCGAGCAGCACGCTGCCCCACTGCCCGATCGTGGGGGCTTCCTCGCCGCTGGTGTAGGCGACGCCGAGTCCACCACCGAGCACGAGTTCGGGGAGATCGAAGGACGCGGCGAACTTCGCCATGACCTCGGCGGCCTTGGCGAAGTTGGCCGCCGCGAACACATTGGAGCCGATGTGGCAGTGCAGGCCGACGAGCTGCATGGCGGACGACCCGCGGGCCCGCTCGACGGCGAGCAGCGCATCGCCGTTACCCAGGTTGAAGCCGAACTTGCTGTCGTCCTGGCCGGTGGCGATGAACTCGTGGGTGTGTGCGTGCACCCCTGGCGTGATGCGCAGCAACACCTGCGGGCACGGTGCGCCAGCAGCGTGCAGCGCATCGATGCGATCCATCTCGTCGAAGCTGTCGACCACGATGTGGCGCACGCCGACCGTCATCGCGGCGCGGAGTTCGTCGATGCTCTTGTTGCTGCCGTGCATGACACAGGCATCGGCGGGCACGCCGGCCGCCAGCGCAACGTGCAGTTCGCCACCGGTGGCGACATCGAGCAACAGACCTTCGTCGTAGGCCAACTTGGCCATCGCCCGGCACAGGAAGGCCTTTGTTGCATAGACAACATTCTGGTGACCGAACGCTTGCACGGCCTCGCGGCAGCGCGCCCGAAGATGCGTTTCGTCGTAGACGAACAGCGGCGTGCCGTAGGTGGCACCGAGTTCAGCCAACGAGCATCCACCGATGGTCAGCGATCCATCGGCGGCCACAGTGGCGGTATCAGACAGCAACGACAACGGGACGGCGGTGCTCATGGTTACATCCGCTCCGGGGCAACGATGCCCAACAGGTCAAGGCCCTTGCCCATCACCCGCGCCGTCACATCGCACAACGCCAGACGGCTCTGCATGGTTGCCTCGTCGGCGGCCTTCAGTACCGGGCAGTGCTCGTAGAAGGCGGTGAAATCCTGGGCGAGATCGAACAGGTAGGTGCACAGGCGGTGCGGGCTGTAGCGATCGATGGTGTCCCAGACGGCGGTGTCGAATGCCAGCAGACGCAGTGCGAGCGACCGCTCCTGCAGGGTGCCGAGCACCGGCGTGGTGCTGCGCACGGTCTCACGGCTCACGCCGGCGCGACGAAAGATGCTGCAGATGCGCGCGTGCGCGTACTGCAGATACGGCGCCGTGTTGCCGTCGAAGGACAGCATGCGATCCCATTCGAAGACGTAGTCCTTGATGCGGTCGGTGCTGAGGTCGGCGTACTTCACGGCACCCATGCCAATGGCGTGGGCCACGACGCTGCGCTCGGCGGCGGGCAGGTCGGGGTTCTTCTCGGCAACAGCCTGCTCGGCGCGTTCAATGGCTTCGTCAAGCAGTTCGCTGAGCTTCAACGACTCGCCGCTACGGCTCTTGAGCATCTTGCGGTCGGCACCCAACACGTTGCCGAACGACACGTGCACGGCCACGCCGGGCTGCAGCCAACCGGCCATCTCGGCCACGGCGAACACCATGGCCAGGTGCTGTGCCTGCGGCGCGCCCACCACGTACACCATGCGGTCGGCATGCAGTCGCTCGACGCGATCGATGACACAGGCGAGATCGGTGGTGGCGTAGTTGTAACCGCCCACCGAGTTCTGCACGATCAGCGGCAGCGGCTCGCCCTCGCGGTTGAGGTAGCCGGGAGGAAACACCACCTGGGCACCATCGCTCTCCAGCAGCAGACCGGACTCGCGCAGACGGTCCACCACCACCGGCAGCATCGGGTTGTACATGCTCTCCGGGGCGAGGTCTTCGTCCGTCAGCAGCACGCCGAGTGTTGCGTACACGCCATTGAAGTAGCGCGTGCTCTCGGCCACGAGAATGCCCCAGAGGCGCAACGTCTCGGCATCGCCGCCCTGCAGCAACACCACCCGCTGTCGGGCACGGTCCTGGAACACCTCGTCGGCGTCGAACTTGGCGCGTGCGCCCTTGTAGAAACCGGCAAGATCGCCGACGGACAAGTCGTTGGCGGCCGTGGTCTCGCCGAGGTCGAGCATGTGCTCGATGAGCATGCCGAACGGCGTGCCCCAATCGCCGATGTGGTTCTCTTTCGTGACGCGATGGCCCACGAGTTGCAGCATGCGGACCAGCGAGTCGCCGATGACCGTGGTGCGCAGGTGCCCCACATGCATCTCCTTGGCCACATTGGGGTGCGAATAATCGACGATGATGTGCTCGGCCAACGTGGCGGTACGCACACCCAGTCGGGGATCGGCCGCTGCCTCGGCGAGCTGCTGAGCCAGGAAACTGTCGCTGAACGTGAGGTTCAAAAAGCCGGGACCGGCGATCTCGATGGTGGAGCAGACATCGGCCAGTTGTTCTCTGGCGATGGCCAGCACTTCCTCGGCCACCTGCCGGGGGTTCTTGCCGACCTGCTTGGCAATGGCCAGTGCGCCGTTGGCCTGCGCATCGGCCCGATCGCTGGGCCGCACCACAGGATCGGCACCCTCGCCACCAACGGCAGCGAACGCAGGAGCGAGCAGGGTGGAGACGGTGACGACGGGATCGGCCATGGGACACACATTCTGCCAAGTCAGCCGTCCGAACGCGTTGCCGATTCGAATCCGCTGGGCGCTAACGTGCACATGCGTTTATCCAGCCCTCGTAGCTCAGGGGATAGAGCATTGGTTTCCGGAACCATGTGCGGGAGTTCGAATCTCTCCGAGGGCGCTCTGCAAGTTCCACCGCCGCCAGCGGATATGTCCGGCTCGGCGGGTTTCGGTGTTGACCGCCAGTGAGCCGCATTACTGGCCGTGACGTCAGGACCCGGGCTGGTTGAGCTCGACGGAGAACCCGTAGGCGGTGGCGAGCTCAGAGTCACGGGCGGCGAGGGCGCTGGCGAGAGCGACGACCACGTGGCACTGCTTGACTGTTGCGTCGTCCTGCATTTTGCCTTCGATCATGATGGCACCGGTTCCGTCGCCCATCTCCTCAATGACACGACAGGCCCAGGCCACCTCGGCCGGTGCGGGGCTGAAGACCTTGCGGGCGATGTCGATCTGCGACGGATGCAGGCTCCACGCCCCGACACAACCGAGGAGGTACGCGTTACGGAACGCGTCCTCGCAGCCGAGCGGGTCGCCGATATCGCCGAACGGTCCGGCGAACGGGAGAATCCCGTTGGTGACGCATGCATCGACGATACGAGCCAGTGTGTAGTGCCACAGGTCCTGCTGATAGGTCGGGCGGGCACGCCCGGGATCAGAGTCGTCGGGGTCGGCGCGAACCAGATAGTCCGGGTGCCCGCCGCCGACCCGGGTGGTCTTCATGCCCCGGTCTGCTGCCAGGTCGGCTGGCCCGAGCGACACACCCTGCAGGCGTGGGCTGGCAGCACAGATTTCTTCGATACGGGCCACACCCCGGGCGGTCTCGATCAACGCGTGGACGAGGATGGGTCGTTCGAGCCCCGCTGCGGCTTCGAGCTGGGCCAGGAGCCGGTCGATGTAGTGGATGTCCTCCGGTCCCTCGACCTTGGGGATCATGATGACATCGAGACGGTGGCCGATAGCTGGCACGAGTTGGACGAGATCGTCCAGCGCCCACGGCGAGTCGAGGCCGTTCATCCGCGTCCAGAGCTGCGCGTCCCCGAGGTCCGACAGGGCAACCTTCTCGAGCCCGATCCTGGCAGCCTGCTTACGGCCCGGCGGGATCGCGTCCTCAAGGTTGCCGAGGAGTATGTCGGCCCGACGGGCGAGGTCGGGGATCCGGTCGACCATCCGGGGGTTGCTCGGATCGAAGCAGTGAAGAACGCGACTGGGAAGCCGGGGGATCTCATACAACGGCTGCGGGGCGCCGAATGCGAGCGGTCGGAAGAAGTCGCGGGGGGCTCTCACGTCACGCCTTTGCCAACAGCGGCATGATCTCGTCGGTGATCACGCGCACTTCGGCCTCGCGAGTTGCCTCATCGCGGCCGATGTAGAACATCCACTTGTCGAGCCCTGCGGCCTCGTGGGCCTTGAGCCGAGCGGCGATGTCCTCCGGCGTGCCCCAGAAGCCAGCGCTGCGGGTCAGCAGCCATTCGTAGATGCCCAGATCCTTTGCGCGCCGGATCATGGCCCGTTCCCGATCGTCCATCTGGTACTGACTCGCGATCTCGTGGATGTCGGTGTTGTAGGCGACAAGGGGCCCGCGCACTTCATCGGGGATTTGCTTGCCCTCCATCGAGCC
>CAFBLP010000123.1_pt1 | contig 9342 bp, 9 predicted proteins | sample 7268181 | NCBI WGS metagenome assembly CAFBLP01 (sample SAMEA6814034, study PRJEB35770) | freshwater metagenome | biome: Freshwater; feature: Freshwater reservoir; material: water | place: Czech Republic | collected 2017-05-23 | depth 30m m | reverse complement strand
GTCGACATGTTGCGGTTCGTGGTCGGCGACATCGCCCGGGTCAGTGCCAACCTGGCGAACTTCCACCGTATCGATGGCATCGAGGACGTGGTCACTGCAACCCTGGCGTTCACCAATGGAGCCACCGGAACACTGACCACGGTGTGGCACGACAATCTCGCCCGACCCAGCCTGCGGCGGGTGGAGATCTTCTGCGAGCGCCGCTTCATCGCCATCGAGGGCGACGATTGGCACGGCCCGGTGCACTGGACCGACACCGACGGCGCCGAACACACGCTGCAGGGCGAGGCGCTCGAGGCCGCTGCATCACCGCTCGTCGATGGCAGCCTCAACCCTGACGGCGAGTTCGTACGCGCCGCCACATCGGGGCTGGCGTCATGGCCCACGTTCGATACGGCGGTGTACGCACATCGCGTCGTCGAGGCGATGTACGAGTCCGCGCGTGGTGGCGGCACGGCCGTCAGCCTCATCTCGTGAGATCCGGCGACGCGTGATGCACATCATCGAGATCTCCACCACCGACACCTATGCCCTTCGGCTGGCGGTGCTACGCGAGAACACGCCGACGACGAACGTGTCGTTCCCCGAGGACGACTGGCCCGGGGTGACGCACCTGGGTGTGGTCGATCTCGCAGGTGCCATTGTCGCCACGTCGTCGTGGGTGCCGCGCGAATGCGCCGAACACCCCGGCCGGCGCGGTGTCCAGCTACGCGGAATGGCCACCTCGAAAGACCTTCAGAGCAACGGTGTGGGTGGCCTACTGCTGGAGGCCGGCGTGCAGCGCCACACCGAGGCCGGCTTCGAGTTGATGTGGGCAAAGGCTCGCGACGCTGCGATGGGCTTCTATCTCCGCCATCATTGCGAGGTGCTCGGCGAGGGCTTCATCGAGGACGCCACCCAGCTCCCCCACCACATCGTCGTGCGCCACCTCAGGAGCTGAGCGTTTTCCACCCGTCGCCGCCGTACTCACACAGTGGCCCCGAGGAGACGCGATGCCCATCACATCGAGACCCGGCGACGACCTGCGCGGACGTGCCCACCAGCTGCGGCGGACCGCTGGCGCGATCGACGACAGCGGGGCAGATGGCCTGTATCGGCGGGCGGGTGTCGACACATGGATGGGTCCGACGGCCGCACGCTGTCTCGACGAACTCACCACGGCACGCCGTCAACTGCACGAGGCTGCCGAAGCACTCCGCAGGACAGCGCGCCAGCTCGATCAGCGCGCGGATCAGGCAGATGCCCTCACCCGCCTGACGACGGCCAGAGGCCTACCGACGTGACCGGCTATCTGGGTTTCGACCCGCAGCAACTCCTGATGCTGCGGGATGCCATGCAGCGGTCAGCACTGCATCTCGGCACCATCTCCTGCAACGACATCGAGGCCACCGCAGCGGTCGGCACGATCCGTCGAGTGCAGCAGCAGTTGGCCGAACGCTGGGTCCCTCTCATCAGTTCGATGATGGAATGCCGCGCGATGACCGGCTACGTACCCGTGCAGCTCGGCCTCGGCGATCTCGTCACCAGCCGGCTCGGGGTCATCCAGTCGCTGTACGGATGGACCGTCGTCACCGACCCCATCGCTGGTGTCACCACGGCCGTGACCACCGATCAGGCGCAGGCCCTCGGCTGGGTCCTCTCGCACCGCGACATCGCCGACCTGGTCAGCGATGTCGAGCTGGCATGGCTGGATCGCACGATGTCGGCCATCGAAGCCTCACCGGCGCTGAGCGCGGCGTTCATGGCGAACATGACGAGGGTCGGCTGGTCCCGGCTGTGCACCCGGCTCGGCGACGACCGCATTGCCCTACTCGCCGATCAGGCCATCACCGGCCGATTGAACGACGCCAATCACGATCGGCTCGCCGACATCGATGCGGTGTTCCGCTCACTCGGCGCCATCCTGGCCGGCGATCACGGCCCCCATCATTCAGCCGAACCGGTCTGGCTCGATGAGTCGATGAGCCCGTACGCCTCCGCTCTGTTGATCCAGTCACTGAGGCTCGAGCGTGATGATCTTGTTGCAACCGCAACCACGTTGATCCAGCGATATCGCCGAGGAGGCTGGGCTGATGTTCAACGCAGCGGGCCGGGCACGGCCGATCTGCTGATGCAGACCATGCTCGACACCCCCGGCGCAGCCGCAGCATTCCTCCGTCGCGCGGCGCAGGATCCGGCCCTCGTCTTCGACGCCGCGCACAGCGCAGTGCTCACGGAACGGTTCGTTCTGGCAGGCACCAACCCGGCGGCCATCAGCATCGTCGAGGCCGGAGCCATCGTTCCGGCCCTCGTTCTGTACCTCCGCGACCGATACAACAACCAGGCCGGCTTCTACGGCCAGCACGACGTGAACACCAGCACATTCACCATCGACCTCATCGCCCCCTGGCTGCTGCAGTTCACCGCCGCCCACTCGTCCGACTGGGCCCTGCAGCCGGGCGAGGGCGCAACCCTGCTCGGTTCCGTCATCATCGACAACGCTGCGTTCACTGAGCTGATGGCACGCCGCGAGCTCATCGCGACGGGCCTCGCTACAGCCATCGCAGGCCGAACGTCGGACGTGTCGCTGGCCGAGCAGTCCAGGCACGCCGGTCAGGACCTTGCGGCGGTTCTGGGGCTGATCGACACGCTGGCCCGCCGACAGGCCATCACCAACACTGTCGGCTCGAACGAACTCTGGGACACCGGGTTCAGCCTGATCTCAGCAGCAGCATCGTTCATCCCCGGTGGCCTGACCACGACCGTGGGCTCGGGTGTGGCCCTGAACGGGCTACGTGCCGTGCTGACCGCACAGGGCATAGCGCCCAAGAGCAGCGGCGCCGTCACCCACGACACCCTGTTCGCACTCGACTGGATGACGGCTGTGGCCGCAGCAACCGTCGTGTGCGCTGTGTTCGATCAGATGGTGGCTGATGGCCGAGTTGCGGCGGGTACTCCGACTCCCCCACTTCCCGACCCAACCACCCCGGCACCGGGCGCTGCCTATTCAGCAGCATTCGGCGCATGGCTCGATCACGTCTCGATCGGCGAGCAGGCGCTGGTGCTCGATGGGCTGAAGCAGACCATCATGAGCACGCATGAGGCCGAACGCAACGCTGTCGAACTGACGGCGGGCTGAGCGCGGGCACCTCACACACCAAACTGTCAGTAGCAGTGAGCCCTGCAGGGCGGAAATCTACTGCCAGATCGCCAGGGCGCGAGCGCCCTACGGAATCGGCACGGCGCTGCTCAGCAGCACCGTCTGGTTCGCTTTCGGCTCGACCACGATCTCCAGCGTCCACTCGCCAGCGAACGGCAGCGTGATGCTTCCGGTGTAGTGATTCGATCCGCTCGCCTGAAGGGTGACGGGCACGCTGGGGATGCCGCGTGCCGGAAGGCTCATGCGGGCCGTGGTGCCCACCACCGGCGTCAGGTTTCCACCCGGCGGCGTGATCACCAGGTGCACCTCGTTGCTGCCCACTCGGCCGGGGGTGATGGAGACGTCCACGATGACACCGGCCTCGGTCAACGAGGCGGTGAACACCTTCGAGCGCTCTGCCAGCGTGGGCGGCTGGGCCACCAGCCCAGCCGCAAGACCGAGCACCGCAAGTCCACAGAGTGTCTCCGTGATGACCATTCGTCGCAGGCCACCGGGACCCTCGTGTTTCAGGAGCCAGCGCGACGCACCACCGAGGGTGACGAGCAACACCGCAACGGCGCTCTTGGCCAGCAGGATCCGGCCCCAGGTGGTGTCGGTGAGGTTGCCGAAACCGCCTGCCAGCTTCCAGGTCTGCACCACGCCGGAGATCACGATCAGCGGAATACCAATGGTCGCCATGCGCGAGAAGGCCTTCACGGACCGCACCAGATGTTCGTCACGCAACCACGCTCGACCACCGAAGGCCATCATCGCCAGCGCTCCGATCCAGACCGCGATCGCGCCGAAGTGGACAGCATCGACTCCCATCCACAGTGCAGGTGGCGTGGTGACGCTGGGGTGGCCAGCGCCGCTGAAGGTGAACACGGTCAGCAGCCCGAGCAACGGCACGCTGAGGGGCCACCAGGTGCGCTGGCTGCGATTGACGAACAGCAGGACCGGGATGAACGCCACCACGAGGCCCAGGCGCATCAGCAGCAGCCCACCGGTGCGCGTGCCGGCGACATCACCCCACACCGAGGTGTTGAACATGTCGCTGATGGACCCGGCCTGCGAATTCGCGCCGAGTAGGGCGAAGTTGGCGAACGCAGCGACGCCGAGTAGCACCCACCCGCACCACAGCAAACGGCGGGTGGGCCGGGCGTGTTCGGCATCGACATCGGCCGTCATCACCATGAACAGGCCACCGATCAACAACGCAGCACCGAGGAACGAAGCGAACCGGGCAAAGCCGAGGCCTCGCCCGACGCCCGGTTCTGCACGGGCACCGTTGAGCACCGAGTTGATGAGCTGTGCGGAATCGACTCCCCCGCCCGTACCGATCTGGAAGCTGAAGGCGCCATTGACCACATGGCCGTCGGCCGAGGTGACGCGCCACACCACTGCGTAGGTGCCATCACCGACGGTGGGCACCGACGCCTCGACGATCGATCCATCGGTACCAGCTCTGGGGGATCCGAGCGGCAACAGCGTGCCGTTCTGGTCGTAGAGCGTGATCGAGGCGAGCGGCACCTCGATGTCCTCGTCGAAGTTCAGGGCGATGAGCGGGGGCGACGAATCGAGCACCGACGACGCTGCCGGCGTGCTGGCCTCGAGCCCGGCGTGGGCATCGGCGCGCCCAACGCCGAACATCGCTACCCCTGCAATGGAGCCCAGCAGGGCGATGACAGCGGCCGAACCGACACGCCTGAACACGTTTGACTTCACAACACCCTCGGTCTCATCGTCTGATTCTGCTTCAGGACATGCCCGCGGGCGCCAGCCCGGCGATATCCACTCGACCCCAGAGCCAGGCGAGGCGCTGGTTCGGGCCGACGGCCAACGCCGCCGAGGGCAGGTCGGTGAGGCCCATCGGCTTGCGACTGGCCCATTGCGCGGTCATGCGACCGAGGTCGATCCGCACATAGTCAGCCGGCCAGTCGGCAAAGGAATATCCCAGACCCAGATCGGCATGATGGATCTCGGTCTCGCGCCAACGCCGAAAGACCAGATCGCTCATCGGGGTCTCGCCCATCAGCGACAGCCCCCGGCCCTGCCAACCCTGTGCCGTGGTGTGCACCCACGCTGACTCCAGCTGGTAGATCGTGGCGCGGACATCGCCAACCAGCGCCGCAGCGGTTCGACCGGCGCCCTGCTCGATGTCGGCATTGCGCCCGGCTACCCCGTCGGCGTACTGCGTCAGCACTTCGCCACGGTCTGCACCGCCGAGCATGCGCACATGACTCTCGGCATTCCGGGCGAGGTGGGTGAGCACATGGCCCGCCGTCCATCCGGGGAGCAACGATGCCTGACGGGCCTGATCATCGGTGAGCGCATCCAGTGCAGCCAGCAGCCGCTGATGTGCCGACGCGCAGCCAGCAACGTCTCGATCGAGGTCTCGTGAATTCACAAGCCGTCACCGTAGTGGCCCCGGAACGTGGCAACCTGACAGCTATGCAACTCGCGATGATCGGTTTGGGACGGATGGGCGCGAACATGGCGCGTCGCCTGCAGCGGGCGGGGCACGAATGCGTCGTGTACGACGTGAGCGCTACAGCGGTAACCAACCTGCAGTCCGAGGGTTTCGCCGGCGCAGCATCGCTCGCAGATCTCGTCGGGCAGCTCGCGGCCCCACGCCACCTGTGGATCATGGTGCCGGCCGCCTACGTCGATGACACCATCGCCAAGCTCGCCCCGCTGTTGTCTGCGGGCGACACCATTATCGACGGCGGCAACAGTTGGTACCGCGACGACATCGACCGCGCCGCACCGTTGGCCGCACGCGGCATCGACTACCTCGACGTCGGCACCAGCGGCGGCGTCTTCGGACTCGACCGCGGCTTTTGCCTCATGATTGGTGGACCCGACGGTGCCGTGGCCCGAATGGCCCCGATCTTTGCCTCGCTGGCCCCTGGCATGGGCACGGCAGAGCGCACGCCCGGACGCACCGGCGAGCCCACCCCTGCCGAGCAGGGCTGGCTGCACTGTGGCCCCAACGGCGCCGGACACTTCGTGAAGATGGTGCACAACGGCATCGAATACGGGCTGATGGCTTCGTACGCAGAGGGCCTCAACGTGCTGGCCAATGCCAACGTCGGTGCCCTCGACCATGCCAGCGACGCCGAGACGGCACCTCTGGCCGACCCCCAGTACTACCGCTTCGATCTGAACCTCGCCGAGATCACCGAGGTCTGGCGGCGCGGCAGCGTGGTGGCCAGTTGGCTGCTCGACCTGACCGCAACGGCGCTGCACGACGACCCTCAGTTGCGTGCGTTCGAAGGCCAGGTGAGCGACAGCGGCGAGGGCCGCTGGACGCTGCACGCCGCCATCGACGAGGGCGTTCCCGTGCCGGTGTTGTCGGCGGCGCTCTTCCAGCGGTTCAGCTCGCGCGGTCACGCCGATCTGGCCGACAAGGTGTTGTCGGCGATGCGCGCGCAATTCGGCGGGCATGCTGAGAAGCCACGCTGAGCACATCCACCGAGAAGGGAACGGAACGCGATGACCACCCAACCCGAGGCCGATGCACTGGTGCTCTTCGGCGCCACCGGCGATCTGAGCAAACGCAAGCTGTTCCCTGCGCTGTACGAACTCGAGCACACCGGCCGGCTCAACATCCCCGTCATCGGCGTGGCGCGCAGCGACTGGACCGACGATGGATTCCGCCAACATGCGCACGACTCCATCATCGCCGCCGATCCCGAGGCGGCCGCTGCCACGATCGAGGCGCTGCAGGGTCGGCTCGACCTGATCCAGGGCGACTACTCCGACCCCAGGACATGGCACACCCTGGCCAAGTTGCTCGACAAGCACCACTCCAAGCAGGCCGTGTTCTACATGGCAATCCCGCCCACGATGTTTCCCGAGGTGGCCGAGGCACTGGCTTCGGTGGGGCTCAACCAACGCGGCCGCATCGTGGTCGAGAAGCCGTTCGGGCGCGACCTCGCCTCGGCCCGCGAGCTCAACACCGTGTTGCACCAGGTGTTCCCCGAGGAGAAGATCTTCCGTATCGATCACTACCTCGGTAAGGAAAGCGTTGAAGACCTGTTGGTGTTCCGCTTCTCCAACACCTTGCTCGAGCCGGTGTGGAATCGCAACTATGTGCGCAGTGTGCAGATCACGATGAGCGAGACCATCGGCGTCGAGGGTCGCGGCAGCTTTTACGACAGCGTCGGTGCCATCCGCGACATCATGCAGAACCACCTGCTGCAGGTTCTGGCGCTGTGCGCGATGGAGCCGCCAGCGGGCGCCGCCAGCAGCTTCCTGCAGGACGAAAAGGCCAAGGTGTTCGCCGCGATGCGACCGCTCGATCCTGCACATCTCGTGCGCGGGCAGTACGTCGGCTACCGCGACGAGGACGGCGTCGACAAGAACTCCTCCGTCGAGACCTTCGCAGCGGCGCGACTCGAGATCGATTCGTGGCGGTGGGCCGGCGTGCCCTGGTACATCCGCGCCGGCAAGGGCCTGACCGCTGCTGCAACCGAGGTGGTGGTGGAGTTCCGCGAGCCTCCCAGCATGTTGTTCGACGAAGCGGGTGGACCACCACCCGGGCGCAACCTGGTTCGCTTCCGTCTCGGCCAGCGCGATGGTGTCACCTTCACATTGCAGGCCAAGACACCGGGACAGGACCTGGACAGCCAGAACGTCGACGTTGCGGTCGACTTCGCAGCGGCGCTCGGACGGCGACGCGGCGCCTACGAACGCCTGCTCGACGACGCCATCGCCGGGCTGCCACGCCGGTTCGCTCGTCAAGACGTGGTGGAGCAGACATGGCGCATCATCCAGCCGGCGCTCGACACCCCCGGCCCGGTGCACCCGTACTTTCGCGGATCGTGGGGCCCTTCAGAAGCCGACCGCATCCTGAACGGTGACACCTGGCTACCACTGTCGTTGTGACCACGAACCAGTATGCGGGCTGCGGCGGGTCGGCACTCAGCTGACGCGGCGCGGCACCACGACCACGGTGCCATCGGGCTCGTGATGCACCGTCACGCTGACACCGTAGAACTCGGCCAGGGTCTCGGCGCGCAGCACCTGTGAGGCCGAGCCAGCCACCACAAGATGCCCCTCGTGCAGCAGGGCGAGGCGGTCGGCGTACAACCCGGCCAGCGTGAGATCGTGCATTGCCGAGATCACCGTGAGCCCATGCTCGCGGCGCAGGCGGTCGACCAGCTCGAGCGCCTGTTGCTGATGGCCGATATCGAGGGCGCTGGTGGGCTCGTCGAGGAGCAGGATCGGCGCCTCCTGTGCCAGTGCGCGGGCGATCACCAGGCGCTGCTGTTCACCGCCGCTCAACGAGCCGAGCTGACGGCTCGCGAAGGGCTCGAGGTCGAGGCGCTGCAGCACGTTGTGCACCATCGCCCGATCATGGTTCGACTCAACGCCGAAGTAGCTGACATACGGACTACGACCCAACAGCACGTACTCGAACGCCGTCATCTCGTCGGGCAGGACCGGCGATTGCGGCACATACGCCACCAGTTCGGCGCGCCGACGCGGCGAGCGCAGCCGCAGTGGCGAGCCATCAACGCTGATATCGCCGGTGTGCGCCGCCAGCCCCGCCACGGCCCGCAGGATCGACGACTTGCCTGCGCCATTGGGCCCAATGAGGCACAGCCAATCACCAGGCTTCACCGTGTCGGAGAAGTCGTGCACCACATCGCGCTTGCCATAGCTGACACGCAGGTGGGAGAACGAGACCGAGCTCATCGCACCAACCGCTTGTTCATCAGCACGATGATGAAGAACGGCGCTCCGAAGAACGCCGTGACCACGCCGATGGGAGTCTCTGCGCCGTGCGTGAGCACACGGCCGGGGATATCGGTCAGGATCAGGAATGCCGCACCAAGCACCACGGTCAGCGGCAGCAGGCGCCGGTAGCTCGCCCCGGCCATCATTCGCACTGCGTGTGGCACCACGATGCCGACGAACCCGATCAGCCCACTCACCGACACCGCCGCAGCGGTTCCCAGCGTGGCCGCCACCACCACGACGAGGCGCACCCGTCCCACCTGCATGCCCAGCGACGCAGCCTCGTCATCGCCGACCCGAAGTACGTCGAGCTGACGACGGTGCAACAACAACACGATCGAGCTGACCACGATGTAGGGGGCGACCAGACGCACGTCGCGCCACGTTGCCGTGTTGAGCCGTCCGAGGATCCAGCTGTACACCTCGCGGATCACATCGTTGTTCTGATACAGCACGAACGTCTGGATGGCCGTTGCGAG
>CAFBLP010000122.1_pt1 | contig 9373 bp, 7 predicted proteins | sample 7268181 | NCBI WGS metagenome assembly CAFBLP01 (sample SAMEA6814034, study PRJEB35770) | freshwater metagenome | biome: Freshwater; feature: Freshwater reservoir; material: water | place: Czech Republic | collected 2017-05-23 | depth 30m m | reverse complement strand
TCCCGGCCTGCGTGCTTCCCTGCCGAGGTTGCGTCTCTCAGGCCCAAGACGGGCCTGAGAGACGCAACTTCGCCACTTTTTCATCGCCCCCGGCAGGATTCGAACCTGCGACCATCGGATTAGAAGTCCGGTGCTCTGTCCAGCTGAGCTACAGGGGCCTTACGGTGAACGAGTCTCGCAGTTTCGGCGCTGAATCGGACACCATCGACGAGACACACCAACGAGTGCGAGCGACCGCCGGCACGGCGAGTACGCGACGAGACGACGAGACGGGCTACGCGCCGGGCGTGGCGAGCGTGCGTCTCAAGAAGTCGAGCGCGGTGATCACGCTCATCTGGCGCATCTGCTCGCGCTGGCCGGGAAGGCGCGCCATCGCGGTGTGGACATCGTCGCCAATGGCGATGCCGATACACAACGTGCCCACGGGCATGCCGTCCTGCTCGGCGGGTCCCGCCACACCGGTGAGCGCCAGGCCGACATCGGCGCCCAACGCCCGGCGTGCACCCGAGGCCATCGCCGCCGCAGCGGCCTCGCTGACCACCGGACCCTCGGGCACGCCCAACAGATCGAACTTCACCTCGCTGGCGTAGGACACGATGCCCCCGCGCAGCACGTCGCTGGCTCCGGCGATGCCTGTAAGGCGAGCGCCCACCAGACCGCCGGTGACGGACTCGGCCAGGCCCAGCGTGAGCCCACGCTCGCGCAGCATCTGCAACACCACCGATTCCATGGTGTCGTCATCGAACCCGAACACCTGTGTACCAACCACCTCGAGCACGCGGCCGGCCCACATGTCGAGCAGCTCGTTGGCGGCCTCGGTGGTGGGCGCCTTCGCAGTGAGGCGCACCTTGATTCCCTCCCAGCCGCTGGCCAGGAATGCCAATGTCGGGTTCCCGACGCCTTCGAGCTCGGCGATGATCGGATCGAGCCGTTCGTTGAGACCGCTCTCGCTCTCGCCCCAGGTGCGCAGCACACGGCTGGCGATCACGGCCACCTCGCCACTGCGGCGATGCAGATCGGGCAGGATGGCCCGCTCCATCATCTCCTTCATCTCATGCGGCACACCGGGCACGGCATACAGCACCTTGTCGACGCCGTCGATCCGCACCGGGCAGATCAGCCCGGGTGCGGTGCCACGTGTCTGCACGATGACCTCGGCGCCCTCGGGCACCAGGGCCTGGCGCAGGTTGTTGTCGGCCATGTAGCGGCCACGCGCGCTGAACATCTCGCGGATGCGGTCGCCGATGTCGTCGCGCATGTGCAGCGACACGCCCATCACAGCGGCAATTGCCTCGCGGGTGAGGTCGTCGTGCGTGGGGCCGAGGCCGCCGCACACGATGACCGCGTCGGCGTCGGCAAGCGCACGGCGGAACGCTGACTCCACACGGCCCAGGTTGTCGCCCACCTTCACCTGCAGCAGTGAATCGAACCCGTGTGCCGCCAGTTGCTCGCCGATCCATGACGAGTTGGTGTCCACGATCTGGCCGAGCAGCAGCTCGGTACCGACTGCGACGACGTCAACCCGCATTGGACAACCGTGCGTCCAGATTGTGGCGATGGGCCCGCCACATGTACTGGAAGAAGCTGATCATCGTCAGCGCCACGGCGAGCCACAACGTGCCCTTCCACAGCCACGTCGCGTCGACCGCGGTCCACGGTGCGATGGCGAACGCCACGGCGAACTGTTGCGCGATGGTCTTCCACTTGGCGATCTTGCTGGCCGGCACGCTGACACCGCGGGTACCCACGAACACGCGGTACAGGCTCATCGTGAGCTCACGGGCGAAGATGATGGCCACCGGCACCCACCAGAACACGTGGCGGTCGATGAGCGTGATCATCGCAACCAGCACCAGGAACTTGTCGGCGAGGGGATCGAGGAAGGCCCCGAAGTTGGTGCTGCCGTGACGCCGCGCCAGGAACCCGTCGATGCCGTCGCTGGCGCACAGGACGAACCAGGTGAGGAACGCCACCCAGCTGCCCGCCGCGTGGTCGGGGATGACGATGAACATGATCGGCGAAACGAACATGCGCCCGACCGTGACCAGGTTGGCCCAGGTGGCGATGGAGGTTGGGTCGACGGGCATCAGCTCGCCTGACCAGCGTCGTCAGCCGCGCCGTCGGCAATCAGATCGGGCCCCAGTGCGTTCACGATGTGGACATCGTGGAACTCTCCCACGCCCAGATGGTCGGCCACGTGAATGACGCCATCGATCTCGGGGGCCTCGTGGTGGCTGCGCCCCACGCCACGCTCGTCGACCAGCACGCGCAACGTCTCGCCGATCAGCGCGTCCCGACGCGACGCCGTGATGGCGTCTTGCATCTCGCGCAATTCGGCCAGGCGCTCGTTCATCAAGCTGCGCTCGACCATGCCGTCGAGACCCATTGCATAGGTGCCCTCTTCGGGGCTGTACGCAAAGAAGCCACACCAGTCGAGCTGCGCCTGCTCGACGAACTCGAGCAGCTGATCGTGGTCGTCCTCGGTCTCGCCGGGATACCCGACGATGAAGTTGCTGCGGAACGCGGCCATGGGCTCGCGGTCGCGGATGTCGTTGATGCGCTTCAGGAACCGGGTGCCGTCGCCCCACCGGCGCATCCGGCGCAGCAGCGGCTTGCTGACGTGCTGCAGCGAGAGATCGAAGTACGGCACGCCGGTGTCGCAGATGGCATCGATGAGTTCGTCGCTGAGATCGCTGGGGTAGAGATACAGCAGGCGCACCCAATCGGTGGCGGCCGCTACGGCCTTCACCAACGGCACGATCGAACCGGCACCGAGTTCGTCGGGGCGGTCCTTGCCATAGCTGGCCAGGTCCTGGGCGATCAGCACGATCTCGCGGGCTTCCAGCGACTCCACCTCGGCAAGGATGGAGCTGACATCGCGGCTGCGTTGCGGGCCACGGAACGACGGGATGGCGCAGAAGCCGCACGAGCGGTCGCACCCTTCGGCAATCTTCACGTACGCCCACGGCGAGGTGGACTTCGGTCGGGGCAGGTTGAGCAGGTCGAGCGTGGGAACCGGCGCAGAACCAACCGGGATGAGCTTGCGCTTCGGAGCAGCCAGCACGTTGACCGAGACACCGAAGCCTGCGACCTGATCGACCTCGGGCAACGCCTCGGCCAGTTCGGCCCCGTACCGCTCGGCCATGCACCCGGTCACCACCAGTCGGGCACCGGCACGACGCTGGTCGTCGAGCGCCAAGATGGTGTCGATGGACTCCTTGCGGGCCTCGTCGATGAAGGCACAGGTGTTGACGACGACGAGATCGGCCTTGCCGGGATCGTCGGTGGCCACCATGCCATCGGCCAGCAGGGTGCCGATGAGTTTGTCCGAATCGACCTGGTTCTTGGGACAACCGAGTGTCTCGATATAGAACCGTTGTGCCACGGCCACCGAGCCTACCGAGTGGGGCGTGCTCGCCGACTGATTCCCGACATCGGATTGGATGCGCTGATCACCCGATGTGCGGTCGGCTCAGAGATAGTTGAGGCGCAGACCGCGATACGGCCAGCGCGCCTTGACCAGCTTTCCGGTGCCGGACAGGGTGATGTAGGCGGTGCGGTACTCGCCACTGCCGTCGTCGTCACCGAAGCAGATGTTGGTGGTCAGCGGATCGCCGGTGGCGAAATGCTCGACACTCGTGCCGTCGGGCGAGATCACCGTGATACCGCCATTGGCTAGGGTTGCCACGCACACGTTGCCCTCACCATCGACAGCCAGCGAGTCGAGCAACTGGTAACCAACCAGGCCGTGCAGGCAGGCGGAGAAGTCGAGCGGACTCGGTGGCTCGACAACCCCGGGGGCGGTGACGACACGCTGCATGACCCGGCCGTGGTGCGTTTCGGCCCAGTACACATGGGTGCCATCGGGTGACAGGCCGATGCCGTTGGGGCTGTCGACCGGGTGCACGACCTCGGTGATGGACGAGCCATCGAGCAACGCGTAGTAGATGCTGGTGAGATCGGCCGTGCGGGCAGCGGTGTCGTGGATTCCGTGGTCGGTGATCCACATGCCGCCGTGGGTATCGAACACGATGTCGTTGGGGGCACGCAGCGGGTGGCCGTCGCACTCGGTGTAAAGATCGGTGACCTCGCCCGTTGTCAGGTCGAGGCGCTGCACGCGGCCGCCGATGTACCGGGCGGGATCAAATGGCCCGGGGAACAGGAATTCACCCAGATCCACCGGCGAGAAGCAGCCGCCGTTGTTGCAGAGATACAACGCACCGTCGGGGCCGATGGCCGCACCGTTGGGGCCACCGGGAATCTCGGCAATGGTTTCCTTGGTGCCATCAGGGTGCACCCGGGTGACGCGCGGGCCGAACATCTCGACCAGGATCACCGATCCATCGGGCATCGCAATCGGCCCCTCGGGGAACCGCAAACCCGATGTGACCTCGACCAGTTCCAGACCCGACATGACGATTCCCCTCTCCGTACTGCGTGCACCCATCATGGCATGAGCCCGCGACGATCGGGGAGGCGGATCAGAGTTGCACTGTCACCTCGTTGACCGCAACCGGATCGCCATTTTCTGACGAACGGTCGAACACCCGCACGATGACCGTACCGGTGGTTCCGGCAGGCAGCGCCGGCAGTTCGGCATCGAAGGTGCCCCACGTGCCGCTGCCCGACGTCGCCATGATGCTGCCGCTGGCAAGCACGGCCCGATCGCGGCCGAGGACCTCGTAGTACACCGTTGCCTCGAACGTGTTCGACACACCCGAGATACGAATCGGCTGTCCGACCGTCTCACCCTGATACGGGTGCTCCAGCAGCACGAGCGGCAGGACCGCAACGGACTGGAGCCGCTTTGCGCCGTCGACCATGTAGCCCTCGCCGGTGAGTTCGGTGATCGGCGACCCATCAAGGCTGAACCGCACCGTGTCGATACCGGGGAACTGGGTGGCGGTGAACACCACCTGCGCCACCCGGGCCATCACCGACAGGCTGCCGCCACCGGTACCGAACTCACCGGAGAGATCGACGCGGATTTCGTGACCCTGCACATCGACGCCGAGCAGCTTCGTGCCTGCGGGGATCAGCGAGACCATGCCCGCCTTGACCTCGTCGGCCGTCGGGCCCGCCAGCAGCGCTTCGACAGCAGCCGCTGGACTGGCCGTGTCGACCAGCCGACCGGCTACGTGCAGCTGTTCGGCGAGCAGGAAGTACACCAGCACCGAGTTCTTCGCAGCCGGGGACGTCGACGTGGGCGCAGTGGCAACCGGCGCTGTGGTCGCTGGCGCCGTGGTGACGGTCTCGGTGCTCGACACCGGCGTTGATGTGCCCGGCGACATCGTCGGCGCGGTCGACGACTTGTCGTCACCACAGCCCGCAGCGATGAACCCAACCGCGACCAGCAGGGGCAGGAACCTACGAACGCTCATGGTGCGACCTCCTCGTGCGCCTTCATCATCGTCGCAGCCTGCGATCCCCCGCTAGAGCACTTCGCCCTGAGATACCCCGCTGCAAGCCAATCTGATCGGACGGCACAGCTGCTCGCGAACGCTCAGCGGCGGTTGCGCTCGGCTTCCTGGAGCAGCTCGAACTCCTCCACGGTCATCAGCACCGAGCGGGCCTTGCTGCCCTCGCTGGGGCCGACCACACCGCCCTGCTCGAGCAGGTCCATGATCCGCCCGGCACGAGCGAAGCCGACCTTCAACTTGCGTTGCAGCATCGAGGTGGAACCGAGCTGGCTGCGCACCACCAGTTCCATCGCCTGGCGCATGAGCTCGTCGTCATCGTCGGAGTCGCTGCTGCCCATGCCCGAAGTGGTGGACATACCGAACAGGCCACCACTTGCGCCGTTGTCGTTGTCGTCGCCCTCCACGCCGGCGACATAGGTGACCTCGGGTGACTGGCGGCGCCAGTGCCCGACCACCTTGCGGACCTCTTCCTCGCTGACGAAGGAGCCCTGGATGCGTTGGGCAACGTTGCTGCTGCCGGGAAGCAACAGCATGTCGCCCTTGCCCACCAGCTTCTCGGCGCCTGGCTGGTCGAGGATGACGCGACTGTCGGTGAGGCTGCTCACGGCGTAGGCCATGCGCGCCGGCACGTTGGCCTTGATGACGCCGGTGATCACGTTGACGCTGGGGCGCTGCGTGGCGACGATGAGGTGAATGCCGATGGCACGTGCCTTCTGGGCGATGCGCGTGATGCTCTCTTCGACATCGCGTGCGGCCACCATCATCAGGTCGTTCAGCTCGTCGACGACCACCACGATGTACGGCAGGCGCTCGAATTCGCGCTCGGTGCCCGGCTCTGCCTGCAGCTCGCCACGATCGAACGCGGCGTTGTAGCCACCGATGTCGCGAAAGCCCACCTCGGACAAGATGTCGTAGCGGCGGTCCATTTCCTTGCAGGCCCAGCCGAGCGCATTTGCTGCCTTCTTCGGGTTGGTGACCGGTTGGGTGAGTAGGTGCGGCAGCCGGTTGTACTGGCCCATCTCGACCTGCTTGGGGTCGATGAGAATGAGCCGCACCTGGTCGGGCGTGCTGCGCATGAGCAACGAGGTGATGATGCAGTTGATGCCGCTGGACTTGCCGGCGCCGGTGGCACCCGCGATGAGCAGGTGCGGCGTGGTGGCCAGGTTGAGGAACACCGACCGACCGGCGATGTCCTTGCCGATGGCGACATCGAGGGGGTGGGTGGCCGCCTTGGCCTCGGCCGACGACATGATGTCGCCCAACGACACGAGCTGGCGGGTGTGGTTCGGTACCTCGACACCGATGGCGGAGCGACCGGGGATGGGCGCAAGGATGCGTACGTCGATGGCGGCCATGGCGTACGCGATGTCGCGATTGAGCGTGGTGACTCGGGCCACCTTCACGCCGCTGCCGAGTTCGAGCTCGTAGCGCGTGACGGTGGGGCCCACCGTCATGCCGACCAGCTTGACCTCGACCCCGTGCGAATTCAGCGAATCGACCAGGGTGCGTCCGCGGGCCTCGACCTCGGCTTTGTTGATGGTCTGCACTCCCGAGCGGGTGAGAAATGACGCCGGCGGCAGGACCCACTGGCCCTTCTTGGCGCCGGGGCCGAGATCGAGCTCGCCCTGTTCGACGGGCATTGCGATGAGCGGATCGGCGTGGCTGGGCACCACCGGCTTCTTCGAGCGTTGGCGGGGTGCGGGCGCTTCGGCTTCCTCAGCATCGATGTCGTAGATCTGCGGTGCCGGCAGCCCACGGGTCTGACCGTCGTGTTCGCCGCGTTCGCTCGACAGGGTGGACATGCCGCCCAGCGCCCGCTTGGCCGCGCGGCCCAACGGCACCGCGACCACGCCAGCCGAACGTTTTGCCTTTGCCGCCATGGCGCCAGCTGTCAGGCCGGTGACGAGCAGCAGCGCAGCGAACGCAATGGCGATGAGCAGCACGACCGCGGCGATGTCGCCGATGAGCGAGCGGACGGGCACCCCCACGAGGGCACCGATCCAGCCGCCGGCACCACCGAGCGGGCCGAGATCTGACCACCTGCTGGCGGGCACGATGAACACGTGCAGCATGGCCAGCACGGTCAGCGCCAACACGCCCCAGCCAATGGCCGAGCGGACACGACGATCGTTCTGCCCGGGGCGCAGCAGGGCGACACCCGCCGCGACCAGCACCACGGGCACGGCGAACCGGCCAAGGCCACAGAACCAACCGAGACCGGTGTTGAGCCCCCTGCCGACCACGCCGGCCAACTTGGCGTAGATGGCCAAACCCACCAGTACGCCGCCCGCGATCAGGGCGATGCCGAGGAACTCGTGCTCGCGACCGTCGAATGCCGAGCGCAGCTCGCTGCGTTCCCGCGCAGCCGCCGCCGGGGTGGAGCGGGTGGTGGCGGCCCGCGCCGGGGCCTTGCGCGACGCTGACGACCCCGACGTACTGCCCGATCGTGTGGTTCCTGTGCTGCGGGCCTTGTTGCCCCCGGTTGCCATAGGTGTTCAACGTACCAAGGGGGTGACCGCAGGTTGCAGCATCCTCAGTTCTGAACAGCGCCGGTAATGCTGCCGTCGGCACCCACGGGCACCTCGAGCTGGCCACCCTGAGCCGACCCGACCGTCACCAGATACGACACTCCCCCACCAGCCACGCCCACCACCGAGAACACCCGGTACTGCGAATTGGGCAACTGCACCAGCAGCGGGGCCAACACCCGCGCCGCATCGAAGGCGATGTCGGCGGCGCCGAACGTGGGAGCGCCGGCCTTCACGACCTCGGGTGCTGCGGGCTCGCTGAGCGTTCCCTGTGCGTACACGTACGCGACCGCGTGCGTCGCGTTGTCTGTGGCCACGAACAGGTTCACCAGCGTGGGCGTGGCGTTGACCTCGAGGTACTGCTGTGCGCCGCCCAGCTTGGCCTCGAGCGCCGCCACGGCGGGGCGGATCTGCTCGACCCGCAGCGGCAATTCGCTGCCAGCACTCGCCGACGACGCCGCCGCTGCCACCGAGACCACCGAAGGGGAACTCGATGGGGCAGCTGCGTCGGAACAGCCGGCGACCAGGCCCAAGGCAGCAACAAACAGGGATATCCGCGGCATTCGTCGCATGTCGATGACCCGGGCAGACCCAACCGATGGAGGCTAGGCCTCCATCACCACGGGAACGATCATGGGGCGGCGCTTGGTGCGCTCGCTCACGAACTTGCCAGCAGCACGACGAACATCGCGTTCGAGTGCATCGACGTTGCGTTCGCCCTTGGCCAACGACGCCTCCACGACCTCGGCGATGCGATCGCAGGCCTCATCGAGCAGGTCTTCGGCCTCGGGAGCGTAGACCCACCCGCGGGTGATGATCTCGGGGCCGACCAGGACCTTGCCGGAGGTGATGTCGACGGTGACCACGACCACCACCACGCCCTCCTCGGCCAACACCTTGCGGTCGCGCAGCACGCCCTGACCAACGTCGCCGACGATGCCGTCGACGTACAGGTACCCGGCCGGCACCCGGCCAGCACGGGCAAGACCGTCGTCGCTGAGTTGCAGCACATCGCCGTCCTCGCACAACAACACCTTGTCGCGGGCCACGCCCATGATGAGGCCCAACTTTGAGTTGGCCACCAGATGGCGGTACTCGCCGTGGATCGGCACATAGTACTCAGGGTTCACGATCGAGAGATACGTCTTCAATTCCTCGGCCTGGGCGTGGCCGGTGGCGTGCACATCGGCGATACCGCTGTGGATCACGTCGACACCGAGCCGCAGCAGGCCCTCGATGACCCGGTTCACATTGCTCTCGTTGCCGGGAATGGCATGGCTGGACAAGATGACCGTGTCGTTCTCGCCGACCTTGACCCAGCGGTTCTCGCCGCGCGCCAACAGGCTGAGCGCCGACATCGGCTCGCCCTGCGAACCAGTGGAGATGATGCACACCTTTTCCGGCGGATAGTTGTCGAGCTCACTG
>CAFBLP010000121.1_pt1 | contig 9474 bp, 7 predicted proteins | sample 7268181 | NCBI WGS metagenome assembly CAFBLP01 (sample SAMEA6814034, study PRJEB35770) | freshwater metagenome | biome: Freshwater; feature: Freshwater reservoir; material: water | place: Czech Republic | collected 2017-05-23 | depth 30m m | reverse complement strand
GCCTCGGCGAAGACGAAGAACACGAGCACGTTGATGAACACGCCGAACACCACGCCCCAGGTGCCGAGCAGGTCATCGAACACGATCGCCGTCAGCGTGGACTGCACGATCTGGCAGATGAAGACCGTGAGTAACAGCGGGTTGATCCACCGCTCGGGTTCGCTGACCAGCTTCACCAGTACCTTCGCAGAACGGTGCCCCTTGTCGACCAACGAGGCCGCCTTGGGTCGGGTCATGCGCGACAGGCCCATCTCGGCAACCGAGCAGAAGGCCAGCACCAACAGGAGGAACGCGATTGCTAGGAGCATCCAAACATCAGTGTTGTGGAAGTTGTTCGCGATCATGACGGGGGCAGCTCCTGTCGGAACGCCGCCGGTGCGGGTCCCTTCCAATGCAACTGCTCGAGCAGTTCGAGTTCGCGGCGGCGCATCACTGCGGTCTCTTCCGGTTCGGCGTGATCGTGGCCGAGGATGTGCAGGATGCCATGCACAACCAGCAGCGCCAGTTCGTCATCAAGCGTGCCGGCGTGGGTCGGTGCCTGGCTCGCTGCGACCGTTGGGCAGATCACGACGTCGCCCAGCAGCATCGGCAGATCGGAGGGATCGAGCGGCGCACGGTCGGGGCCGCGCGTTGCCCCAGAACCGATGGGCGACAGATCGAGATCAGCTGCGTCGATGGGAAAGGACAGCACGTCGGTGGGACCCTTGGCCCCCAGGAACGACTCGTTCAGCTCGGCGATGTCCTGCTCGGCGACAAAGATGATGGACAGCTCGGTGCCACCACGAATGTCTTCGGCGGCAAGGATGCCCTCGGCCAGGTTCTGCCAACGCATGAGATCGATCTCGATGACGTCCTGTTCGTCGGAACAGAAGACCTCTGGGTCGACATCTCCGCCCACCTTTGGCCGGCTCCCGATGCGCGGCCGCAACGAATCACCCACGACGGCCTGCCGGGGTGGGTGCGACGGGCGCGGGCGCCGCACGCTCGTACGCGGCGACGATGTCGCCAACGATGCGGTGACGCACCACATCGCCCTGCCCCAGGTGGACGAAGGCGAGGCCTTCGATGTCGGTGAGCAGGCGCTCGAGACCCGACAGGCCGCTGCGCCCATCGGGCACGTCGACCTGGGTGGTGTCACCGGTGACGACGACCTTGGAGCCGAACCCGATACGGGTGAGGAACATCTTCATCTGTTCGGGCGTGGTGTTCTGGGCCTCGTCGAGAATGATGAAGCTGTTGTTCAACGTGCGTCCGCGCATGAACGCGAGCGGCGCCACCTCGATGGCCTGACGCTCGATGAGCTTCTGTGTGCCCTCGGCCTCGACCATGTCGTACAGCGCGTCGTAGAGCGGCCGCAGATAGGGATCGATCTTGGCCATCAGGTCGCCGGGCAGGAAGCCGAGCCGCTCCCCCGCCTCGACAGCGGGCCGGGTGAGAATGATGCGCTGGACCTGCTTGGTCTGCAGGGCCTGCACCGCCATCGCAATGGCGAGCCAACTCTTGCCGGTGCCTGCGGGGCCGATACCGAACGTGATGACGTTCTCGCGGATGGCATCGATGTAGCGCTTCTGGCCAGCGGTCTTCGGGCGGATGGAGCGACCCTTGGCCCCGCGCAGGATGTCGTCGGTGAGCACCCTGCTGGGTAGCTCGTCCTGCTTCACCATGTCGATGGAGCGCGACACCATGGTTGGATCGAGGTGTTGTCCGCGCTGCAGCACCAAGACGAGCTCCTCGAACAACCGACCAACCTGCTCGGCGTGGTCACCGGCGAGGCTGATCTCGTTGCCACGGATGATCACGCTGGCGCCCGGGAAGGCCTGCTCGATCTGGCGAACGAATTCGTCGCGTGGCCCCACGAGTGACGACATCAGATGTGAACCGGGAACAACAACGGTGACCGTGGTGCCAAGGGGGGTCATAGAACCTGGGCCGTCGATGGTTTCATCCGCCTTACGGTAGCGCTTCTGCACTCGAAGGTGGCGGCTCAGATGCCGGCGGCGGCGACGGCGCGGCGACGCATGTCGCGTTCGAGCATGCGCAACCGCGAATGCAGTTCGTCGCGTTCGGTGTAGCAACCACGCAGGTGACGGCGACCGCCGACATCGGTGAACTCGCTGCGACCGTGCAGGGCGCGACGATTGTCGAAGGCAATGAGGTCGCCGGGCTGGAAACGGAAGCGCAACTGCAGTTCGGGCCGGTAGGACATCTCGAACCACACGCGGTACGCGGCGTACACACGCTCGACATCGTCGAAGGGCACGTCGAGTGGGGCGCGTAGCCAATTGCCGACCCGCACCTCGGTGACAACCCCGTCGCCGTTGGTCACGATGAGCGGCGAACGCCAGCGGTAATCGGTTGTCGTTGCCCGATTGGCCCAGCTCCACGGAACAGTGGTGAGCGTGAGGTAATGCTCGGGGTGCTCGTCGCGCATCAGCTCGGCAATGCGGAAGCCATCGACCAAGATGCTGTCGCCGCCGATGGCCTCGTTCTCGAGACAGTGCAGGAACTGCAAACCCGGCTGGTATTCGCGGGTGGGCAGATCCACGTGTGGCGGAAGCGGGAGGGCCGTGTTGGCGTTGGTCACCGGATTGGGTTCGCTCCACACGTCCCACAACACGCCGAAGTTGGTTTCGCGCACGATGCCGATACGCCCGGCGATATCGCCGATCGCTATATCGGTGCACGGTACGTTGCGCAGCCGTGTGGCACCGTAGGTACGCAGTGCGATCAGCCACTCGTACAGCGCTGCATCGTCGGCCAGCACCGCCAGGCCATCGAAGGTGGGCGGCACCGACCACGTGTTGGCGTCCCATGTGATCTGTTGGTGCACGCGATCACGACGTGCCTGGTCGCGATAGCAGTTGGCACGCAGCCATGCGGCCTCGAACTCGCTGGTGTGATCACCGGATGACCAGTTGACCGCCAGCGAGCCTGCTGCGGTGACGCCCGCCCGCAACGGATGAATGTCGGCCGGTACGGCGACCAGCTCGAACATCTGCTCTTTGGTGCCCTGATGCACGCAATCGGCGCACGGACAGTTGTCGCGCAACCAGATGTGGTGGAACCGGCTGATTTGTCCGTCGGACCAGATCAGCTCGACCCAGCCCGGGCAGATCTCGACGGCATCGATGGACTGCTCGGCGATGTAGGTGTCGAAATCGGGGGTCGTCACCTCCTCGACCATAGCGCCCCGGTTTTCGACGGTGTGTATTGTGATTTCCGCCAGACGGAATCTTTCCGAAACAAGGACGTGAACGATGAATTGGGATGTATTCGTTACCTGCGCAATCACCGGAGCGGGTGACACCACCGGCAAGAGCCCCCACGTACCGGTGACCCCGCAGCAGATCGCGCAATCCGCCATCGACGCAGCCCGCGCCGGAGCTGCGGTGGTGCACCTCCACGTCCGCAACCCCGCCACCGGTGTCGGTGCGCGCGACACCGACCTGTACGCCGAGGTCGTCGATCGCGTGCGAGCAGCCGACGTGGATGTGGTGATCAACCTCACTGCTGGCATGGGAGGCGACCTCGTGCTCGGCGGCGGCGAGCAACCGCTGCCCCCGAACCCCGACGGCACCGACATGGCTGGTGCCACCGAACGGCTCAAGCACGTGCGCGCGATCCTGCCCGAGATCTGCACACTGGATTGCGGCACGATGAACTTTGCCTCCGGCGGCGACTACATCATGGTGAACACCCCCACCATCTTGCGCGAGATGGCGCGCCAGGTTCAGGCACTCGGCGTACGCCCAGAGCTCGAGGTGTTCGATACCGGCCACCTCGTGATGGTCAAAGAAATGATCCGCGACGGCCTGCTCGACGATCCCGTGATGGTGCAACTCTGCATGGGTATTGCCTACGGCGCACCAGACGATGTCACGTCGTTGATGGCGATGGTCAACCTGCTGCCCCCGGGCAGCGTGTTCTCGGCGTTCTCCATCGGCCGCATGCAGATCCCCTATGTGGCGATGGCTGCGCTCGCCGGTGGCAACGTACGCGTCGGCCTGGAGGACAACCTGTACCTCGGCGCCGGCAAGTTGGCGACCAACGCCGAGCTGGTCACACGCGCCGTCGACATCCTGACCGGCATGAACGTGAAGGTGATGTCGGCCCAGGCCGTGCGCGACAAGCTGCAGTTGGTGAAGCGGTGAGCCCGATTCCGGGTCTCGCCGACGTCGGACTACTCGGCGGCGGCGTGATCGGCGGCGGATGGGCGGCACGGTTCCTGCTCAACGGCGTCGACGTCACCCTGTACGACCCCGACCCAGAGGCGCCGCGCAAGGTCGGCGAGGTCATCGCGAACGCCCGCCGGGCGTATGCATCGCTGACCATGGCACCCCTTCCGGCGGAGGGTTCCCTCCGCTTCGTTGCCACCCCCGAGGAAGCCGTCGTCGGCGTGGACTTCGTGCAGGAGAGCGCTCCGGAACGACTCGACCTGAAGCAGTCGATCCTGATGCGCGCCAGTGCTGCGGCCGACCCGTCGGTGGTGTTCGGATCATCCACCTCGGGCCTGCTGCCCACCCAGATCCAGACCGGCATGCACCACCCCGAGCGTCTCGTCGTGGGCCATCCGTTCAACCCCGTGTACCTCCTGCCGCTGGTCGAGATCTGTGGCGGCGAGGCCACCTCCGAGGCAGCCAAGACCCGCGCCGCCGAGGTGTACACCGCCATCGGCATGCGGCCGCTGGTGCTCGGCAAGGAGATCGACGGCTTCGTCGCTGACAGGCTGTTGGAGGCGCTCTGGCGCGAGGCCCTCTGGCTGGTGAACGACGGTGTCGCCACCACCGAGCAGATCGATGACGCAATCCGGTTTGGGGCAGGCCTGCGCTGGAGCTTCATGGGCACCTTCCTCGTGTACCGAATCGCTGGCGGCGAGGCCGGTATGCGCCACTTCATGGCCCAGTTCGGACCAGCTCTGCAGTGGCCGTGGACGAAACTGATGGATGTACCCGAGCTCACCGAGGATCTGCTCGATCGCCTGGTCGCGCAGTCCGACGATCAGGCCGCCGGTCAATCCATCCGCGAGCTCGAGGCGCTACGCGACGACTGCCTCGTCGCGGTGATGCAGGGCCTGCGTACCGTTGGCTACGGCGCCGGTGAGGTGCTGGCCGACTACGAACGCGCACTGTTCGATCGCGCCCCGGCTCCTGTTGCCGTCGGCGACCTGACACAGCCGTTCAAGGTGCACGAGATCCGCATTCCCACTGATTGGGTGGACTACAACGGCCACACCAACGACAGCCGCTACGCCCAACTGTCGGGCGATGCCGCCGACGCATTCCTGCGCTACATCGGCGTCGATGCCGACTACCTGCGCGGCGGGCACAGCTATTACACCGTCGAGAGCCACATCTCCTATCTCGCCCAGTCACACGCCGGCGACGTGGTCTACGTGACGTCACAGGTGTTGAGCCACGACGCCAAGCGGCTACACCTGTTCAATCGCATGCACCGCAGCGACGACAACACCCTGATCGCCACAGGCGAGCACATGTATCTGCATGTCGACACCAACGAGGGCCGCACCGTCCCCGCACCGCAGTACATGATCGACCGCATCGCGGTGATCGCCGATGGCCAAGCGGCCCTGGCGCGTCCGCCTCAGGCCGGGCGGTTCGTGGGCGCACCGCGCTGATTCACCCGCACGCGCACCGGGGCGAGGCGACGGCGGCTAATACCAATCGCCATGCATCCGGCAGAGCTCAACGCCAACCCAACCCAGATCAACAACATGCTGGGTGAGCCGGTCGCTGGCATCGCCGCCTGACCGGTGCCGACCACGAACGGACGGCTGTCCGCCACGACCCCGCCGCGCACCGAGGGACAGGTCACCGTCAGCTCGTACACACCATCGCCAGCGTCGGCAGGTATCGCGATCTGCAGTTCAACGATGCCCGCGACGACCGTCCCATGGCCATGCACAATGGCCGGGGGCAACCCGAACGCCAGGGATGCATCCACCGTCGTGCCCTCGACACAATCCATCGTGCGAGCGGTGATGACGGCCGTGGCACCGGCATCGCCGCGTACGATCCCGTAGGGAGCGAGAAAGAAGAAGTCGCCGAAGTCACCGAACACCCAGACCCGCTGTGCTTCGCTGCCAGCGCTGGAGCCGTCGTCGCACGTGACCCGCACGCCGAGACCGATCTCACGCTCGGTCGGCACGAGCGCGAATGAGAACCCATCGGCATGCTGGCTGATCGCCAGCGTGGACACATCGACGGGGATCTCGATCGGTGGAAGCTTCGTGTTCGGGTACCAATGCCATGTCTGCACACGGCTCACCTGATGGCCTGCGCCACAGAACTGGGCCGACACATCAATCGGCTCGCCGACGTGCACTGCTGCGGGCGCCAGGTTCAGAACGACGTCGCTCGCGCTGGCATTCGACACGGATGGTTCGAGCCACGCCAGCGCCAGTAGGAGCACTGAGGACACGAGCAAACGACGACGCTCCGGCATGTACTCAACGTACGACCGCACCACGACAGCGAACAGGGTCCTAGGTCACCTGAACGCGAGGAGAGCCACGATCGGCCCGACGGGTCAACGCGCTCCCGTGATGGCGAACACGGTCGCCGGCGATGCGGGTAGGTGATCCACCAGCGAGATGACAAGGTCGCCACCGTCAGCGTGGTGCGGTAACTCACGATCGTTGCCGAGCATCCGGACCGACGAGCCCTGACCGACGGAGACGTCGGCAAGGCGGAACTGCCCGGTGGGGCCACCTTCGACCATCGCATAGACCACATCCGCCTTGCTGGTGTAGCGCACCTGGCGGCCATCAGCTGCGACGGCGGTCTGGATACGCCACGGTCGGGTGCCGTAGATGGCGTCACCGTTGACCCGCAACCACCAACCGAGTGCGGTGAGACGCGAGGCCTGCGCCATCGGAATCTGTCCGTCAGCGGTGGGTCCGACGTTGAGCAACAGGTTGCCGCCACGGGCCACGATGTCGACGAGCATCCACACCAACTCGTCGACGGTGGGCATGGTGGCCTCGGTCTCCATGCGGTTGTAGCCGAAGGATCGCCCGACCCCACGACACACCTCCCATTTACGATCGGCTGATGCCTTGGTCGAGTACTCGGGGGTGGCGATGTCGGCGTGCAGCTTGCCCTGTGCCACCGCGATGATGTCGTAACGGTCGTTCACGATTCCGTCGGGCACGCGGTCGTAGTAGTAACGGAACATGTCGTTGGGGTCGAGCGGCGATGGCCAGGCGATGTCGTTCCACATCAGGCTCGGGCTGTAGCGGTCGGTGAGCTCGCGCACATGAGCGATGATGTACTCGCAGTATTCCGGCGTGATCGGGATGTTCTGCACCATGCCCATGATGCTGTCGAAGCCGGGTGCGTTGAACGTCCAGTCGAGCCCTCCGGAGTAGTAGGTGCCGAACCGCATGCCACGGCTCCGCGATGCCTCGGCCAACTCACCGACATGATCGCGTTCGGCCATCCAACCCTGGCGGTTCGGATTCGGTGTCGCGCTCTGCCACATCAGGAACCCGTCGTGGTGCTTGGTCACCGGCACCACGTAGCGCGCCCCCGCAGCAGCGAACAGGTCAGCCCACTGCGAGACATCAACGCCCCTCGACCGGTCACGGAATTCCTCGACGAAGCTTTCGTAGCCGCGCTCGCCGTACGTTGCCGCATGGTGGCGGGCCGTTGGACTGCCCTCGAGCGCCCACGAGTTCAGATACCACTCACAGTACGGGCTGGCGCGGAACGCCTCGGTCCAGTTGCCAGATCCGAACAGGTCTCCCATGTCGTGATCAAGGGGCGCGTAGCACGGCACTGCGTATGGCCCCCAGTGGATGAAGATCCCGAACTTTGCATCGTCATACCACTCGGGCAGGGATCGGGAGGCAAACGGTACGGCGCTGTCAGACATCGAGACAGTGTGACACGTCCGGTGTTCGCTCCACGCTCACGGATGGCCCGACATGTCGGAAGATGTGCAGGTGTCGAGCACCGACTACAGGAGCACCGTGACGGGTACGGACGAGTTGGCGGTGGAGTTGTCACCCAGCTCGCCGTACACGTTGCTGCCCCAACACTGGACGGCGCCACCCGCCATCAACGCACACGTGTGATAACTGCCGGTGCTGATCGCGATCGCTCCGCTGAACGCCGACCCGCCCGGACCAACCACCGCCACGGGCACGTTCGAGTTGGTTCTGGTGTTGCTGCCCAATTGACCAGAGCTGTTATAACCCCAGCACTGCACAACGCCACCTGCGATCACCACGCACGAATGGAAGCCACCCGTGCTGAGTGCGGTCGCCCCACCCGTCGGGGTCCCGCCAGGTGGAACCGGCACGCTCGCATCGGTGTTCGTGCCGTCGCCCAGCTCGCCTTCCCCGTTGCTCCCCCAGCATCGGATGGCGCCAAGAACACTCAGCGCACATGAGTGATAGCCACCCGCACCAATCGCTGCCACCCCGCTCAGATACCCCGCTCCGCCTGGACCGACCACCTGTACGGGGACGTGCGACTCTGCGGTGCTGTTGTTGCCCAACTGACCGACCACGTTGAATCCCCAGCAGTAAACGGTTTGGGCATCCGTGAGGGCACACGCGTGGTACACGCCAGCGCCGATCGCCGTCACATGTTGCAGCGCCACCCCGGGAGCGGTGATCACATCCACCGGCACGTGCGACTCTGCGGTGCTGTTGTTCCCCAACTGACCGCGACCGTTGGCGCCCCAGCACTGCACCGTGTCGGTCAGCAGCGCACATGAGTATTCGCTACCCAAGCTGATTGCGGTCACTCCGCTCAAACCGGTCACGACCACCGGCACAACGGAGTCGGTCGTGCTGTTGTCACCCAACTCGCCGTTGGCGTTCGATCCCCAACACCTGACGGTGGTGTCGAGCAGCAACGCACATGTGTGGTGTCCGCTCGCGCTGATCGCGGTCACCCCGCTCAACGGAGTCGTCCCCGACTCGAACACCCGAATCGGCACCAGCGAATCGGGGGTGGAGTTGTTCCCCAGTTGGTCGTGCCAGTTGGACCCCCAGCACCGAACGGTGGTGTCTGCCATCAGCGCACATGAATGGTCATCGCCACTGGCGACCGCGATCGCCGGCGTTCCGGGGTCCTGGGACCAATTGGAGAGCGTGCGCCATCCGGCGTAGTAGCTGCGCTGCACCATGGCGACGTTGATGCCGGCCTGAGTGTGCGCGGTGCACAGGCTCTTCGCTGTGCCCAGCGTCTCGGTTCCGGTGTCGGTGGCTGCACCGGGTGCGTCGACTTTGATCGCACCATACGCGCGACCGTTCTGGGCGCTGCCGGTCAACTCATTCGTTGCCGCGTTCGAATCAGAACCATCAGACGACACCACGATCGGATACTTCTTGTTCACCGCCAAGTACTTGCCTTCAACACTCAACCGCCCAACGAAACAGGTTCCCGAGCGTGACAGCGCAGTGGCGTAGAACACCTGACAGCCCAGGTCTTCACCGTTGGAGTT
>CAFBLP010000120.1_pt1 | contig 9985 bp, 9 predicted proteins | sample 7268181 | NCBI WGS metagenome assembly CAFBLP01 (sample SAMEA6814034, study PRJEB35770) | freshwater metagenome | biome: Freshwater; feature: Freshwater reservoir; material: water | place: Czech Republic | collected 2017-05-23 | depth 30m m | reverse complement strand
GGCCGGCGTTGACGAGGTCTCGACAGCAGGGACGACGGGTTCGCTGACCGTTGGCACCGAAGACGAAGCGTCTACGGTGATGGATCCGACCGCCTTACCCGTGCTCTTGAACACGGTGGTGTTGGCCAGCACCGCTGCCGTGCCAGCGCCAACCACGCACAGGACCGACAGACTGGTCACCCACGTATGCTTCATCTGTCCCACCCTTTTGCGTGAACACCGACTCCCGGTGGTCAACCATACGAAATCTTCACCCATCTTCAGCCCCTGGAACATCCAAGACTCGTCAAAGTTCGATAATGAGCCAAGGGCCGATCCGCACCCTACGCGAGGATCGCCACGTGCAGATACTTCTCGTCGATGACGATCCGTCGATTGCCGCATCGCTCAGCGATGCTCTCCGATACGCGGGATACGACGTCACCCATGTGTCCACCGGTGCAGCGGCGCTGGCTGCGACCGACTACCAACTGGTCTTGCTCGACCTCGGCCTTCCCGACATGGATGGCACCGAGGTGTGCCGGCAACTGCGCCAGCAGACCACCGCACCGATCATCATCGTGTCGGCGCGCGATGGCGAGATCGATCGGGTCGTGGGTCTGGAAATCGGCGCAGACGACTATGTCGTGAAGCCCTTCAGCACGAGAGAACTCGTCGCCCGCATCCGTGCGGTCAGCCGCCGGACCGATCAGGCCAACAACGTCGTCACCCCCGAAACCGAGCAACGCATCGGGGCGTTGCACATCGATCGCCGAACGCGACGTGTCAACCTTGATGGTGAGGCCGTTGCGCTGACGGCCAAGGAATTCGACCTGCTCTCGTTCCTCGCCCAAGACCCCGGCGCATGCCTGACCCGCCAGGACATCCTGGAGGCCGTGTGGGACACCAACTGGTACGGGCCCACCAAGACCCTCGACGTGCACATTGCCTCGGTGCGCAAGAAGCTCGGCAACGCCGCGTGGATCGAGGCGGTGCGCGGCATCGGATTCCGGCTGCAGGAGCCTGAATGAGTCGTCGGTTCCTGCTGGCGATCGTCGGCCTCACCATGCTGGTGCTGGCCGTGCACGACATTCCCCTGGCCGGCTACCTGCGATCCGTCGAACGTGACCGGCTGGTCACCTCGCTCGAACGTGACGCCTTCACCATCTCGGGCGTGGCATCGGAAAACCTCGAGCTCACCACCACGGGCGGCCACACGGCGCTGACCCAGCTGATTGATGGCTATAGCGGCCGCGCCGGTGCGCGGGTGGTCATCACCAACCGCACCGGTATCGCCCTGGCCAGTTCTGACAGCGATGCCGACGTCGGCAGGAGCTTCTCGTCGCGGCCAGAGATCGCTACGGCCCTGGCTGGTCAGGTGAGCACCGGTACGCGATCCTCCGAAACGCTCGGTTACGACCTGCTCTACGTGGCGGTACCCATCTTCAACGCCAACGCCACGGTGGGCGTGGTGCGCATCACCTTCCCCAAGAGCACCATCGACCAGCGCGTCAACAAACGGCTATGGGGCCTGGGCCTGGTGGCCCTGATCTCGCTGGCATTGGCCGCCGGAGTCGGTCTGGTACTCGCTCGTACCCTCAGCCAACCACTGCGCAGCCTCGAGCACGCCACCGATCGCATGGCCCAGGGCGATCTCCATTCACGCGTCCCAGACGGCGACGGGCCACCCGAGGTCCGCCAACTGGCCCGGTCGTTCAACACCATGGGGGGCCGGCTGGAACGCCTGGTCGATCGCCAACGCGCCTTTGCCGGCGACGCATCGCATCAACTCCGCACGCCGCTCACCAGCCTGCGCCTCCGCCTGGAAACCGCTGTCGAGCAGATGCATCGCCAGCACGATCTCGCCGGGGCACAGGCCAACGTGGAAGCTGCATTGTCTGAATCGTTCCGGCTACAACGAATCGTGGAGGGCCTGCTGGTGCTCGCCCGGGCCGATGGCGCCGACCTGCCCCGCGTCACGGTCGATCTCGCCGCAGTGCTGCGGGCCCGCGCCGAGCAATGGGGTCCGCTTGCTGCGGAACGCTCGATCGAGCTGATCGTTGAAGCACCATCACCCGTATGGGCCATGGCGGTTGATGGTGGCGTGGAACAGGTCATCGACAACTACGTCGACAACGCCCTGGACCACGCCCCCGAAGGGTCAACACTCGAACTGCACGCCCGTAGGGTTGCGCAGATGGCCGAACTGCGCGTGGTGGACCACGGCCCCGGGCTCTCCGCCGAGGATCGCGGTCGCGCCTTCGATCGCTTCTGGCGGGTCACCGATCAAGAACGCGCCGGTACGGGTCTTGGCCTGGCCATCGTGCAGCAGTTGGCCGATGCCAGCAACGGCTCCGTCGAGCTGCGTGAAACCCCGCTCGGTGGCATCGACGCGGTTGCGCGCTTTCAGCTGGCCCCGCCGCCCGCGTGAACGGCCTGGGGTGGCATGAGTTGAATCATCGTTCCGGGCGACGAGTACCATGATTTCGATGTCAGCAGAGATCGACCGTCGCCGATTCCTCGGACTCGGCGTGACCGGACTCGCCGGTGCTTCTCTTCTGGTCCTCCCGGGACCGCGAGTCCTCGGATCGACACGTGCGGCACCCGCACCGGCATCGGGACCGAACCTCATGTTCAACGGGTCGTTCGAGCACGTGGCGATCGGGTCCGCCCCGCCGGGCTGGGTCCTGTCCTGAGCATCAGGAACCCACCGGCTGGCCTCCGGGCGCTCGCCTGGGAGCCGGCGCGGATCCTCGCCGAACCCGATGCCCTGATCGCCCTGCGGAGCCTGGGCGAGGAACTGCGTCGATCGGGCTTCAGCAACAACCCCGAAGGACACAGTGACGATGCGGACTCCGCACGGTTCGCCCTCGGCACAGCGGTCGACCACCGAATCGTGCAGCGCATCGTGGGTGGCGCCACACCTCTGGCTGCACTCATCGGCACCGGCGCCGCCGACATCGACGACGAGGGGAAGGTCGCACTGCGCTTCGAGGTGCTGGCCGGTTCCGGGGCCCTGTCGATCCTCCCCCGGCCCGGACTGCTGGGGGAGCGGGTGTACGCCGGTCCCGATACGTGGATCCTGTTCGAACATGTCTGGAGATTCGGACTGGGTGGTGAACGCGCGCTCGAGATGGGCACGGGCACCGGTCTGGTGGCAGCTCTCCTCTCGAGCCGCTACCGCAGCGTGATCGGCACCGACATCACCGACGAAGCTGTCGCCACCGCTGCGCTCTCTCGGCAGTTGCTCGAGCCGCTCGCCCGGGAGCGGCTCGCGGTAGTGCAGACCGATGTCGGTGCGGGCCTGCGTCCTTCGACCTTCGACCTCGTGGCGGCCAATGCCCCGTGGGTGCCGTCATCCTCGGCTCATGGCAACACGTTCGCCGATGGCGGACCGACCGGATCCGAACTGCCCCTGCGGTTCCTCACCGAGGGGATCGATCTGCTGTCCCCCATCGGCCTCCTCGTGCTGATGTGTGCTGACCTCCGTTTCGATGATGGCCGGGCGCCGCTGCACGACGCCTTGAGCCACCTGCGTGCACAGGGGTTCATGACCGAGGTGATCGTCACACCGAAAGTGGCCCCATTCTCCTTTGAGGGCGACGGCTCCAGCGCAGCACTGGCCGGACTGCGCAGCGCAGATCACGTGACGGTGATCGTGTACCGTCGCCAATGATCGCCGAGGTGGTAGCCGGGTGGCGACCCGCCGACCGGCCGACCCGACCGACCCGACCGACCCGACCGAGAGGTATTGATGCAGATCTTCGTGAAGACCCTCACTGGCAAGACCATCACCCTCGAGGTCGAACCCTCCGACTCGATCGACAACGTGAAGGCAAAGGTCCAGGACAAAGAGGGGATCCCCCCGGACCAGCAGCGCCTGATCTACGCCGGCAAGCAGCTCGAGGATGGCCGCACGCTCTCGGACTACAACATCCAGAAGGAATCCACACTCTTTCTGGTGCTCCGACTGAGAGGCGGGATGATCGCGACCGTCACCTCGTACTCCGATCAGGCGCTGTCTCCGCGACTGGGGTCCGGCTCGAAGCTGCTCGAGATCGGGGATGGCACAACGGCCACCCAGAGTGTCATCGGCGTCCTCGGTGGCAGTGCCCATCTCCTCACCTTCTGGATCAAGGGAACCTGCAACTGGTCGATCACGTTCACCGGGCCATCTGGCGAGGCGCTGAGCCACGAGTCGGGAACGATCATCGTTTCGAGTCCCGGCCTCGCCAAACAGGAGATCTCCGTCGTCGCTCCCGCGGATGCGATCGGTGCGGCCCTCGGTTTCGGCGGTACCGGAGGTGCGCTCCTGTTCGACAGGGTGAGCTTCGTCTCGCTCGCCAGCCCGCAGACACCTCCCGGCCCGGTGGCCGCGCTGGCTGCCACCGCCGGCGATGGTCAGGTGCATCTCGAGTGGTCCGCACCGACCACCGGTCCCGAGCCCACGGGGTACCGCGTGTTCTGGTCGGCGGGTCGGAACATGCTCAGCACAACCTCGACGACGATGGATGTCAGCGTTCCCAACGGCGTCCGCGAGCGTTTCTCTGTTGCGGCAGTGAACCCCGGCGGCGCCGGACCGAGAATTTACGCCGGGATGCTCAGAGCGCGGGCAGGCACGCAGACCGTGCTGACCGCCGACACCCTCACAACGGCGCGGAACTCGCCGGTCGCTCTGAGGGCGACCGTCTCGACCAGCGGCGGCATCGTGGTCTTCCGGGTCGGTGGAAAGCGGATCGCCACGGTCGAGGTGGTCGACGGCGTCGCCGACAGCACATTCTCCGCACGCAGGGCGGGCAGCTTCCCCGTCTCCGCCACTCTTGCGAGGACACCGAGCGCTGAGTCGAGCACCGACGACCTCATCCTGACCATCGTCTCGTGACGACGCGCGGAGGACCTCCGACTTCGCCACGAATCGGATCCCTCCGAGACAGGATCTCCTGTCAAGAAGGGCCGCATTTCGTGTAACGCCTCTCTCGTGGAGACGATGGGAATCGAACCCACGACATCTACCTTGCAAAGGTAGCGCTCTGCCAACTGAGCTACGTCCCCCTTACGGGAAGACCTAGGTTAGCGCCCCCACTGCGTCGGGAGAACCTCCATCTTCGTAGGCTGCGGAAATGGCACGACTTCAGTTCGGCACCTTCCTGGCACCGCACCATCCACTCGGCGAGAGCCCCACCCGCCAATTCCAGCGCGACCTCGACTTTGCCGAGCACCTCGATCGCTGGGGCTTCGAGGAATTCTGGTGCGGCGAGCACCACAGCAGCGGGTGGGAGATGATCGCATCCCCCGAGATGTTCCTGGCGGCCGCTGGGCAGCGCACCCACAACATCCGTCTCGGCACCGGTGTGGTGTCGCTGCCGTATCACCATCCGTTCAACGTGGCCCAGCGAATGGTGCAGCTCGATCACATGACGGGCGGCCGCGCCATGTTCGGCAGTGGCCCGGGAGCGTTGCCATCCGATGCACGTACCCTCGGCATCGACGCGCTCGTGCAGCGCGACCGTCAGGACGAGGCGCTCGGTGTCATCACCCGGTTGTTGCGCGGCGAGGACCGCTTCAGCCACGACAGCGACTGGTTCACCCTGCACGACGCCGCGCTGCAGATCCTGCCGCTGCAGGAGAACATGCCGATGGTGACCGCATCGTCGATCTCGCCCAGCGGCATGCAGTTGGCCGGCAAGTACGGCATGGGCGTGCTGTCCATCGCCTCCAACTCCACCGATGGCATCGCTGCGCTGCCCACACAGTGGGGTTTCGCCGAGGAGTCCGCCGCTGCGCACGGCCAGACCGTGCATCGCAAGGACTGGCGCGTGATGATGGCATGGCACATCGCCGAGACGCGCGAGCAGGCCCGCAACGAAGCCGTCGACGGCCTGCAGCGCTGGCACAACGAATACAACGTGCATGTGCTCGGCCGGCCCGGCGCCAACCATGTCGACGACAAATGGGAGCTGCTCGACGAGATCACCGGGGCCGGGGCCGCGGGTGCCGGCGCTGCAGTGGTCGGTACGCCCGACGATCTCATCGCGGCGATCAACCACCTGCAGGAGATCACCGGTGGGTTCGGCATCGTGCTCGGCTTCGCCCACGATTGGGCCAACCGCGAAGCCAGCATGCGCTCATGGGAGTTGGTGTCACGCTATGTGGTGCCAGCCGTCAACGGCTCTGTCCGCACGATGCAGGCGTCAGCCGACTACGTGCACGATCACAAGGCCGAGCTGATGGCTAGTGCCGGTGCGGCCGTGATGCAAAAGATCATGGCCCACGAGGGCGCCCAAAAGGCCATGGTCACCACCATGCAGCAGATGGCCGCACGCTCGAACAAGCGCGAGACCACGTTCCGTCCCGGCGCCGGTGTACCGGCCGAGACACCGGCACCGGGCTGATCACCTCGAGCTGATCACCTCGAGCTGATCAGTCGTCTTTCAACGCAACAGCGTTGGGGGTGACGTTCATCTTCGGCACGTACTCGGCTACCTCGATCTCGCGAGCCTCACCGCGCAGGGTTGCGCGCAGCTGCGTGCGGCAGTCATCGCACGGGCCATAGAAGCGCGCGTTGACATCAGTGGAACAACGCGGGCAGGTGAACGAGAGGGGCTCCATCACCCACCAAGGTAGCGCCGGGGTCCTGCAACGTGGCTAGGCGGGCGCGGCCTCGAGGACCGGGGCTGAACCGACGTCGATGGAGTGCCGCCAATCGGGCATGCGTCGCACCAGGATCAGGATGCTGACCGTCAGCAGCGATGACGACGTCGCAAACGCAATGCGCAGGCTCGTGGCGTCGCCGAGCACCCCGAGCCAGAGGATGCCGATGCCGTAGCTGAAGCCGACCAGTGCCTGCAGGATCGAGAGCACGCGACCACGTTGGGCGTGCGGGGCGTCGCGCTGCACGATGTACATCATCGTGGTGAACGTGCTGGACGTGCAGGCGCCGAGCACCACCACGCATGCCGCTGCGGTCGCCGTGGTCGGCGCAACTGCGTAGGCCAGGTAGCCAAGCACCAGCGCGGAAGCGACCACCACCATGATGCGGGCCCGCCCGAAGCGGGGAGTGAGCGCGGTGACGACGAGGGTGCCGGCGATGGCCCCCAACCCCTGGATCGAGCTGAACATGCCGATCACCCTGACCCCACCGTGGAACTGACCGTGCACATACGCCGGGATGAGGCCCATGAACGGCCCGACGAACAGGTTCAGCACCGTGACCGCAGCGATACCGAACGCGCAGGACCGTACGGAGCGCGCCGCTGTCCAACCCTCGGCCAATCGAACCCGAATCGAACCGGGTTCGGTGTCATGCGGGGTGAACGTTCGCCGCAGGGCGAGCACGGCGAGGGCAAGACCGGCGAAGGTCATCGCGTTGAGTCCCACTGTCCATGCCGGCCCGAGCGTGCTGGCCAGGACCGTGGCCAGCAGAGGGCCTGCGATGCGGCCTGCGTTCCAGGAGTAGATGCCCAACGCCGACATCGCCATCAGTTCCTCGGGCGGCACGAGATCGGGGAGCATTGCTGCGTATGACGGCCCACCGAGCGAGCCCATGGCGCTGGAACACATGATCAGCGCCGCAAGGGCGAGCGGGGCGCGCACGCCAAGACCGAGCAGTACTGCCAGCACCGTGGTGAACAGGGCCTGGCCGGTGAGGCCGCCGATGAACACCCGGCCGCGGTCGAAACGATCGGCCAGCAGACCACCCACCGGGGCGGCGATGCCCTGCGGCATGAACGTTGCCAAGGCAATCAGTCCGGTCTGCAGCGCACTGCCGGTGTTCGACGCCACCAGGCTGCCCACGACCACCAACTGGATCCACGTACCCGTATCGGAGATGGCTCCGGCTCCCCAGATGAGCAGCACCGATCGACGGCGTAGGGGGCGGAACGGATGGTTGCTCACAGCAAGTAACCACGGTACCAGCGCGGCTACCGTCTCGGTCATGGCTACTGCGCACAACGGCAACTGCGAGATCTTCTACGAGACCTTCGGCGATTCCAGTTACCCCGCGTTGCTGTTGGTCAACGGTCTCGGCGGCCAGTGCATCAACTACCACGAGCAGTGGTGCCGCACGTTTGCTGCCCGCGGCCTGTCGGTGATCCGCTTCGACAACCGCGATGTCGGGTTGTCGTCCAAGTTCGACGACGCACCGCGGGGGCCAAAGGGCGAGGCGTACACGCTGTCTGACATGGCGCGTGACGCCATCGCCGTGCTCGACGCCGAAGGGATTTCGCAGGCGCATGCGATGGGCCTGTCGATGGGTGGGATGATCGTGCAGACGCTGGCCATCGAACACCCAGAACGACTGCTGTCGATGACCTCGGTGATGTCCACCACCGGCGAACCCGAATACGGCCAGCCCACAGCACACGCGTTGGCGTTGCTCACCGGACCACCGGCCATCGACCGCGAGTCGTACATCGCCAACCACATCGCCGGCCTTCGCGAATGGGGCAGCCCCGAGTTTGCCGACGAGGCCCGCTGGCGCGCCGATGCCGAGCGTGCCTTCGACCGCTGCTTCCATCCGTCGGGAACCGGACGGCAGTTGCTGGCCGTACGCGCATCAGGACCGCGCGCCGACAAGCTCCGTCATGTCACGGTGCCGACGCTGGTGATGCACGGCGACCGCGACACGCTCATCGATGTCAGCGGCGGACGGCGCACGGCCGAACTCATTGCCGGGGCGCGCTTCGAGCTGATCGAGGGCATGGGCCACGACTACCCGCCCCAGCTGTGGGACGACTGGGTGCAGCTGGTGGCGGATCATGCGCTGAGTAGCGCTCGCAGCAACTGAACTCGCCCAGTACCGGGCGTTCAGCGCGGCTCGCGCCGCATCGTCCACACCGGTGGTGAGCCGGCAAGACGGATCTCCTCGGCAACAGCAAACCCGTGCCGGGCGTAGAACGCCAGGTTCTGTTCCTTTTGCGTCTCGAGGTATGCCGGGGTTCCGTCGTTGTCGGCCTGGTCGAGCGCTGGTCCGAGCAGTCGCCCACCAGCGCCGCGGCCCTGAACGAGCGGATCGGTACCAAGCAGGGCCAGGTACCAGTGCGGCTCGTGTGGGTGCACCTTGTCGACCGCGTTGAGCAAGGCGATGCCACGTCGACGGTTGCGGCCGGTCAGCAAGATGCGCGCCATGCGCGCCTGCACCATGGCCTCACGGCGGCGGCTACGCGGCATGGCCCCGGGTGGCGCCCACACGGCTGCGCCCACAACGCGAGAACCCGCACGGGCAACCCAGCTCTGGTCGAATGACTCGAGGTCGGCCATGAACGCAGAGAAGCCATGCGCCAGGGCATGGTGTTCCCACAGCGGATCGGGAGCGAAGAACCCGAACAGGGGATCGGGCCAGAAGGCGCGGGCGAGTGTGGCCAGCGCCTCGGGTCCCTCACCGGGCTGGAGTTTGTCGATGTGGATGTCGGCACTGCGGACGTCGGTCACGCCGCCAGCGTAGGTGGCGGGCCAACCGATGTTGGCGGCCATCGGATTCTGCTCGCTCGCCACCACATGGATCTACCCGTTGAGGGCCCGTTGGTCATGGAGTACGACCAGTGTCCTCTGGCGCTGGTCGATTCAGCTCACGTGATTGTGCAGGCCAAGTCGAACAATGGGGTCAACGCCCGAGGAACTCGTGGACGGCGATGGCTCGGCGTTGAGCCACGTTCGGCCGACGACGGACCGCCGCCAACCTCTTCGGCGCCTCTCTTCAGTGAGTGTCACACCCTTTTCGTATGGTGGGGTCATGTTCGCCGTGCCGTTGGGTGCTGAACTGGGTGGTCCCGATCGTGACACCGATGGGTGTGCGGACGTTGGTGTGCGGGTAGCGGGTCGCGACCTGGGTGAACTCACCGCGTTGTTCACCGAGCTGGAGTTGGAGCGTCGTCGGGTCGACGCCCGCTTGGCAATGGTGGTCGGTGAGGTCGATCGGCGTGGTTTGTACGCGATCGATGGTCATGCGACGGTGAAGGGGTGGTGTCGGGCAACGGGTCGCTGGTCCAGCGCTGACGCGGTCGCG
>CAFBLP010000119.1_pt1 | contig 10075 bp, 8 predicted proteins | sample 7268181 | NCBI WGS metagenome assembly CAFBLP01 (sample SAMEA6814034, study PRJEB35770) | freshwater metagenome | biome: Freshwater; feature: Freshwater reservoir; material: water | place: Czech Republic | collected 2017-05-23 | depth 30m m | reverse complement strand
GGGCCTCGCTGAGCCAGATCTCCCAAGGCGCCAGGCCGGCGTATTTCCGTGGTACGTGTGCCAGGTCCACATCAGCACCGACGCCATCGGCCAACTCGCCGATTGCCGATGACAGCCCGCCCGCCCCGCAGTCGGTGATGGCGGTGTACAGGTGCCATGCCTCGGCGAGCAGGTCGCTGACCAGCTTCTCGGTGATCGGGTCGCCGATCTGCACGCTGGCACCAGCGACGTCGCCGGTGGTGGCGTCCATCTCCATCGACGAGAACGTGGCGCCGCGGATGCCGTCGCGGCCCGTACGGCCGCCGAGCAGGATGACATGATCGCCGGGATGCGGGCCGGTGAGGGTGGGCCGACCCGCCGGGGCCACACCGATACAGCCGGCGAACACCAGTGGGTTCGAGATGTATGCGGGGTCGTACAGCACGCTGCCGGCCACCGTGGGTAGGCCGATCTTGTTGCCGTAATCGGCAACTCCGGCGATGACGCCCTCGATGATGCGGTCGGGGCTGAGCACGCCATCGGGCAGCTGCTCGTCGGGCGTGCCTGCTGGCCCAAAGCAGAGGATGTCGGTGCAGGCAATGGGCTGATGCGCTGCGCCGAGGATGTCGCGGATGACCCCGCCCACGCCGGTGTTGGCGCCACCGAAGGGTTCGATGGCCGACGGGTGGTTGTGTGTCTCGCATTTCAGTGCGTAGGTGCGGGCAGGCGTGAACTGCACGATGCCTGCGTTGCCATCGAAGGCCGACACCACGAACGGCGCGGCGATGGCGTTGGTGGACTGGCGCAGCTGATCGAGCAATGGCGTCAGCACCGTGCCGTCCGGGAGCACGATGTCGGCACGGAAGCTCTTGTGCGCGCAGTGTTCGCTCCAGGTCTGGGCCAGCGTCTCGAGCTCGGCGTCGGTGGGCGCCCGTCCGGCGGCGTCGAAGTGGGTACGGATCACGTGCAACTCGGCGAGATCCAGGGCGAGGCCGCGTTCGATGCCGAGTTGGCCGAGCCGGTCGTCGTCGCCGGGTAGCTGCACGAGCTCCGTTGGCGCCACGGCTGTCTCGCGCACGGCGAATCCGGGTTCGACCATCGCGCCAACGGCCCATCGCTCGATGACGGGGTTGGCCCAGTGGCGTCGCACCTCGCGGTCGTCGGTTGCGCCGGGCAGGTCCATGAGACGACCAACCGCAGCGTCGGTGACCGCGATACCGAGCAGGCTGGCGGCATGGATGACCTGGGCGGCCTCGGTGTCGGTGACGCCGGGGATCAACCCGATGTCGAGCTGGTGGGCGCCGATGGGATGGTCCCAGCTGCCGGTCTGAAGCATGGGGTCGACGAGCACTGCCTGCAGGCGATCGCGGTCGTCGTTGCGCAGGTCGCACTCGATGGTGATGGTGGTCGCACGGGTCGTCGAGTGCAGCGCGCGAACGGTGAGGCGGTGCCGTCCGCTCGTGGAAGCGTCCGTATCGGCCATGTGCAAGACCCTAGGAGCGGAGCGAAAATCGTCCCACCCAGATGAACGAAAAATCAAGTGCCCCGCGTGGTTGGCGGTTCGGTGCTAGCGGGCGTTGGTGATCTCGCGGCGTTCGAAGGTGATCTGCTCGACGAACCCGGTGTCCACCGCGACGCCGAAACCAGCGCCCATCGGCACTGCGATGGTGCCGTCGACCAGATCGAACGTCCCGGTGATGTCGCGGGTCCAGTACCGCTTCGTGGCGGAGATGTCGCCGGGCAAGGTGAAGCCGGGCAGCGCAGCAAGTGCCAGGTTGGCCGCCCGACCGATGCCGGTTTCCAACATGCCCCCGCACCACACCGGCACCCCGTGGGCGAGGCAGAGATCGTGCACCTCGATGGCGGCCAGATAGCCGCCCACGCGCGCTGGTTTGATGTTGATGATGTCGGCGGCCCCGAGAGCGAACGCAGTGCGGACGTGATCGATGCAGCGGATCGCTTCGTCCAGACACACCGGGGTACTGATGCGCCGGCGCAGTTCGGCGTGCCCGACGAGGTCGTCCTCGCCGAAGGGTTGCTCGATCAGCAACAGGTCGAACGCATCGAGTTGGGCAAGGTGGTCGATGTCGGCCACGGTGTAGGCGGTGTTGGCGTCGACCTGTAACAAGATGTCGGGGTTGGCCTCGCGTACCCGGCGCACCGGCTCGATGTCGAAGCCGGGCTCGATCTTCAGCTTGATGCGGGGATAGCCGTCGGCGACGTATGCGGCGATCACATCGACCAGTTCGTCCACGGTGTTGGTGATGCCCACCGACACCCCCACGGGTACCGCTGTGCGGGTGGCGCCGATGGACCGGTGGAACGACCGGCCTTCGGCGCGCAGCTGTGCATCGAGCAGCGCCATCTCCAGCGCGCTCTTGGCCATGCGGTGCCCCTTCACCGGACGGAGGATGTCGGCAACGTGCTCGGCGCGTAGCGGGCCGGCGGCGAACAACCGGGGAATCAGGTGCTCGGCAAAGACATGGTCGGCTCCATTGTGGAACTCGCTGAGGTACAGCGGCGCCGACTCGATGCCCGATTCGCCCCACCCCTCGCCATGATCGGTGACGACGCGCACCACCATGACCTCGCGCACGGTCTCGGTACCGAAGCTGGTGCGGAACGGGCGCACGAGCGGCATCTGGAGTCGGCGCAACTCGAACATCTGGGGCGTGAGCATCAGCGGGGACGACATGGTCCAACTGTGGCACGTGTGTAGCGACCTCGACGTGCAGCGCTGCTCGTGGGGTGGCGGTTGCCCAAGAGTTGGTAAAAGTGTGGGCCGCTCGGTGGCCGCAGTGGTTCACTGAAATGATGGAACTCAACTCGCTCTTCGGGCTTCCGGCCCATCCGATCCTGGTGCATGCTGCGGTGGTGTTGGTTCCCCTTGCTGCGATCGGGCTGGTGCTGATCGCCCTGGTGCCGAAACTGCGCCCGAAATACGCCACGTTGGTGGCGATCTTTGCCACGCTGTCGGCTGGTTCGGTCGGCGTGGCGCAGGGAAGCGGCGAGTCGCTGCAGGAGGCGGTGCGCAACTCGGTGAAGGACCCGGCGCTGCTGCGGACGCACACCCAGATGGGCGAGGACCTGTTGCCGTGGGCGGCGGGCATGTTCGTGGTGGCCGCCTTCATCTTCGTCGTCGAGTTCATGCGCCGCAGGGACAAGCCGCTGAAGCTGCCCGTACAGGCCACCAACATCGCCATCATGGTGCTGTCGGTCGTGGTCGCCGCCGGCTCGGTCTACATGGTGATCAAGATCGGTCACAGTGGCGCCAAGTCCACCTGGAACGCAGTGAACACCGATGGCTGATCAGGTCTGGCGAGCGAGCAGCACCGTTGAGGCGACCTCGAGCTCGCGGACCCAACCCTCGGCTCCATCGGGTTCGTTGATCGGAAGCACCACGAACTTGGTGGTGCCGACATCGACGAACCGGTCGATCAGCGCGAGCAGTTGATCCCAGCCCGTGGGGACGAGTGCGCCGATGTCTGCGAGATCGGGGCGGCGGGCGGCGAGGCCGGCCATCAACGCATCGGGAAGCGGTCCGTGCGCGTAGGGGATGAGTGCGCCGAAGTGATCGGCCGGCACGGTGCGATCGTGCTCCCTGGCGACCTCCTCGATGATCGGCCGGCCAGCAGCCACATCGGCCGGGGTCACGAACGACGGCAGCCAGCCGTCGGCCAGCCGACCGACGCGCTTCAGCTCCGATGGGGCGATGCCCCCCAGCCACACCTCGAGCGGTTGCTGCTTGGGCTTGGGCTGCACCCGCAGTCCGTCGTAGTGGAAGCGTTCGCCGTGGAAGGTGACCTCGTCATCGGTCCAGCACGAACGCATGACTGCCAGCGCCTCGTCGAAGATCTTTGCCCGGTCCCTGCGCTCGACCCCGAATGCCTGTTGCTCGTGCGGATCGGCCACGCCGAGCCCGAAGGCGGGGAGCAGGCGCCCATTCGAGAGACGGTCGAGCGTGGCCAGTTCCTTGGCCAGCACCACGGGGTTGCGTCCCGGCAGCACCATCACGCTCATCCCGAACTTCAGCCGCGTGGTGCGGCCGGCAGCGAACGACATGGCGACCAGGGGATCGGGCGCCTCGCTGCCGATGCGCTCGCTCAGCCACAGGCTGTCGAACCGCAGTCGTTCGAGCGCGTCGACGACCACGCCGAAACCGTCGTCGTTGAGCGTGGTGCGCGCGCCCAGTCCGTAGCCGATGCGCACCTTCATCGAAGCGGGACCCGTTGGGGCGCGGCCGGGTGTCGTTTCAGCCACGCCAGATCAGTTCGAGGACGTCAGCGGTCTCGCTGGGCATGGAAGCAAACGGCGAATGGTCCGTGGCCAGTGTCTCGACGCGGGAGCAACGCGCCGCCATGAGCTGCTGATGGGTGATATCGATGGCCTGGTCCTCGCTGCAACACACGTATGTCGACGGCACGGTGCGCCATGCAGCGTTGGTGAGCGGCTGCGTCATCGTGGCGAAGGGCTGGGCGCTGAGCCGGGCGACGTTGGCGAGGGTGTGCGCCGGATGGCACTGCCCATAGAACACGTCGCGGGCAAGGTCGGGGTTGATCGTGCTGCACCCGTTGCCTCCGATCACCATCGCGTCGCCGAGCATGGTGCGCGCTGCGGGCATCGATTGCAGCTGGGTCATCACCGTCTCGCCGATGTCGGGTACGAACGCGGTGAGGTAGACGAGATGCGTGACGTTGGCAGCGGTGGCCTGGCTGATCACGGCGCCACCGTAGGAATGCCCGACCAACACCACCGGCGCATCGATGGTGGCAAGGACGCTCGCGAGGTGGGCAGCGTCGCCGTGCAGGTCGCCGAGGGGCTCGAGCGAGGTGCCGTGCCCGGGCAGGTCGACCGCGAGCGAGGCGATGCCCCGGTCATCGAGCTCGGTCTGCAAGCCGGCGAAGCACCATGCACCATGCCATGCGCCGTGAACGAGGACGACGATTGGTTGGCTGGGTTTACTCATTCACGCATCGTGTCACATCAACCCCAGCGGCAGCAGCGACTGAGCGGTGGTCAGCGGGTGCGGCTGTGTGCCGGGACGAGCGCGACGCGATGGCTCCCCGGACGGTGGAACGTGATGTTCCAACTGGTTGCAAATGCAGTGACCATCACGGAGAGAACGACGGCTGGTTCGGCCAGGTGCACGACCGCTGCGAGCACCCAGGCGGTGAGGGCGGCGAGGCCTGTGACGGCTGCAGCAACGAGCGCGGCATGTGACCAGTGGTGGCTGCGGTGCGAAGTCATGTGCTGTTCTTATCGGCCGTACTGCTCCCGTCGCCCCACATCGTCGGTTCGTCGGCAGTAATTCGCAGAAACGAAATCATTGTCGTGCTGCCGTAACGTGAATGCCATGTCCGGTCCACCTGCATCAACGTCGACGCCCCCTCTCGATCCGCCTGCGCTCGACCCACTCGCGCTCTTCCGCCTCGATGGCCAGGTGGCCATCGTCACCGGCGCCTCGGCCGGTCTCGGCAACCGCTTTGCCCGCGTGCTCCACGCAGCGGGTGCCACGGTCGTGGTTGCCGCCCGGCGGGCCGACCGCCTACATGCGCTGGTCGCCGAGCTACCTGGCGCCCATGCCGTTGGTGCCGACCTGTCGCTGCCCGAGGACCGCGAGCGGCTCGTGGCCGAGACCATCGAGCGGTGTGGCACCGTGCACGTGCTGGTGAACAACGCTGGCATCGGGCACAAGGTGGCCATCGAGGACGAGGACATCGACACCTTCCGCAGTGCGATGGAACTCAATGTGACGGCAGTGTGGCAGCTCAGCAAACTGGTCTCTGCGCCGATGGTGGCGCAGGGCTACGGCAGCATCGTGAACATTGCATCCATGCTCGGCCACGTGGGTTCCGCTCCCATCAAGCAGGCCCACTATTGCGCGTCGAAGGGCGCGGTGGTGAACCTGACCCGCGAGCTGGCGTTGCAGTGGGCACGCAAGGGCATCCACGTGAACGCGCTCTGTCCCGGCTGGTTCGACAGCGAGATGACGGCCGGCATGGACACCGACGAGGGCAGCCAGCGGTTCATCGCCATGAACTCGCCGATCCCGCGAATGGGCCACGAACACGAACTCGATGGAGCACTGCTGTTGCTCGCCAGTCGGGCCAGCACGTTCATCACCGGCCAATCGGTCATCGTCGATGGTGGCTGGACGGCGCGCTGAAGCCCTGTTTCAGGCGCCGTCGTGCTCAGACGCTGGGTCGGCGGTGCGCCCATGGCTGGGCCTGCTCGACCTGGCTGGCGACGCGGATGAGCACGTCCTCGCGGGCATAGGCCGCGACCAGTTGCACCCCGACCGGCAGCCCCTCTGCGGTCCACGACAGCGGGAGGCTGATGGCGGGTTGGCCCGAGGTGTTCCACGCGGGGGTGAACGGCACGAAGGCACCTGCAGTGATGATGGGGGCCATCGGGTGAGCGGCATCGTTGGCAAACGAACCCAACGGCAGGGGCACCTGGGCCAGCGTGGGTGTGAGCAGCAGATCCCACCCCTGCGTCCACCAGGCCTGCACCGCACGGCGGAACTGCGCCACCGAGGCGAGGGCGCGGGCGTAGTCGATGGAGCTGAACAGCTTGGCGAAATCGGCCTGGGCACGGTTCATCGGTTCGAACTCGTCTGCCGTGAGCGGCCGCCCGACCATGTCCTCGAACCGGCTCAACGACACACCCATGTTGGTGCTCCACAGTGCGCCGAACTGCGAGCCGAAGCTGGTGTCCTCGAGTGCGGCGGGCCATGCGGGCTCGACGTGATGGCCCAGCGATTCGAGCAGCACAGCGGCAGAGCGGACGGCCTCGACGCACTCGGGGTCGACGTGCCCACCGTGGGGATGGTGATCGAGCAGGCCGATGCGCAACCGCCCGGGGTCCACGCCGAGCTCCTGTACGTAGGGACGCGTGGGTGCGGGGGCGATGACGGTGTCGCCGATGCCGGGGCCACGGGTGGCGTCGAGCAGTGCTGCGGTGTCGCGCACGGTGCGGCTGACGCAGTGCTCGACCCCCAGACCGCTCTCGTCACGCGCTGGTCCGAACGTGATACGGCCCTGGCTTGGCTTCAACCCGACGAGCCCACAACACGATGCCGGGATGCGGATGGAACCGCCGCCATCGCTGGCATGGGCGAAGGGCACCATGCCCGACGCAACCGCCGCGGCCGCCCCGCCGCTGCTGCCACCCGGTGTGCGCGTGGTGTCCCAGGGATTGCGCGTCGGGCCCCAGGCGATGGGCTCGGTGGTGGGGACGCTGCCAAGCTCGGGGCTGTTGGTGCGCCCGGCAATCACCAGACCGGCGGCGCGGTATCGAGCGACCAGCGTGGTGTCGATGGGCGAGATCGTGTTGGCGTTCTTCAGCGCCACGTTGCCGTTGCTGATGCGTTGGCCGGCGTAGGTGGCGAACAGGTCCTTCAACAGGAACGGCACACCGCGGAACGGGCCATCGGGCAGTTCGGTGCTGCGAGCGACCTGGCGTGCATGATCGAACCAGCGGATCACCACTGCGTTGAGCGAAGGATCGATGCGCTCGATGCGCTCGATGGCCGCATCGAGCAGCTCTACCGGGGCGGCTTCGCCCCGCGCGACCAGGCCGGCTTGGTCGGTGGCGTCCATCCATTGCGTGTCATCGGCGAGTGAGCTCATCCGGATGGTGTAACACAAACTCGCTCCCAGATTCCGTGTTGGGCATCGGTAGGGTCGTGCCTCTGTGAATCAATCCCGCTTTGCGACCACGGTGCCCACCGGCAGGGAGGTGCTCGCTGACCGAGATGTACGCATCCTCTTGGGTTCGCACACGCTCATCTCGCTCGGCATCGCGCTACAAGCGGCCGTGTTGGGCAAGCAGATCTACGACATCACCGGTCGTTCCATCGACCTTGCCTGGCTCGGCCTGGCCGAGTTCGCCCCGGCGCCGCTGCTGGTGCTCCTGACGGGTGCGTTGGCCGATCGCTTCAACCGCAAGAAGATCGCCGCGTTGGCCCTGGGTGGCGAGCTGCTGTGCGCCCTTGCGTTGATGCTCTATTCGCTTGGGTCACCCACCGCCGTCTGGCCGTTCTTCGTGATCGCGATTTCGTTCGGCGTGTTCCGCGCCTTCAACAATCCCGCCATTCGTGCCATGCCGCCGATGGTGGCGCCCGACGGAGCGTTGCCGCGCGTCGTGGCGTTGTTCAGCGCCACCTGGACCGCCGCCATCATCGTCGGCCCGGCGCTGTCCGGTTGGCTCTACTCCATCGATCCCTGGGTGCCCTATGCAGTGGTCAGCGCCGCCATCTTCTTGGGTCTGGTGTGGTTGCTGACCCTGCAATTCCGGCGCGAACCCATCGCTCCCGACCCCGACGAGAAACCGTCATGGCGGAGTGCTGTCGAAGGACTGCGCTTCATCCGGCATACGCCCATCGTGCTCGGGGCCATCACGCTCGACCTGTTCGCCGTGCTGTTCGGTGGGGCCGTTGCCCTGTTGCCGGTCATTGCCGAGCAACGCCTGCACGTCGGCGATGTGGCATACGGTTGGCTACGCGCGGCCGGTGGCATCGGTGCAGCATCGATGGCGCTGTTCTTGTCTATTCGACCGCTTCGCCGTCACGTGGGAACTGCGCTGTTCGTTGCGGTGGGCGTCTTCGGTGCGGCCACCGTGGTGCTGGGCGTCACCCACAACTATGCCCTGGCGTTTGTGGCGCTGATCGTGCTGGCCGGTGCCGACATGGTCAGTGTGTTCGTGCGTGGTTCGGTGGTGCCGCTGGTGACACCCGACGAAAAGCGTGGACGTGTGCTCGCTGTGGAGAACGTGTTCATCGGTGCGTCCAACGAACTGGGCGCTTTCGAGAGCGGCATGGCGGCGCAATACCTGGGTCTGCCGTTCGCGGTCATCGGCGGGGGCCTTGCCACCATCCTGGTGGTGGGCGTGTGTGCCGTTGCCTTCCCGGCCCTGCGCGCTGTTGACAGTTTCGAGGACCTGGAACGCCCCGAGGAACCTGACCGAACCATGCGAGCGCGCCCTGCCGACTTGTGATGACCGTCAGCGGCGGACCAGCCAGCGCAACTTCTGGGCCCGCTCGTAGGTGCTGTCGGTGGCGACCTGGCCGATTGAGGTAGCGAGGGTGGGGTAGATGTGGACCAGGGCTGCGATGTCGCCGATCTTCATGTCGTGGCGGATGGCCAACGCGAGTTCGTGGATCATCTCGCCGGCCGCTGGGGCGAGAATGTGTGCCCCGACGACGCGACCCTTTGTGGTGACCACCACGATGCTGCCGTCAGTGGCGGCCTCGGCGCGAGCCCGATCGTTGTGTGCCAGGTCGAGCCGCCATACGTCGACATCGTCGCCGAAGCGCGCTTCGGCCTCGGCAATGGTGAGGCCGGCGTGCGCCAGTTCTGGATCGGTGAACGTGCACCACGGCACGAACTCCTCGGCGCCGCCCTTGCCGGGGAAGAACATGTCGCGCACGGCGCGCACCCCCTCGTGCCCGGCGGCATGGGTGAAGCGGAACCGGTCGGCAACGTCGCCCACTGCGTAGATGGACCTGATGGCGGTGCGGCCGCGACCGTCCACCTGGATGCCGGCGTCGCCGACCTCGATGCCGACCTCGGCCAATCCGAGACCGTCAATGTTCGGGACCCGGCCGGCGGCCAGGAGGATGCCCTCGGCGGAGAACTCGTGCTCGACCCCATCGATCATCGTGTGCACGGTTCTGCTGGCCCCGCTCGTGCTGACACCGATGGGGGTTGCGTTCACGTGCAGGTCGACGCCTTCGCGGCGCAGCTTGGCCGACAGGATCTGGGCGAGCGCCGGTTCCTCGCGCCTCAGGATTGCGGGAGCACGCTGCAGCAGCGTGGTGTGAATGCCGAGACGTACGAACGCCTGGGCCATCTCGGTACCCATCGGGCCGCCGCCGATGATGACCATGCTCGTTGGGGGAGCGTCGAGTTCGAACAGGGTCTCGCTGGAGTAGAAGCCGGCCTCGCGTAGGCCCTCGATCTCGGGCACGGCGGGGCGGCTGCCGGTGCACAGCATGATGAAACGTGTATCGAGCGTGATGCCATCGACGTCGTCACCGGTAACAGTGACCTCATTGGGCCCGGTGACCGTCGCTGTTCCGCGAATGATGGTGAGG
>CAFBLP010000118.1_pt1 | contig 10384 bp, 8 predicted proteins | sample 7268181 | NCBI WGS metagenome assembly CAFBLP01 (sample SAMEA6814034, study PRJEB35770) | freshwater metagenome | biome: Freshwater; feature: Freshwater reservoir; material: water | place: Czech Republic | collected 2017-05-23 | depth 30m m | reverse complement strand
GTGACCTTGAATGCCTCAGCCGCTCCGGACTCAACGTTCACCGGATGGTCCGGCGCATGCTCGGGCACAGGACCATGCGTGGTGGCCATGACCTCAGCCAGGTCAGTCGGAGCATCATTCGCGTTGACGCCAACGTTCTTTGGACCGCTCGATCCGGCCAGGTTGTTGGAGACCCGCGCTGGCGCCGCCACGTTCGACGGGATATCGGCCGGGATCGGATACCGAACACAAGGATCAACCACACAACTACAAGTCACCGGCCGAGCAGGCGTACCCAACGACGCCTCCTCCGTGGTCCTGAACATCACCGTCACCAACGCAGCAGGCCCAGGATTCGTAACCATCTACCCCTGCGGCAGCCCCAAACCCGACGCATCAAGCCTCAACTACTCCACCGGCTCCACCATCGCCAACGGCGTCATCGCCAAAGTCGGCACAGGCGGCAAAGTCTGCCTCTACACCAGCAACGCCACCGACCTCATCGCCGACATCAACGGCTACTTCTGATTGAGCAGCAGCGACTCGACCCGGACGCGTATCCCACCGCTCGCGCCAACCTCGTGATCGCCCGAAGCGCCGAGCCGTGCTCTCCTTCTGGTCGATGCTTGTTTGTGGCCCGTCGTTCAGGACGGTTGACGGGCCCGACATGCGAGATGCAGAAACAGACGCTGCTCAGGGTCGCCCTCGTCGAGGTTGAGTAACTCGAAGGCCCTGCGGATGCGGTAGCGGACAGCGTTGCGATGGATGTGCAACGCTTCGGCGGTCTGGGTGGTCGAGCTCTGAAAGTCAAGGTAGGTGGTGAGCGTCTCCAGCAACTGCTGGCGCTTCGTATCGGTCATCACGTTCAACGGCGCGAACAGAGCATCGATCGACTCGCGCACCGAGGACGAGCTGTACCACTCCACGAGTGTGGTGCGCAGGCCGATCGCGTCGAAGCTCACGGGCTGGTTCACACGTCGCCGCGAGCGGGCCGACGAAGTCGCCAGCCTCGCTTCGGTCGCGCTCGTCACCAATCCGGCGAGTGTGGCGCGGGCGGAGCCGACACCGCAGTAGATCCTCAGACCGGGTGTGGTTGCCACCAGCTGGTCGACGATTCGTCCGATCGAGCGTTGTGCGTCGAGTCCCGAATCGAGGGCGGGCGCATGTTCGTCGCTGCAGAGCAGCACGAGCATCGATGGGTCGTGGGCAGCGTGCCAGACACCCATGTTCCTCGGAGCAGCTTCCAAGGCAACGTTCGTCATCCGCTCACGGTTTTGGTAGGCGGCCACTTCGTCGTCGGTGGACAGGTCGAGCAGGTTGTCGAACTCGATCCGCACGATCACATGGCTGGCATCGATCGGTATGCCGACACGTCGGGCTGTAGGGGCGAGGCTGACCCGAGTCGCGCGGTCGGCCTCGATCAGCTGGAGCAAGACCTCGCCGGCCGTGCGGCGGGTGTACCGCTCGAGGCTCTCCTGCTCGACCGCACAACGGCTCGCTTCTGCAGCGAGCCGCCACAGCACCATCTCCACTAATGCATCAGCATCCGCATCGTTCATTCGCTCGGTGATCAGCCATTGACCGTCGTGCGCTGTGACTCGAGCGGGTACGGCAAGGCGGTCCATGTGACGCGCATCGTCGGCGGTGCCGAGCACCACCTCGCGTCCGAGCAGCATGCTGCCCAGTTGGACGATGTCGGCGACGGATGACTTTCGCGTATCGACCCGGCCGATCGCCTCGCAGGCACGGCGGGCCCGTTCGACGGTGATGTGTAACTTGTCGGCGATTTGGCGGGCGATGCCCTGCAGGAGCTGGGTGATGTCGGTTCCCGGGTCGAATCGGACCAACACGAGGCCCGCCTTGCGAGCCAGCACCCGGGCCGTCAGCGAGAAGCGCGCGTCCGGCGGCAAGAACACCGCGACGCCGACGGCGCCCTGGCCGCCGATCCTGCGCAGGGCGATATCGAACCGGTACGTCTCGGCGACGTGCGACAGGTCGCGGTCGAGCACCACGAGTGACCCCGGACCGGCATCGGACAGCTGATCGAACTGATCGATGATGCGGACCTCTGACACCTCGATCTCGTCTGACCCCTCGACCAACTCGGCCGCTCCGTGTACTCCGGCACGAACCATGTCCAGAATGGAATGTAATGAACTCATTCTGTGCAGTATGCACAGATTTTCGCTTTCGCCTCTCCGAACCAAGGTAATTCTTGCGCCGCATCCGAGATGCGAGATGTGCGATGTGCACTCATCGTGCATTTCATTGGTCGTCGTGAACATTGACAGGCACGACGCCGACCCGTACCTTGACCACCACACGTCAGGCCTGAAGGGGGGCATCGATGGACTTCAGATCTCTGCGTTCGCTCGATGAAGTGCTTGCGGCGCTTGCCGAGCTTGGTGACGCGGCATGTGTGCTTGCGGGCGGCACCGACGTCATGGTGCAACTCGGTCGCGGCGAAATCGCGCCACAGACGCTTGTACACATCGAACACGTCGGCGAGCTTTCGGCGATCAGCTGCAACGGTCATGTTCGTCTTGGTGCGACTGCAACGCACTCGTCAATCGCCGAGTCGCCCGCCATCCTGAACAGCTACGGGTCATTGGCTGCTGCGGCGGCTTCAGTCGGAGGGTGGCAGACGCAATCGGTTGGCACCATCGGCGGCAACATCGCCAACGCCTCACCGGCCGCCGACCTGCTGCCACCGCTGTTGGTGCACGGCGCCGTCGTCTCGCTGTCGAGCGCCTCCGGATCGCGCACCCTTTCGATCGATCAGCTCTTGACCGGCCGACGCAGCACAGCCTGCGCCGCCGACGAGTTGATCGTCGCCGTCGATCTCGAACCGGTCGGGGCTCGAACCGCTGACGCGTTCGTCAAGGTCGGGCGGCGCAGTGCGATGGAGGTATCGATCGTCGCTCTCGCCGTGCGCCTGACCCTTGACGAAACAATGACCACCGTCACCGACGCTCGAATCGCTCTCGCATCGTGTGGACCGATGGCCTTCCGTGCGACTGAAGCCGAAGCCGCCCTCATCGGTACAACGCTCGATGACGATGCGCTCCGCGCCGCCGGCGCAGCGCTCGGCAACCGAGCCCAACTCATCGACGACGTCCGCGCAACAGCGGCGTATCGCCGCAGGCTCATCCCTCGAGTGCTGGGCAAGGCAGTAGCCGAATGCCGACAGACAATCGTCAACCGATCGGAGTCACAGACATGATGTCCGTCTCGCTCAACATCAACGGCCGCGACAGGTCAGTGAACGTGGATGGCGCCGACACCTTGCTTGATGTGCTGCGCGAGCAGGTCGGCCTGCTCGGCACCAAAGAGGGTTGCGTCGAAGGTGAATGCGGTGCGTGCACCGTCCTCATCGATGGCGCTCCCGTCGACTCATGCATCTACGCCGCTGCTGCTGCTGGCGGCCGACAGGTGACGACCATCGAGGGCCTGGCTCGGCCCGGCGACTATTCGCCGATCCAACAGGCGTTCATCGACGGCGGTGGCGTGCAATGCGGTTTCTGCACGCCGGGCTTCATCGTCACCCTGACCGCATTGCTGCGCCGCAACCCTGACCCGAGTCGCGATGAGATCAACAACGCACTGTCCGGCAACATTTGCCGCTGCACCGGATACTCGCAGATCATCGAGGCCGCGCTGCTGGTTGCCGCCGCCGCGACTTCCACCCCAACACCTGCCGGGGCGGTGGCGCAATGACGATGGTTGGCGATTCCATCGCCCGCTCAGATGCGGGTGCCAAGGTGCAGGGCGGCGCGATGTATGGTGTCGATCACCGCGAGGTCGGCATGCTCCACGGCGCGATCCTTCGTTCGCCGGTGGCTGCTGGACGAATTGTCTCGCTCGATACCTCGGCCGCTGAGGCTCTCGCAGGCGTGTACCTGGTGTGCTCGGCCGCTGATCAACCCGAGACAATGGCTGGCTGGGTACTCAAGGACCAGCGGCTGTTCGCCACGGGCAATGTGCGCTTCGAGGGCGAGCCGATCGCGCTGGTCGTTGCAGAAGACCGCGCCACGGCGCTGGCCGGTGTTGCCGCGATCGCGCTGGTGATCGACGAGCTGCCCGGTGTCGATCTGGAAACGGCGTGCAGTAGCGAAGCTCGGGTCATCCACCCCGATTGGCAGTCGTACGTGCCAGCGGGCGGCGAGGCAGCCGATTACCCGCGGCGCGGCAACGTGGCCGCTGAGATGCGTGCTGAGCCAGCGGGCGTCGACGAGGCCTTCGCCCGTGCCGCCCAGGTGATCGAAGACCGTTTCACCACCAACCGTCAATATCAGGCCTATCTCGAACCGAAGGCCGCAGTCGCCACCTACGCCGACGGCCGCTACACGATTCACACCTCTGTGCAGCACCCCTACAACGTGCGCGAGCGCGTTGCGCAGTTACTCGGCGTACGTGTCTCGGCCGTGCGCGTTGTCGGCAAGACCATCGGTGGTGGTTTCGGCGGAAAGTTGGACGCATCGGTCGAGCCGATCGCCGCCTTCGCGGCCAAGCTCACCGGCCGCCCGGTGAAGATTCGCAACACCCGTACCGAAGACATCTTGACGTGCCCCAGTCGCGAGAACGCGATCGTGACGATGCGCACAGCGCTCGACGCAGACGGCGTCATGATCGCCCGCGACGTCACGGTCGAGATGGACAACGGCGCCTTCAGCGCCGAGATGCCCTGGCTGGCGTCGCTGCCGTTGCACATCCTCGGCGCCATTTATGAGCTCGCCGGCCCGACCCGAGTCATCTCCCGCCTCTGGTACACGAACACAGCCCCGACCGGAGCGTTCCGCGGCGTTGGCGGCACGTACCTGTACATGGCGCTCGAGCAGCACACCGACCACATCGCCAACACACTCCTTGTCGACCGCTTGCAGTTCCGCCGAGCGCACCTCATCCACGACGGATCGGCCAGCCTCAGCGGGCAGGTGCTCGGCGATGCCGGGATCCTGGCAGAGGGCTACGACGAACTCGAACGAGTCGCGCCGTGGCAGCAGGTGCTGGCCGATCTCAAGCCGTGGCAGGGCGTTGGTATCGCTTCGGGCGTGTGGATGACAAACCCGATGCCGGGCCAGGCCACGGTGAAGATGAACGAGGACGGCACCGTCCATGTCATCACCGGCGCCACCGAAAACGGTTCCGGAGCACTGACCATGGGCGTGACCCAGATCGTGGCTCACGAACTCGGCGTCAACGCAGCCAATGTGTACGTCACGATGCCCGACACCGATGTGTCCGGCTACGACGCCGGATCGCAGGGCAGCCGCACGACGCACATCGTCGGGCGAGCCGCACTCGATGCCGCCATCGAGGTCAAGCGACAGCTGTTCGATGTGGCCGCAAACCTGCTCGAGGCGGACCCGGCTGACCTCACTATCGTCGACGGCCGGGTATCCGTCGTGGGTAGTCCAGCCGTTTCGATCGACATCGCCGACGTGGCCAACGCCGCGTTGTGGACGGTCGGAGCCGTCGCAGCGACGAGCTCGTACACCTCGCCTGCGATCCCCTTCGATGCCGGCTGTGGCAGCGGCGTGCTGTTCACGACGATGTCGACCCCGACCTACCACGTGCACATGGCGGTAGTGGAGATCGACCCCGTGACCGGTCGCGTCAAGATCGTTCGCTACGTGGTCATCCAAGAGGTCGGTAGGGCGATCAACCCAGTTGGCGTTCGCGGCCAGATTCAGGGCGCTGTCACTCAGGGCATCGGGCTCGCGTTGTACGAGAGCCTGCGCATCGGCGCCGACTGCCGTTACCTCGAGCGTTCGCTCGAGGCATACCGGCTTCCGCTGGCGCTCGACATACCAGAGGTCGAGATCGTGTTGATGGAACACCCCGACACCAACGGCCCGTTCGGCGCGAAGGGCGTTGCTGAACCGGCGGTCGTGTTCGCTCCGGCGGCCATCATCAACGCGGTCAGCCACGCACTCGGCAGGAGCATCACCGCCCTGCCCGTCACTCCCGAAGAGGTCCTCTCCATCATCGAAGAAATCGAAGGCGAGGCGTAATGGCTGTTTCTGCTCATGGCGATCCCCAGCCGCCGGACCGGCTGCGATTGATCGGGGAAGAGGAGCTGATCGATCTGTCGATCGGCTGCACCGTCCTCGCCGGTGGTGGCGGTGGCGACCCACGCGTCGGGCTGATGATGGGCCTGCACGCGATCCGCCAGAATGGCCCGGTTCGCTTGATCGAGCTCGACGACCTCAACGACGATGATCTGATCGTGCCCGGCGGGATGATCGGCGCACCAACCGTCATGGTTGAGAAGATCCCGAATGGCAACGAGAGCCGTCTGATCTGCGAGGTCCTCTCGAAGCGGTTGGGTAGCCCGATTGCTGCATTGATGCCTCTCGAAATGGGTGGCCTCAACGGAGTCCTTCCTGTTGCCTGGTCGGCCACTGTGGGCTTGCCGATGATCGATGGCGATCTGATGGGCCGGGCATTCCCCGAGCTGCAGATGTGCACTCCACATCTCTACGGAATCCCGGCGTGGCCAGGCGTTGTTGTCGACGAGCGGGCCCAGTCCCTGCTGCTTGAGCCGATGGACAACGTGTGGTTCGAGAAGCTGGCGCGCAACGCGGTATCGACGCTCGGTGGCTGTGCGTGCGCCGGCATCTACCCGATGACGGCGAAGGTGGCGAGAGTGCCGCTGATCGCTGGCACGGTGTCAGCCGCAGTGCGCATCGGCGCAGTCATTCGCGGCGCATCCGACGACCCCTTCAAGGCGCTCGACAACGAGGTCGAGCTGTACCCGCTCGTGACGGGAAAGGTGGTCGACGTCGAACGGCGCACGGCTGGTGGCTTCGTCCGCGGCTCGGCGGTGATCGAGGGGATCGAGCACGACCGGGGTCGGCTCGTCCGGATTGAGTTCCAGAACGAAAACCTCGTCGCTCTCGAAGATGGTGAGGCGCTGGCAACCGTCCCCGACATCATCACCCTGCTCGATCGGCACACGGCGAGAGGGATCGTGACCGAGCAGATCCGGTACGGGCAGCGCGTCGTCATCGCGGCGTTCAAATCACCAATCCAGTGGCGTTCGCCAGAAGGGTTGGCCGTCGTCGGCCCACGCGCCTTTGGCTACGACATCGATTACGTCCCCGTAGAGGAGCGTCATGCCCGGGTCAGTTGATCTGCGCGTCGGCATCGATGTCGGCGGCACGAACACGGACGCTGTCGTCCTCGACGTCAACGATCAGTTGTTGGCAAAGTACAAGACGCCAACGACACCCGATCTCACGTCGGGTATCGCTTCGGCCCTCGAAGCGGTGCTCGGCCAGATCGATCAGCCGGTCGAGCGGATCACGCACGTCATGCTCGGCACGACCCACGCCACGAACGCAATCCTCGAGCGTCGCGATCTGCTGAAGGTCGCCGTCGTTCGCATCGGGGCTCCGGCCACGATGTCGATCCCACCCCTGATGGATTGGCCCGACGACCTCCGTGCGGCGATTTCGGCGGGTGAGATCATCGTGTCCGGCGGCAGCGAGCTGACCGGCGAACCACTCACCCCGTTCGGTCGCGACGAGATGGCACGCTTCCTGGAATCGATTGCCGACACGGTGCAGTCCGTCGCCATCACCGGGGTGTTCTCGCCGGTCAACGCCGAGCACGAGTTCGAGGCCGAAGCAGTTGCCCACATGGTTTTGGGCAGGGACATCCCGGTCTCGCTCTCGCACGGCATCGGTGCTCTCGGCCTACTCGAACGCGAGAACGCCTGCGTACTCAACGCAGCGCTCGTCGGCGTCGCTCGAAAGGTTGTTGATGGGCTGACCGGCGCCCTGGCACGACACGGCGTCGACGCCGTGGCGTTCCTCACACAGAACGACGGCACGCTGATGGGCCTCGACTACGTGCTGCGCTACCCCGTGCTGACCATCGGCAGCGGGCCGGCAAACAGCATGCGCGGCGCTGGCTACCTCACCAAGATGTCGGACGCGATCGTCATCGATGTCGGTGGAACCAGCTCAGACGTCGGCGTCCTGATGAACGGGTTCCCCCGCGAGTCGACGACACCTGTCGACATCGGTGGCGTGCGTACCAACTTCCGGATGCCCGACCTGGTCAGCATTGCGATCGGTGGCGGAACCGTCGTACGCGCCGATGGCGACGACGTGACGGTCGGGCCGGACAGCGTCGGCTACCGGTTACCGCGCGAAGCCCTTGTGTTCGGCGGCACGACGCCAACGCTGTCGGATGCGGCCGTGCTCTCGGGGCGGATGACGCTCGGACAGCCCGAGCTCGCCGAGCCGTTCCGGGCAGGGCTGGCCAGAGCCCTCGAGATCGCCGATGAGCTCGTGTGGAGCGCAACCGATCAGATCAAGACGTCGCGAGCGGCGATGCCGCTGGTAGTGGTTGGCGGCGGAAGCGTCATCTTGCCCGACAGCATCAAGGGCATCGCCGAAATCTTGCGTCCGGAGAACTACGACGTCGCAAACGCGATCGGTGCTGCGATCGCTTCGGTCTCCGGTCAGGTCGACAAGGTCTTCAAGCTGGGCGGACGAACGCGCGAAGAGGTCATTGAGGAAGCCGTTTCCGCAGCGAAGGACGAAGCGATCAGCGCCGGCGCCGATCCCGCTGCCGTCGAGATCGTCGAGCTCGAAGAGGTGCCGATGGCCTACCTCACCGAGCCGGTCATTCGAATCCGCGCCAAGGCCGCCGGTCCCCTGGGGTCGTTCTGAATCGGCCATCGATCTCCCGACCAATGCCCCAATGAATATCGCAACATGCAGACCAGTCACACACCCATCAACCAATGAAAGTGAGATCCCGAATGAGGAACAGTAGAGCAGGGAAGTCGTTCAAGCTTCTCTCCGTCGCCATGACCATGGCCGTCATCGCCACGGCGTGCGGTTCGGACAAGAGCACACCAACCACAGCTGCCGCCGCCGCCACAGAGACGACCACCGCACCCGACGGCACTGTCGCCGCGCCGAGCGGCGATCCGATCATCATCGGCCACACCTCAGGTCTGACCGGGTTCATGTCCGTGTTCGACGTCTCCGTCGAGCAGGGAATGAACCTCGCCATCGCGGACATCAACAAGGCCGGAGGCGTCCTCGGCCGCCCCCTCGAGCTGGTGAGCTCGAACAACGAGACCGACTTCGCAAAGATCCAGACGTCGGCACTCGAGGTCATCGAGAAGGGCGCCCAGTTCATCGTCCCCTCGTGTGACTTCGATGTGGGCAGCCCGGCTGCTCACGTCGCCAACGACAAGAACATCATCGCCATCGGCTGCGCCGGTGGCCCGCTGTTCGGCTTCACGGGCATCGGCGCGCTGACCTACAACACGTACCACAGCTCGCCCGTCGAAGGTTCGATGATGGCTGAGTTCGCGAACGACAAGGGCTGGAAGAAGCCTTTCGTTCTGACCGACCAGACGCTGGCCTACAGCCAGTCGGTTGGCGACACGTTTACGGCCCGCTGGAAAGAGCTCGGCGGCACGATCGCCGGCGAAGACATCTTCAACAGCGATAGCACGTCAATCGCATCGCAGATCTCGGCCATCAAGGCCAGCGGCGCCGACTCGATCATGGTCGCCAGCCTTCCTCCCGAAGGTCCGGCCGCGCTGCTGCAGATCCGTGCCGCTGGCATCGACCTGCCGATGATGGGTGCTCAGGCATTCGACGGCACATACTGGGTCGAGTCGATCCCGGACATCTCCAATTTCTTCATCCCGGCAACGGCATCGATCTACGGCGACGATCCGGTCGCGGCACGCAACGCCTTCTTCGCCAGGATCAAGACCGAGACCGGCACGGCCGCTGCCAACTCGAACTACCCACTCTCTGGCTACTCGAGCGTCGAGGCGCTGGCGAGGGCAATCGAGCGGGCCGGCTCTACCGACACCGCCAAGGTGGCTGCGGAGCTGGACAAGTTCACCAACGAGAACTTGCTCATTGGGCCAACCACCTACACATCGTCGTGTCACATCCCCACCGGACGGCCACTGCTCATCATTGAGTACGTGAAGGGCGTGCCCGGCGTCGTCGAGCAGCGCAGCGTCAAGGCCGTTGCCGGCGGCACACCGTGCTGAGCCTTCGGACTCGGTGAACTGAGTTGATGATGGACGGAGCCCTGTGATGACGACTGCAACTGACTCGATGTGCCTACGGGCGCGCGGCCTCAGTGTCCAATTCTCAGGGCTCCGCGCCGTCGACAATGTCGACCTTGACCTCAGACCCGGAGAGATTCTCGGTCTGATCGGTCCAAACGGGGCCGGCAAGACCACGCTCATCAACGCATTGACCGGCTTTCAGCGATGCGAAGGTCAGCTCGAGGTCGATGGTCGCGATGTCACCGGCTGGATCCCGCGCAAGCTCAGCCGGCTCGGCGTCAGGCGCACGTTCCAGAACGTTCGCCTGTTCGGGTCGATGACCGTATTCGAGAACGTAGAGGTCGT
>CAFBLP010000117.1_pt1 | contig 10469 bp, 6 predicted proteins | sample 7268181 | NCBI WGS metagenome assembly CAFBLP01 (sample SAMEA6814034, study PRJEB35770) | freshwater metagenome | biome: Freshwater; feature: Freshwater reservoir; material: water | place: Czech Republic | collected 2017-05-23 | depth 30m m | reverse complement strand
TTGACCGGTACCAACATGACCGCTGCCACGGCAGTCAAGTTCGGGACCATCTCGGCCACCACCGTCGTGATCAATTCAGCCACCCAGATCACGGCCACTGCACCTGCTGGTGCGGTCGGTTGGGTCAACGTGACGGTCACGACCGCAGGTGGCACCTCAAGTGCCGGCACCGGTACTCAGTTCACCTATGTGGCTGCACCGTCCGTGACCTTGATCAGCCCGGTGGCTGGTCCGGTGGCTGGTGGAACTTCGGTGACGTTGACCGGTACCAACTTCACCGCTGCTACTGCGGTCAAGTTCGGGACCACGTCGGCCACCAACGTGGTGGTTGTTTCAGCGACCCAGATCACGGCCACCGCACCCGCCGGTACGGCCGGTGTGGTCAATGTGACGGTCACGACCGCAGGTGGCACCTCGGCTGTCGCGACTGGTAACCGGTTCACCTACGCAGCTGCCCCGACAGTGACCTCGATCAGCCCGACATTCGGCCCCAAGGCCGGTGGCACCAGGGTGACCCTGACCGGCACCAACTTCACCGGAGCGACCGGGGTCAAGTTCGGGGCCGTTGCCGGCACGTCGGTCACGGTCGTGTCCGCCACGCAGATCACCGTGACGGCCCCGGCTGGAACAGGAACCATCGACATCACCGTGACCACTGCAGGCGGGACGTCGCCAGCGGTGGCGGGAGACCGGTTCACGTACAAGTAGGTAGCGATACGTGCCCGCTGTGAGCGGGTCAGGACCTAACGTGGCGGCAGGCTCACGACGATCGGTTACCTGCCGCGCAGCGTCTGCAGCCACGACCTGCGTGGAGCCGCTGCCTTCTTGGCTGCAGCGCTACACCGGCATCGGTCGGCGGGAGCGACATCGCCGAGCACCTGCTCGACGTGGGCGCCGCACCCGGCCCAGGTGGGTTTGTGGCAGCTTGGGCATTCGGTCCTTCTACACATGTGCCTTCCCCTTTTCGGTGCGTTGGTGATCAGGCCAGCTTCATGAACATGCGCTGTACATCGGCCAGGCTGTAGCCCCCGGCCTCTGATTCAGCCGGATTGGTGACGCACCACGTGAGTCCCGCCGAGACCAGCAGGAAGCCGGCCTGGTCAAGCGCCTTGCTGGCAGCAGAGATCTGGGTGACCACGTCGCGACAATCGCGCCGGTCGGCCAACATCTGCTGCACGCCACGGATCTGGCCCTCTACCTTGCGAAGACGGCGGTCGAGGTCGGCAAGTGTGTCATCTGAGATTTCCATCAGGGGTGGCTGCTTTCGTTCGTGGTACCCATGGGGGTATTCAACTGGTACCCTTGGGGGTACGACAACCTACCGGTGAAAGAGGGTCGATGTTTTTCAAGCAGTACTACCTCGGGTGTCTGTCGCACGCGTCGTACCTCATCGGCGACACCGCATCCGGTCGCGCAGTTGTCGTGGATCCCCAACGCGACATCTCCGGCTATCTCCACGACGCCGCTGCAGCCGGCTTGAGCATCGAACGCGTCATCGAGACCCACTTCCACGCAGACTTCCTCTCGGGTCACCTCGAACTTGCCGAGGCCACCGGCGCCGTCATCTCGTTCGGAGCTGATGCTGCTGGCCGCACCGAGTTCGCGATGGAGCCGCTCGGTCACCTGCAGCGCCTCGAGCTCGGTGACGTTGTGCTCGAGATCCGCGCCACGCCCGGCCACACCCCCGAGTCGATCAGCATCGTCGTGTACGGGCGGAGCGACGCCGATGCCGTGGCCGTGCTCACCGGCGACACGCTCTTCATCGGCGATGTCGGCCGACCCGATCTGCTCTCGTCGGTCGGTGTCAGCGCCGATGGTCTGGCGCGTCAGTTGTTCCATTCGTTGCACGAGCAACTGCTCACGCTGCCGGATGCAACCAAGGTGTACCCGGCGCACGGGGCGGGCTCCGCCTGCGGCAAGAACCTGTCCACCGACACGGTGTCCACCATCGGCGAGCAGCGTCGCACCAACTATGCGCTGGCCCCGATGACCGAGGAGCAGTTCGTGCATGCCGTCACCGAGGGCCAGGCTGCCGCGCCGATGTACTTCCTGTTCGCTGCCAACAAGAACCGTGCCGAACGGACCATCCTCGACGAAGCAGACCAGCTCGCGCAGCTCGACCTCAATGCCGTTCTTGCCGCCCAACGTGATGGGGCGGCCGTCATCGACACGCGCGACAACGCCGACTTCTCCGGTGGCCACCTACGCGGTTCGATCAACGTTGGCCTGTCCGGCCGTTTCGCCGAGTACACGGGCGAGGTCGTGCGCCCGAACACGCCCATCGTGTTGGTCAGCGATGCGGGGTACGAACCCGAGGCACGGATCCGACTGTCCAGGATCGGCTTCGACACGGTCATCGGTGTGCTTGCCAACCCGATGCAGGTGTTCCAGCACCACCCCGACGTCGTGGAGTCCGCCTCGCGCCTCACGGTGCAGCAGTTCGAGCAGCGACGCGCCTCGCTGGCCACGCTGCAGATCGTCGACGTGCGCGGTCCCGGCGAGGTGGAGCACGGCATGATCGCTGGTGCGATCCACATCGAGCTCCCCGCCCTGCTCGCCAGGCTGGGTGAACTCGATCCCACGGTGCCGACCGTTGTCTACTGTGCCGGAGGCTATCGATCGAGTATCGCCGCCAGTGCCCTGCGGGCCAACGGTTTCACCGATGTGTCCGACATCCTCGGCGGGTACACCGCATGGGCCACGCTGCGCGACCCGGCGCCCCCTACTGTGGGCTGACAAGCGACGCGCGAGGACAACGGTATGAGCACGGAATGGGTGGACATTCATCTGGTCGGCGACGAACTCGAGGTGCCCTGCGTCGACGGCGTGCACCGCCGCTACCTGTCGTTGGACGGTGCGGCATCCACCAGTGCATTGCCGGCCGTCGCTGCCCGGGTGCAGGAGTTCCTGCCGTGGTACTCGAGCGTGCACCGTGGCGCCGGATACAAGTCGCAGGTGGCGACCCGAGAATACGAGCACGCCAGAGAGGCGATCATGCGCTTCGCCGGCCGTGGTCCCGACGACGTGGCAATCATCTGTCGCAACACCACCGAGGCCATCAACCACTTGGCGTATCGACTCGGCCTGGCGCACGACGATGTGGTCGTCACCACGGTGGTGGAACACCACGCCAACCTGTTGCCCTGGGCGCGGCTGGCGACGTGTCGGTATGTGGAGTGCGGTGTCGATGGCACCTTCACCGTTGCCGATGTGTGCGCTGCGCTGGATCAGCTGCCCCGCCCGCAGTTGCTCGCCATCACCGGCGCATCAAATGTGAGCGGGTGGCTGCCGCCCATCGATGAGATCATCGCTGCCGCACACGAGCGCGGCATACGGGTGGCGCTCGATGCCGCACAACTCGCGCCCCATCGGCCCATTCCAGCATCGGCCGACTTCGTCTCGTTCAGCGGGCACAAGATGTATGCGCCCTTCGGTGCGGGTGTGTTGATCGGGCCACGCAGCGCTTTCGAGGAAGGCGATCCCTTCCTTGCCGGTGGTGGAGCGGTGGATCTCGTCGATCTCGACGAAGTGGTGTGGACCGCTCCGCCCGAGCGCGAAGAAGCCGGCTCGCCCAACGTCATCGGCGCGGTTGCACTCGGTGTAGCTGCCGAGGAACTGTCGCGCATCGGTTGGTCGGCCATCATCGCCCATGAGGCCGAGCTGTCCCACCGACTCCGCAGCGGCCTGCGCTCCATTCCGGGCGTCACGGTGCTGGGCCCCGGGGACACCACGCCGACACTGGCCGCAGCAGCGTTCACGGTGGAGGGCATGCCCCACGCCCTGGTGGCGTCACGCCTCAGTGCCGAGTTCGCCATCGGCGTGCGCCACGGCTGCTTCTGCGCCCATCCCTACCTGACCCGCCTGCTCGGCCTGTCTCCTGACGATGTTGCGCAGTTCCGGGCCGACGTGCTCCGCGGTGATCGCCGCACCATGCCCGGCGCCGTGCGCGCCAGCGCCTGCATCAATACCAGTGCGCAAGACATCGATCGCCTGCTTGCTGCCGTGCGCGCCATCGTGAGTGGAGCCCCATCGCCCATCGAGTATCGGCAGGACCCGCTGAGCGGCGATTACCAACCGGTGGGACCGGGCACCGAGTGGTGGACCGATCCTGCGGCCACCCATCCGGGGTGCAGTCGCAGCTGACCCCGCTGACGCGACCGGATCACATCACTTCGGTGGGATGTGCGGTTGAATGGCCACATGACGTCCGGGCACGACCACCACGACGAGCACCACGACCACCACGACGAGCACCACGAGCACCACGAGCACGAGCACGGACACGGCAACGCACACGACCGGGGTTGGCGGGGATCGCTGCGGTATGCCCGGCTGCTGGCGAAGATGTGGCGCTCGCCAGTGTCGGACGCAGTCGTGGCGCTCGTCGCTGCTCGACCGGGCGAACGCCTAGTCGACATCGGCGCGGGTATGGGACCGGCCACTGTGGCCGCAGCGAAGACGGGCGCAACGGTGATCGCCGTAGAGCCCACGCCGTTCATGCGCCGTATCCTGCGCACCCGCCGTCTGTGGCAGCGGGCGCGTTCGCGGATCACGGTGATCGACGGTGCGGCCGAAGCCATGGCCATCGATGACGCGAGTGTTGATGCGCTCTGGGCGGTGAACGTGATGCACCACTGGACGAACCTCGATGCGGCGGTGCATGAGATCCACCGTGTCGTGCGCTGCGGTGCACGGGTGTACCTGGTGGACGAGGACTTCGACGATCCGGGCCACCCACTGTTCGAGGAGATGCGCGCTCGACGCGCTCAGCACCATCACGCCTTCGACGACATCGATCCCCACGACGTTGCAGCACGCCTGCAGTCGCTCGGCTTCACTTCGTCCACCGGCTCGTTCGAACACATTGCCGGCCGACCAGCGAAGGTTGTTCGCGGGATCAGCTAGATCGGATCATGCGCACCGGCCCTGTGGAATCACAGCGTGCGGGTGTCGAGCCGTCTGGTGGGGCTCTGCGTGACGAAGCGGAGAGCACCCGCATCTTCGAACACACCCTGGATGTCGACCACGACATGGGTGGCCTTCGAGACCCACACGCAGAACGAGCCGTCGGGGCTCACCGGCACCACCGCCAGGTTGGCAACGGTACGACCAATGCCGCCGTTGGCGTTCGACCGCAGCGGCCTGGATGTGGCCAGCACATCGCAGCGGTCAGCGACGGCAAACACGTCGCCCGTACTGTCGGTGAGCGTGAGGTTCACGAGCGCCGACGAACCCCGGGCCCCGCTGACCCGCAGCATCTGCCCGTCAGGAATACGTGCGTCGCACAACTGCCTGATGACATGGTCAGCGCACTCGCGGGTGTCGGCCAGTCGGGTGGGGGCCACCAGGCTCAGGCCGAGTCCGGTGTTCGGCACGAAGGCGCCCTGCGTATCGACGACAAGGTGTGTCGATGCCGAGGGCCACATGCACGCCGAGGCTGGCGTGACCCCGCCGGTCTGGGGCACGACGGCCAGGTTGGCCACGACCGTCCCGGTTCCGAAGTTCACGTTCGACGATGTCGGTGGGGCGCTGTTCAGATGGGCGCAGCTGTCGGCGGTGAGGTAGCCGGGCGAAGTGGGGTCAACCACGGTCGCGTTGAGCAGCACAGCGGATGCGCCAGCGGGAATCCCGCCGAGACCGCCCACGTTCGACGGCTGTTGGCCGGGCAGTCGAATGCCTGCGGTGCGGGTATCAAGCACGCGCTCTTGGGCCACGTTCACAAAGCCAGCCGCGCCCGACTGAGTGGCAGGGACGAAGAAGCCCTGGACATCGACGATGCTCTGCACACGTCCAGACTGGAACAGGCAGAATCGCCCGTTTGCGTCGATCGGAACCACCGACAGGTTGGCCACCGTGGTCCCGGCGGCAAAGTTTCCGTTCGACCACTGCCGCACCGGGTTGGTGATGGGGAGGCAATCTTCTGCGGTGACGTAGCCGGGCATCGTGGCGCCGGTGAGGGTGATATTGACCAGAGCGGCCGTTGCGCCGACAGGCGCCTTCAGGTCAACCGGCAGGCGCCAACCGGCCATCGGCAACCGTGAGTCGGAGCAACTGTTGCGCACCGAACCGTCGTCGCCGATGGTCGGCGTGCACAGGCGTGTCGATGAGCCATTGCGGGCGATGATGGCACGGGCCTGATCGAGGGTGCCGTTGAACTCGAAGTGCATGGGGTCGCGCGTCGTCGAGGACCGGATGTCACTGGGTGACTTGCAGCCGCTCGACCATGCATATCCGCCCCAGTAGAGACCCCAGCGCTGGGCGGTCTGGACAACCCACTTGGGCATGTCGGTCTTGATCGCGATGGCGCAGGCGGACCCGCCGCTCGAGGCACGGTACGTGTACATCGGATTGGCGGTTGTGTTCATGTCCATGGCCAACCCCCAAGCGTGGTTGGACAACGCATCGATGCCGAGCTCCTGGCAGTCCTTGCGCGTGCTCGCTGTGCAGCGGAAGGCATAGGAGCCAACGTCTTGCACCGAGTACCCCGCCAGCGAGATCTCGCTGATGAACCCTGCGTAGAGATCCATGATGTCGGCGTTGCCCTGGAATCGCCCGGCCGCAACGGTTCCCCACAGCGTGTTGTTGCGCACCATCTTGGTTTCCCAAGCCGACAGGACGGGTGAGCCGTTGTACGCCCAACCGAGCCATGTGAAGCCGGCCGGCGGGAACGCTCCGGCGGTGGTGTTGGTGACACCGAGTCGGCTTGCCGTGGTGGCGTCGACGATGCCGGTGATGGCGAGCCCAGATGCTGCCTGATACAGGCTGACGGCTGATGCAGTCTGCGAGCCGTAGTCGCCGTCGATCATCAGTGTCTGCCCGGCGGCCTTCAGAGCGGTTTGGGTTGCAGTGACCACATGGCCGGTGCTGCCGATGCCCAGATCGACCCAGGGCACCGTCGCGCCGGCGGCGGTGGCGGGGAAGGGAGGGGTGCCGAAGCCACGGTCCGGCGGTGAAGCGCCGTCACCGGCGAGCGTGCAGTTGGCGACATCGCCGGTGTTGGCCTGAGCGGCCGTGCACAGTACGGGCATCGTCGGGAACACCCACGGGGTCATGTCGAGCGTCGCACTGGCGATGTGCGGGGCCATCGCGGTAGAGGTCGCTGCGATGGCAACCGGGAGCATGAGGGTCACGATCAGGCCGTGGGTCACTCTCCGTCGTGCTTCTGCACACTTTGCAAACATGAAAGATCTATCGGCACGAAATCGTTGCAACTGAACCAACTTCGTGGATTCGTCGATGCGGAGACGAACCGGTGGCCGAGCGCACAGCGTGGGGAACCGCTGGCGCACGGCACGATCGGTCATGGCGATGCCGGCTCTTTCGTCCTGCCAACGACGATGGTGGCGGTGGCAATGCCCAGCAGTGCAACAACCCCGATGGTGGTGACGATGGTCGGTGTACCCGTTGGCTGTCCGGGGCTGAAGAATGCCGGGGGTGCAGGCAGCTGACCGATCGGGGCGATCGACGACAACCACTGCCACGCGTACAGGCTGCTGGTGCCAAGAACGAGGCCGATGCCCCAGCGATCGGCGCGCATGAAGCCCAACACGCCACACATTGCTAGCAGCCCGACAATGCCGAGCCGGGCGCTGATCAGCACGACGTCGACGGTGTCAGACGAGAAATTGTCCCTGAACCCTGCACCGTGTTGGGGTATGAACTGACCAACGGCGGCGACCACGGCGGCAACCGCCCCGGCTGCGCACAGGGCACGGTTGAGGGGGACGCGATTGTTGATGATTGCCTGCGTCAGTGACATCACGAGGGCGATCAGGGCAAGCACGGTTGCGCCCAGCAACACATAGAACCCGATGGCGGGTTGCGTCTCGATGAACGTACCGAGCCGGGTCGCGCGCTTCACCGTCTCGGCCTGTGCAGTGGCGCCATCGGAGAGCATCACGATGTTGCCCCAGATGACCACCACCACGGGGGCCAGCGCCAGAGCAGTGCCGGCCACGAGGCCGGCACCGACAGCACGATGGTTGGCCGACAGGACCGCACCGATGATCAGGAGCAGGCCCGCCAGGATGATGCCGACCTGCAGGTTGGTGCCCGAGAACAGCCCTCCGGTCACGGATGCTGCGGCAAGGTCGTTGAGCCGGTAGCTCCCGAGCCAGGCGCCGATCGCGGCATCGGAGCGCACGGTGAGTTGGCTGAGCGCCGATGCCACGATGCAGCAGACGCCGGCAACGGCTGCGATCACAGACAGTGCCGTGACGCGCCAGCGGGCGGCCCGCAGTGGCCTGTGGGCGGGAGTGGGTGGGTTGACGGTCAGGAAGGATTCGGTGCCGATGGCGGGTGGCGCGAACACCGCCGACGCGCGTTGCGGCAAGGTCGTGCCGCATTCCGAACACAACTTCTCGTCGGGTCGATTCCCGACGCCACATGCTGGACAGAGCATGCCGCCCCTTTGTTCGTTGCCCCACAAAGACCTGCGGGCGTGATTGCGGGACAGCCTATTGCACGCCGTACGGCGGCCAGAGGCGATGATCGTCGGTCGGCGAGTCGGCGAGCACGTTGGCCTGAGACATGCGCTCGGCCATCGAGGCGTTGAGGAAGTTTTCGAACTCCTCCGCTGGCAGCGCCCTGGAGTACAGGTGGCCCTGATGACGGATACAGCCCAGAGCGATCAGCACGTCTGCCTGGGCGCCGGTTTCCACGCCGTCGGCGGTGGGGGTCAGACCGATTTCGCGAACGAGGCTGATGATGGAACGAACGATGGCCCGGTCATGCGGGTGGGCCGTGATGGTGTCGATGGAGGTGCGATCGATGCGCACCTCGTCGATGGGGAGTAGGCGCAGCAGACTGAGCGACGAGACACCGCGGGCGAAGTCATCGAGGCAGACGCGTACGCCGCGTACGCGCAGTGAGGCCAAGTTTGCTGCGGCCGAGGAGAGGTCGTCGATCATGGCGGACTCGGTGACATCGACCGTGAGCAGACTGGGCTCGATACCGGCGATGAGTATGTCGAGGGGGCTTTCGCGCCAGGAACGCTCGGTTGCCCGGGGTGCCAGATTGACCCGGAATCGGAAGCCATCGGGCAGGCCGAGCGTGCTGAGCCGACGGATGAACGGCCGGGCCTGCTGCATCACGTGGTCGGTCATCCGCTCGAGCAGGCCAGCCTGAGCGGCCACTTGCAAGAAGTCGGCGGCGGCCACCACCACGCCGTCGCGGCGCAGCCATCGGGCGAGCAACTCGGCCCCCACGACCTGGCCGGTGGTGGCATCCACCTCGGGCTGGAAGAACGGCACGATGTCGCCGTCGTTGAGGGCGCGCCGCAGGGCGTGCTCGTTGTCGACGCGGTTGTTGAGCTCGGTGCGGACCGATCCGTCGAACACCTCGATGCGGTTGCGGCCAGAGCCCTTGGCGCGGTGCAATGCAGCGTTGGCGTGACGCAACAACTCGCTGGCACCTGCCCCGTGTTGGGGTCCGACCGCCACACCGATGCTCACCGACGATGGCACCTCGCGACCCTCAGCATGAATGGGTTGGCCGAGCACCGACGTGATGCGGCTGGCGATGGCCATGCTGGACGCGAGGTCGCTGTTGGGCAGCACGGCAATGAACTCGTCACCGCCGATGCGCCCGGCTGTTGCGCCGGGATCGATGCTGCGCGCCAGGCGATCGGCGATGACGGCGATGAACTGGTCGCCGCCGCGGTGGCCGAGAGAATCGTTGATGTGCTTGAAGCGGTCGAGGTCGAGATAGAGCAGACCGACCGGTGAGGTCTCGCTGGCATCGAGCAGCGCACGATCGAGCGCATCGATGGCGCCGCGGCGGTTGAACAACCCGGTCAGGGGGTCGCGGGTGGCCTGATGGGCAAGGCGCGCGTTCACGTCGGCAAAGGCGTTGTTGGCGCTGAGCAGTAGCTGGTGTTCGTCGGCGAGGGTGGTCATGAGCTGTTCGGTGCGCCATTGCATCTCGATGGCCTCGAGGGCGCCGCGGTTGGCGATGCGGTGAATGCTCGTGGCGAACAGCAGGTAGCCGAGCGCCAGCAGTCCCACGCTGAACAGCCGGCTGTCACGGGTGAGGGCAAGCGCCAGTGCCCCGGTGATGAACAACGGCACCTCGAACGCCACGTACAGGTCGGTGCGTGAGGTGGTCAGCAACATCGCGAAGGCGCTGGCGCCGTAGGCGAACACGGCGAACAACAACATGAGCGTCGTGTTCTTCGGATTGGGTACGAGCAACGAGCTACCCCACGCTGCGCCGACCGCAACCGTGGAGGCACGGATGAGGCCGAGCGAACGTAACCCGGTACCACCCCGGGCACGCTCCCTGCGGTAGCGCCACATTGCCGCCAGCGACAGCAGCTCGGTAGCCAGACCGATCAGGCACCAAAAGGCCAGGTGCCGCTCGGAGAGTTGGTCGCGCAGGGTCACGCTCATCATCAAAAACACCGGTAACACGGCGAGATTGCTGGGCAGCAGCAGCTTGGTGGCCTGCGCGAGAGAGGCCTCAGACACGCG
>CAFBLP010000116.1_pt1 | contig 10499 bp, 8 predicted proteins | sample 7268181 | NCBI WGS metagenome assembly CAFBLP01 (sample SAMEA6814034, study PRJEB35770) | freshwater metagenome | biome: Freshwater; feature: Freshwater reservoir; material: water | place: Czech Republic | collected 2017-05-23 | depth 30m m | reverse complement strand
GGGCGCGTCCGTCGTGGTCAACGACATCAGCGATCGTGCCGAGCAAGCCGCAGCGGCCATCGTCGCTGCCGGTGGTCGCGCCGTGGCCCATCTCGGCAGCGTCAGTAGCTGGGCCGATGGAGAAGCACTCATCAACCGTGCGGTCGATGTGTTCGGCGATCTGCACATCCTTGTCAACAACGCCGGATTCCTCCGCGATGCCATGAGCTTTTCCATGGACGAGGCGCAATGGGACGCTGTGGTCGATGTCCACCTGAAGGGGCATTTCGTCCCCAGTCACTTCGCCGCCGTGTATTGGCGCAATCAGGCCAAGGTGCTCGGCGAGGGTGCCGAGCTGCCCCAGCGACGGATCATCAACACCACCAGCGAGAGCGGGCTATTCGGTGGGCCGGGCCAGAGCAACTACGGCAGTGCCAAGGGTGGCATCATCACGATGTCGCTCGTGCATGCCCGCGAGCTGCAGCGCTACAACGTCACCGTCAACGTCATTGCGCCGCGGGCGCGTACCCCCATGACCGAGGCGAACCCCAAGTTCACCAAGCCTGAATCCGGGTTCGACAAGTACGACCCCGCCAATGTCAGCCCGATGGTCGGCTTTCTCGCCAGCGATGCCGCAGCCGATGTCAGCGGGCAGGCGTTCATCGTGCTCGGCGATCAGGTGCATCGCATGCAGCCAGCCGTTATTGCCGCGTCGGTGGTTGCCGGCGCAACGCGCTGGACCGTCGAGGGGCTCATCGCCGCCAAGGACGAACTCTTTGCCGGTACATCCAGCGGCGTGCCGGTCTGGGGCGGCCCCCCGATGTGAGCCGAGCCGGCTGCTCAGCGGCCGGTGAGTGAGCGGTAGAGCAGAATGGCCAGCGTGTCGCGCAATGACCCCGATGGCGCGCCGCGACGGGCGATCTCGTTGCGGTAGGGGAGCAGACGCTCGATCATCGCAATCATGGCAGTGGCAGTGACGAACGGGTGGATGGTGTCGGGCAGGCGACCATCGGCCTGGGCCTGCTCGACCATCTTGCTCATCGCCTGGATCAGCAACAGGTTGGCCCGCGACCGCGCCTCACGGAAGGCAACGTTGCCCTCCTCTGCTTTGAGGTTGCGCACCCTCAGAACGGCGTTGTGGTCGTCCCAGTAGGTGGTGTAGGCATCGACGAACGCCTCGGCACGCTGCAGGCCGTCGTCGCCGTCCCAGCCCGTGGAGAGGTGCGACACCAACGGCGCCTCATCGTGGGTGGCCTGCTCGGCGAGGGCCAGGATGGCAGCATCGACGTCGATGAAGTACTGATAGAAGGTGGCGGGGGAGGAACCGACATCGCGGGTGATGTCGACGATGCGCAATTCCAGCACGCCCGACTCGGTGAGCAGTCTCGCTGTCGCTTCGAGCAGCTTGGCGCGGGTGGTCTCTGCGCGTGAGCCAAGGATGCGGCCATCGGCGCCGAGGATGGTCTTGTTGGTTCGCGGCACGTGTCTCCCTAGCGGCTCCTACGCACCGTACACGGGAGTCGGGGGTGGGGCGTTGACCAGCAGGTCTGCGACCAGCGCCCCGACTTCGTCGGGGTCGAACCGGGCGCCCTTGTCGAACACCTCGCCGTGGTGCCAACCGTCGGCCACGCTGAGCTGGCCGCCGGCGATCTCGAACATCCGGCCCGACACGTTGCACTGGCCCGAGCCGAGCCACACCACCACGGGGCTGACGTTGGCAGGATCCATTGCGTCGAAGCCCTCGTCGGGCTTGCGCATCATGTCGGCAAATGCCTCCTCGGTCATACGGCTGCGCGCCGAGGGGGCGATGCCGTTGACGAGGATGCCGTAGCGGCCGAGTTCCTGGGCGGCGACCATGGTGAAGCCGGCGATACCGGCCTTGGCAGCGGAGTAGTTGGCCTGCGAGACGCTGCCGAACAACCCGGCGCCCGACGATGTGGTGACGATGCGCGCGTCAACTGGGCTGCCCGCTTTGGCCTGTGCCCGCCAGTAGTCGATGGCGTGGCGCACGGGACAGAACATGCCGCGCATGTGTACTTTCATGACGGCGTCCCATTCATCGACCGACATGTTCACGATCATCCGGTCGCGCACGATGCCGGCGTTGCACACCAGCGTGTCGAGCCGTCCGTATGCCTCGATGGCGTGCTGGACGAGATGACCCGCCTGGTCCCAGTCGCTGATGTCGTCGCCGTTCACGATGGCATCGCCTCCGGCAGCGCGGATCTCCTCGGCCACTTCCTGAGCGGGCGACAGGCTGCCGCCGCTGCCGTCGAGCTCGGCGCCGATGTCGTTGACCACCACGCTCGCGCCTTCGGCAGCGAACGCCAGTGCGTGGGCGCGTCCGAGCCCGCGGCCTGCTCCGGTGATGATGACGACTCGATTGTCACAAATGCCCATGATCGTCTCCTATAACGCTGCCGAGAACGCCGCTGCGTGCTCATCACTGTTGCCGAAATGGGTGTCGAGTACACAGGCGCGCTTCCAGTATCGCTGCGCGTCGACCTCCCAGGTGAACCCCATTCCGCCGTGCACCTGAATGCAGGTCTTGCCGCAGAACAATGCGCTGTCGCCGGCCAACAGCTTGGCCATACGCGCTGTCTGCATGAGGTCGGAACTGTCGCCGCGCCCATCGATGTTGACCGCTGCGGCATACACCGCTGCCCGGGTGACCTCTGCCTTGGTGAGCATGTCGGCGAGCATGTGCTTGACGGCCTGGAACGAGCCGATGGGGCGGCCGAACTGCTCGCGCTGCATTGCGTAGGTCTTGGCCAGATCGATCGATGCCAGACACAGACCGAGCTGTAGACCGGCGGTCAGCACCATGCCGTCGCGTCGCCACTGCAGGGCCATCGCAGCGTCGCCAATGCGCTGGCCATCGGGAACATCGTCGAGTCGGGTGATGGGTGTGAGCGCGTCGAGCGGACGTTCGGCAAGGACGCCGATCACGCCTGACGGCTCGACCACGAAGATGCCGTCGTTGCGCAGCACGATGAGGTCATCGAGCGAGGCGAGGTGCTCGACCATCGTCACCGGCTCGGCGGGTTCGAGCAGGCCAACGATACGTGAGCCATCGCCGGCGCCTGCCACGACCGATGCGGCAAGGTGCGATGCCACCAACGGTCCGGCCACCAGCGACCGGCCGAGCTCCTCGAAGGCCAAGACGGATTCGGTCATGCCGAAACCGTCGGTGCGCAGGCTGAACACGCCCACATCGGCGAGTTCGCGCCACAGCGTGCGATCGAGCGCTCCGCCGGTCTCCTCGTTGGCGCGCACCACCTCGATGGGGCATCGTCCGGTGAGGAAGGAGCGGATGCCTTCTTGCAGTGATCGTTCGTCGTCGTTCAGTTCGAAGTCCATGTGGTCACCGATCCTTCGGGAGGCCAAGAATGCGTTCGGCCACGATGTTGCGCTGCACCTGTGAGGTGCCGGCGGCAATGCCCAGCGACAGCGCATGGATGCGGCCGTGCACGTGGGCATGGGTGGGTAGTTGGCCGACGTCGTCGATGCTCAGCGATGCCCGGTCGAGCAGGTGCATCGCCAGTTCGCCCAGCTTCGAGCGCAGCTCCGCATAGGCCAGCTTGAACACGTTGCCGCCCGGACCGACGAGGCCGGTGCGCTGCGCCTGGCTGATATTGCGCTTGGTCAGCGCCCACAGTGCGTCGAGTTCGGCGCAGATGCGGCCGATGTCGCGACGCAGGCCGGCGTCGTCCCATGCCGATGCACCGTTACGGGTGATGCGCTTGGCGAGTTGGGCAAGGTCGCGGGCGAGTTCCATGGACTGCAACATCTCGCTCACGAACGCAGTGCCGCGCTCGAAGCTGAGCGTGACCATGGCGACGCGCCAGCCGTCGTTCTCGGCGCCAACTCGGTTGGCCACGGGCACGCGTACCTCGTCGAAGAACACCTCGCAGAACTCGGTGCTCCCCTCCATGGTGCGCAGCGGCCGCACGTCCATTCCGGGCTGGCCCATCGGCAGGATCAGCCAACTGATGCCGCGGTGCTTGGGCACATCGGGATCGGTGCGCACCAACATCTCGCAGTAGTCGGCGGTGTGGCCGAAGCTGGTCCAGATCTTCTGCCCACTGATGACGTAGTCATCGCCATCGCGGATGGCCCGGCAGCTCAGGCTGGCCAGGTCGCTGCCCGCTCCCGGCTCGCTGAAGCCCTGGCACCAGATGTGCTCACCCTTCAGGATCGCTGGCAGGTGGAAGGCCTTCTGCTCGGGCGATGCCTCGGTGATCAGTGTGGGCCCGGCATGGAGCAGGCCGACGAAGTTCTGACCCACGTACGGGGCGCGGGCGCGTTCGGTTTCCTCGAGGAAGATCAGGTGCTCGGTGGGCGTGGCGCCGAGGCCGCCATACTCCTTGGGCCAGTTGATGCCCGCGTAACCGGCCTCGAACAGCGTGCGCTGCCACATCGTGTCGTAGTCGCGGCGGCCGACCCAGTCGTCGCGATGCGGTTCGCCAGGCAGCGTCGGGATGACCCCTGCGAGCCAGTGCCGTAGTTCGTTGCGGAACGAGTTCTCAGCGTCGGTGAATTGCAGGTCCATGAGTCAGCAGGTCAGTCCGCCGTCGACCGACACGATGGTGCCGGTCATGAATCTGGCTGCATCGGACGCGATGTAGGCGAATGCCTCGGCCATCTCCGACGGCTCGGCCTGGCCCATGGGCGACATCATCCGTGACATCTCGCGGAAGTCTGCGCCTTCGGGCAGTGTGCTGAACGAGTGCACGATGTTGGTGTTCGTGCCGCCGGGCGCAACCGCATTGACGCGCACGCCCTTGCCGCGGTACTCGAAGCCCATGGCACGAGTGAGTTGCACCACGCCTCCCTTGCTGCTGCAGTAGGCGGCGCTCCACGGCATGCCCATCAGCCCCGCATTCGACGCCGTGTTCACGATGACGCCGTTGCCGGTCTCGAGGAGGTAGGGCAGGGCATAGCGCGACACGTAGAACGTGCCGTTGAGGTTCACCCCGATGATGCGGTCGAACCACTCCGGATCTTCCTCGTGCGACCAGGCGAAGTGCCCGATCCCGGCAATGTTGCACACGATGTCGATGCCGCCCATCGCTGCCGCCGCAGCGTCGACCACGGACTGCACCGTGGCGGCCTTCGATACGTCGCAGGTGTAGACAGTGGCGGAGCCACCTGCAGCGACAATCGCCTGAGCGGTCTCGTCGGCGCCCTTCAGGTCGAGGCAGGCGACGTTGGCGCCCTCTGCTCCAAACAGCATCGCCGTGGCCTGGCCGATGCCCGAGCCTGCGCCGGTGACGATGGTCTTCTTGCCGGTGAAACGATTCATGTGGTGCCTCCGTATGTGGCTCGTAGATCCTTCTTCAACACCTTGCCGCTCGGGTTGCGTGGCAGTGCCGCCACGATCTCGAGTTGCTCGGGAACCTTGTGCATCGACAGTTGGTGGTCCTTGAGGTAGGCCACCATGTCGGCGAGAGTGAGCGCGGCCTCGGGCTTGAGCACCACCACGGCGCAGGCGCGTTCGCCGCTGCTCGTGTCGGGCAGGCCGATGACCGCGGCGTCGGCCACGCTGGGATGTGCGTAGAGCAGATCCTCGATCTCCTTCGCAGAGATGTTCTCGCCCTTGCGGATGATGATGTCCTTCAGGCGGCCGGTGATGCTGACCCAACCACCGTCGTCGATAACGCCGAGGTCGCCGGTGCGGAACCAGCCGTCCTCGTCGAACGCCTCGGCATCGAGCGAGCTGTCCAGGTAACCCATGCACACCTGCGGACCCTTGACGCGCAGCTCGCCCTCTTCGTTCGGACCACACTCGTGGCCGTCGATGACGACACGGATCTGCACGTCGGGACAGGCTCGGCCGTCGGTGGTTGCCTTCTTGTCGTCGGGGTCGTCGACATGCACCATGGTGTTGATCGGCGATTCGGTGAGACCCCATCCGCCGATGACGGGTGCACCCATCTCGGCCATCATCTCGTAGTGCAGCGTCTTTGGCTTCGGTGCTCCGCCGCCGTTGAAGATGCGCACAGCGGGCATCAGCTGCTGGCCCGGCGGCAGTTGGCGCTGGGCGTTGAGATAGGCCAGCCAGAACACGGTGCCCGCTCCAGCGCACGTGACGCCGTGCTCGCCGAGCCAACGCGGGGTATCGGCCGGGCTGAAGGTCTCGACCATCAACAGTTCGACCCCGGTCTGCATTGCGTTGAACAGCCAGACCAGGCCGCCGACGTGGGTGATGGGGAAGACCACGGCAGCTTTGTCATCGGGTCCCACCTCCATGCTCCATTGCATGCCGGTGTTGGCGGCGGACATGCTGCGGTCGCTGTGCTTGGCCCCCTTGGGGTCGGCCGTGGTGCCCGACGAGTAGAACAGCCAGCGCAAATCGGTGAGCGCCGGCACGTAGGCGGGCAACGTGGATGGATCGGCTTCGGCCAGATCAGGATCGGCCACGATGACCTGTACGCCCTGACCCCGCGTGGCCTCGATGGCCATGGGCGTGTAGTCGAATCCCCGGAAGATGCCGGGAACGATGATGACCGCGCAACTGCTCTGACGCGTGATGAACGCAACTTCGCGTGTGCGGTAGATGGGCAGGATGGGGTTCTGGATGGCCCCGAGCCGCGACAGCGCCGCGGCCAGCACGAGCGATTCGAAACGCGACGGCAGGATCCACGAGACGTTGGTCCCGATGCCGATACCGCGGTGAGCCAGTCCGGCGGCAACGCGCTCGCTCCACGAGCGGTACTGCCCGAAGGTGAGTGTGCGCCCCTTTTCGTCGATGGCCATGCGCTTGTCCGGCGTGGCATCGGCGCGCTCACAGATCAACTGCCACAACGTCTTGCCGGCAGTGTCGATCAAACCGGCGTCGTTGGGCATGGGGTTCACGGTGTCCATCGTGCGGCCTCCTCGCGGGCGCGGGCGTGCAGGGCGAGTTTGTCGACCTTGCCGATCGAGGTGAGCGGTAGCTCGGCCAGCACGACGAGGCAATCGGGTGCCTTGTAGGCGGCGAGGTGCTTCTTGACGAACTTGCGCAGGTCGCTGAGGTTCAGTTCGGCCTCGCCGCGGGGGACCGCGAACAACACGCCGATCTCACCGAGGCGCCCCTTCACGGGCACACCGACCACCGCTGCGCCGGCCAGTTTGCGATACGCGCCGAGGCAGTTCTCGATCTCGATCGGGTACACGTTGTTGCCGCCGCGGATGTACATCTCGGTGCTGCGTCCGACCAGGCGCAGGTTGCCGTCGGCGCCCATCCAGCCGAGGTCGCCGGTGTGTAGCCAGCCATCGCTGTCGATGGCTTCGCGGGTGCGGTCCGGGTCGTTCCAGTAGCCGCGCATCATCGCCCTGCTCTGCAGGCAGACGGTGCCGACATAGTCCGGCCCACGTCCGGTCAGCTCGGTGCCGAACTCGTCGACGAGCATCAACTGCACCCCGCCGTTGGGACGCCCGACGGTGTTGCAGACGATGTCGTCGGAGTCTTTCAGCCTCGTGCCGGTAGCCAGGCACGACTCGGTGCTGGCGTAGCGCACCACAACCGGACAGCCCAGTTTGGTGCGCATCTCGGCAACGAGTTCGGGTGGGATACGCGCCGCGCCGATGCCGGCGATTCGCAGGCTGGACACATTGGTGGCAGCGAAGTCGGGGTGATCCAACATCATCCGGTACTGCGTGGGGACACCCTGACAGACGGTGACGTGTTCGTCGTTGATCAACTGCAACGCCTCGGCTGCGGTCCAGGGCGAGGACACCACCACGGTGGTGATGAGGTGCATCAGCTCGTCCCACACCCGTGTCATTGCGCCCACGTGCGCAAACGGCAGCGGCGACAGGCGGCGGTCGCCGACCTCACTCAGGGGAACAGCGCCCCGCGTCATCGCCTTCAAGCACGCGTGGTCGAACCAGGCGCCCTTCGGGTAGCCGGTGGTGCCGCCGGTCCAGACAATGGCCACAGGGTCGGTGTCGAGCAGGGCGACGCGCCGACGCAGAGGATCGCCGTTGCTGACATCGGGCAGTGGCCCGTCGAAGGTGAAGCGGGGTTGGCACTGCGCAACGATGTGCTCGATCTCGGCGGTGCCGAGTCGCGGGTTGATGCCAGTGGCCACGCCGCCGGCGCGCATGATGGCCTGATACGCGATGGCGTAGTCGAGGCCTCCGGGCAGCTTGATGCCGACGACGTCGCCTTTGTTCACGTGCTGGTCGGTGATGAGCCACTCGGCCAGTGCATCGGCCCTCGTTGCCCATTCGGCGAAGGTCATACGGCTGCCCGCATGCACGAACGCCTCGCGATCTCCATGTGAGCGGACGACCTCGTCGAACAGGTCGAGCACCGTGGCGAAGTCGCCGCTGATGGGTTTCATCGGTGGGTGCTCGCATTCATTGGGTTCAGCATCAGAAGGTGAGCACGCCTCGGGCGATGGTGCCGGACTCGAGGCCCTCGACGGCGCTCTTCCACTGTTCCACCGGGAAGGTCTGCGACACCAGTTCGTCCAGCAGCACCTCGCCGCGGCGGTACAGCTCGATGATGCGCGGGATGTCGCGATGGGGCGAGATGGTGCCGTAGCGGCATCCGATGATGCCGCGGTCCACCTGCGTGAGCCGGCCGTAGAGACCGTGGAACTCGGTGGTCTGACCGGACACGCCGATGACCACGACCGTGCCCTCCCAATCGAGTGACTCCAGCGCATTGTGGGTGACGGCCGGATGCGCCACGCAGTCGAACGCCCAGTTGACGCCGCCGCCGTTGAACGGGCCGCGGTCCATCTCGGTGTTCCACGGCACGATGGCGCCGATGGCGGCAACGACGTCGTCGCGCTTGCCGTCGATGAAGTGTGTGGCGCCGAACTGCCTGGCCAACGCCTCCTTCTCGGGGACGGTGTCGATGGCGATGATGGTGGTGGCGCCCTGCACCTTCAGGGCCTGGATCACGTTCAGGCCCACGCCGCCCACGCCGAACACGGCGGCGCTCTGGCCGCGCTGCACGTTGGCCCGGTTGAACACGGCGCCCATGCCGGTGACCACGCCGCAGCCGACCAGGGCTGCCGAGGTGAGGGGCACATCGTCGGGGATCTTCACGCACTGCAGGTCGCGTACGACGGTGCGCTCGGCGAAGGCGCTGGTGGCGGCGAAGTTGTAGATCGGCTGGCCGTCGAGCGTGAACGGCTGACTCCAGTTGGCCAGGGTCTGGCGGCATGCCGTTGGTCGCCCGCTCGCGCAGGGGGAGCAGAACCCGCATGCAGCGAGGGTGGCGATGATGACATGGTCGCCCGGCTTCACATGGGTGACCGCAGCGCCCACCTCGGCCACGATGCCAGCGCCCTCGTGACCGCACACACCGGGCGACGGCACCGGGTACAGGCCGTGCATGTAGGAGATGTCGCTGTGGCACAATCCCGCAGCGCCGATCTCGACGATGACGTCGCGCGGCCCGGGGGCTCGCAGGGTGAGACCGTCGACGAACTCTGTCGTGGTGCCGTCAAACACAATGCCGCGCATACAAACTCCCAGAAAACAGCGGTGGACCCGCCACGATAGTCAGACCAGAACAATGGGGCCACAGACGGCCAGTCACATCAGCGCTCGCGCTTTGCTACGTCAGGTGCGTGATGTGCAACATCTTGATGGCGTTGCCGCGTACGAGCTTGTAGATGACCTCGTCGGACAGATGCGCCATCTGCTCGGCGGCGATCTTGGCCGTGTGCGGCCAGGTGCTGTCGCTGTGTGGGTAGTCGCTCTCGTAGGTGACGTTGTCGACGCCGATCTCATCCAGGCAGGTGAGGCCGTGGGGGTCATCGAAGAAGCAGCCGTACACGTGCTTTTTGAACAGCTCGCTGGGCGGTTCGAGCACTTTGTCGGCAATACCGCCCCAGCCGCGGTTCTCCTGCCACACCGTGTCGGCGCGCTCGAGGATGTAGGGGATCCAGCCGATCTGGCCCTCGCTGTAGGCGATCTTCAGGTCTCCGAACTTGGTGAACAGCCCGCTCATCAGCCAATCGACCATGCTGAAACAGCAGTTGGCGAACGTGAGCGTGGAGCCCACCGCAGCGGGAGCATCGGGCGAGGTGGAGGGCATCTTCGACCCGCTGCCGATGTGCATGTTGATGGTGGTCTGGGTCTCGTTGCAGGCTTCGAAGAACGGCAGCCAGTAGCCATCGGCATCGTGGATGCTGGGGAGGCCGAGGTTGCTCGGGATCTCGCTGAAGCACACGGCGTGCACGCCACGGGCGGCGTTACGGCGCACCTCGCGGGCGGCTTCGATGGGATCCCACAGTGGGATCAGCGTGAGCGGGATCAGGCGGCCACCGGACTGGCCGCACCACTCCTCGACCATCCAGTCGTTGTAGGCCTGCACGCAGAGCAGCCCGAGTTCTTTGTCGGCAGCCTCGGTGAAGGTCTGCCCGCAGAACCGCGGAAAGGTGGGGAAGCACAACGACGCCTCGATGCCGTTGATGTCCATGTCGGCGAGACGCTCGGGCAGCAGGTACGAACCCTGACGCATCTCGTCGTACGTGATGCCCTTCAAGGTGACCTCGTCGCGCGAGAACCCAACG
>CAFBLP010000115.1_pt1 | contig 10709 bp, 7 predicted proteins | sample 7268181 | NCBI WGS metagenome assembly CAFBLP01 (sample SAMEA6814034, study PRJEB35770) | freshwater metagenome | biome: Freshwater; feature: Freshwater reservoir; material: water | place: Czech Republic | collected 2017-05-23 | depth 30m m | reverse complement strand
GAGACGCACTGCCGACGAGGTCTTGTTGACGTGCTGACCCCCGGCGCCGCTGGCACGGAAGACCTCCATGCGCACGTCGGCCTCGTTCAGCTCCACATCGGGGTCCTCGAGCACCGGCCACACCTGTACCGCGGCGAAGCTGGTCTGGCGACGGCCCTGGTTGTCGAACGGGCTGATCCGTACCAGTCGATGGGTGCCGCGCTCGCTGGTCATCAAGCCATAGGCGTATCGACCGGTGATGGTGAACTCCGCCGAAAGGATGCCGGCCTCGGTGCCCTCGGAGATGCCATTGACCTCGAACGCGAACCCATGACGTTCGGCCCAGCGGCCGTACATGCGCAGCAGGATCTCGCTCCAGTCCTGGGCGTCGACGCCACCGTCTTTTGCATTGATCTGCACGATGCAATCGAGCTCGTCGTGCTCGCCGGTGAACAGGCTGCGCAGTTCGAGGAGGTGCAGCGTCGCAGCGGTCCTGGCGATGGCCTCGGCGAGCTCGGGCTCCTGGCTCTCGTCATCGACCTCTCGGGCCATCTCGTGCAGCAGCTCGGTGTCCTCGATGTCGCGTGCGAGAGAATCGTAGGTGTCGATGTCACCCTTCACGTTGGAGTACTCGCCGTTGACCTTCTTGGCCAGATCCTGGTCGTCCCACAGGTCGGGTCGCGACACCTCGAACTCGAGCTCGCCAAGGCGGGCGCGCTTTTCGGGGATCTTGAGGTAGGCCGCTGCCTCGTCGAGGCGACGGCGCAGATCCTTGAGGTCGTCGGTGAAATCTCTCATCAGTGGTGCCCTCGCAGGCGACTACATGGTTGCGCCGTGGCACACCTTGAACTTCTTGCCGGAGCCACACGGACAGGGGGCGTTACGGGGGGTCTTGGACCACTCGTCGTTCACGATCGGCATCGATTTGGCCGGGGCCGCAGCCGCCGACGCAGCGAGCTCGGGAGCGATCTCGCCGTCGGCCGCAGCAACCTGGGCGGCCGCAGCAAACCCGGAGGACTGCGCGTTGTCGGCCGAGGTCTGCTGCACGTTCTGCACGAGCTGCGCCGGCTCGTCGTTACGAACCACCTGCACATGCATCACGTAGCGCACGAAGTCCTGGGCAACGCCCTTCATCAGCGCACCGAACATCTCGAAGCCCTCGCGCTGCCACTCGGTGAGCGGGTCCTTCTGGCCCATCGCACGCAGGTTGATGCCCTCTTGCAGGTAGTCCATCTCCTCGAGATGCTCGCGCCAGCGCTGATCGATGATGCGCAGCATCACCTGACGCTCGACATCGCGCATGACCTCGGGGGTCAGCTCGACCTCGCGCTGTTCGTAGAACGCCACAGCGTCTTTCATGACGAGGTCGTACATGTCGTCGGTGCCGCGGCAATCGAGCAACTGCTGCTCGATGATCTCCGTGGGCCAAAACGAGCGCAGCTCGGTGACGAGACCGTCGATGTCCCATTCGTCGTCGGCCTCGCTGACACAGTGGCTATCGATGAGCGTGTCGACGGCATCGGCGAGATACTCGAGAGCTTCGGCCTTGAGGTCGGCCCCCTGCAGGATCTGATCACGGCGCTGGTAGATGATCTTGCGCTGCTCGTTCATCACCTCGTCGTACTTCAACACGTTCTTGCGGATCTCGCCGTTGCGCTGCTCGACCGTGCTCTGCGCACGCTCGATCGCCTTCGTGACCATCTTGGCCTCGATGGCCTCGTCGTCGGGGAGGGCCCGGCCCATCACCCAGCTGAGCGCGCCGGTGGCGAACAAACGCATGAGTTCGTCGTCGAGGCTGAGGTAGAACCGGCTCTGGCCGGGGTCACCCTGACGACCGGCACGACCGCGCAACTGGTTGTCGATACGGCGGCTGTCGTGACGCTCGGTGCCGAGCACGTAGAGGCCACCGAGCTCGCGGACCTTGTCGCCCTCGGCACGACACGACACCGACAGCTCTGCGAGCAGCTCGTTGTACCGGGCAAAGGCACCAGCGCGCGCTGCACGGAAGTCCTCGGGCATCTGATCGAGCGGCACCGGCAGGGCGAAGTCGTCGACCATCACCTCGGGCGAATGACCCTCTTTGTACACCTGGGCGCGGGCAAGACCCTCGGGGTTGCCACCGAGCAGGATGTCGACGCCACGGCCGGCCATGTTGGTGGCCACGGTGACGGCGTGCAGGCGACCGGCCTGGGTGACGATCTGCGCCTCACGGGTGTGCTGCTTGGCGTTGAGGACTTCGTGATCGATGCCACGCTTGTCGAGCAGCCGGGACAGGTACTCGCTTTTCTCCACGCTGATGGTGCCCACGAGCACCGGCTGGCCACGCTCGAACTTTTCGGCGATGTCCTCGACCACGGCGTCGAACTTGGGTCCCTCACCCTTGTAGATGAGGTCCGGCTGGTCGACACGGCCGAGCGGCTTGTTGGTGGGAACCGGCACGACGTCGAGCCCGTAGGTGTTCTTCAGTTCGGCGGCTTCCGTGGACGCCGTACCGGTCATACCAGCGAGCTTGTCGTACATGCGGAAGTAGTTCTGCAGGGTGATCGTGGCGAGGGTCTGGTTCTCCTCTTTGATCTTCACGCCCTCTTTGGCCTCGACGGCTTGATGGATACCCTCACTCCAGCGGCGGCCTTCGAGCACTCGACCCGTGAACTCGTCGACGATCTTCACTTCGCCGTTCTGGATGATGTAGTCCTTGTCGCGCTTGTACAGCTCTTTGGCCTTCAACGCGACCTGCAACTGGTGCACCAGGTTCTGCTGCACCTCGTCGTACAGGTTGTCGAGACCGAGCGCCTTCTCTACCTTGTCGATGCCCTCTTCGAGCGGCACGACGATGCGCTTGTCCTCTTCGACCTCGTAGTCCACATCGCGGCGCAGCGAGCGCACGATGGACGCGAACCGGTAGTACAGCTTGGCAGCGTCGGCCAGACGACCGCTGATGATGAGCGGGGTGCGGGCCTCGTCGATGAGGATGGAGTCCACTTCGTCGACGATGGCGTAGTTGTGGCCGCGCTGGGTCTTGTCGTCGAGCGTGGGCGCCATGTTGTCGCGCAGGTAGTCGAAGCCGAACTCGTTGTTGGTGCCGTAGGTGATGTCGCACGCATAGGCAGCGCGCTTTTCGAGCGGATGCTCTTTGAAGTTGGGGATCACCAGACCCACCGACAGCCCCAGCCACTTGTGGATGCGGCCCATCCATTCGGCGTCGCGACGGGCGAGGTAGTCGTTGACCGTGATCAGGTGCACGCCCTTGCCGCCGACACCGTTGAGGTATGCCGGCAGGGTGGACACCAGGGTCTTGCCCTCGCCGGTCTTCATTTCTGCGACCCAACCGAAGTGCAGGGCAGCGCCACCCATGAGCTGCACGTCGTAGTGGCGCTGGCCGATGACGCGCTCGGCGGCTTCGCGCGTGACGGCGAAGGCCTCGAGGAGCAGGTCGTCGAGTGTCTCGCCGCGCTCGATGCGCTGACGGAACTCGGCGGTCTTGGCGCGCAATGCGTCGTCAGACAGCGCGGCGATGGAGGGGCCGAGCGCGTTGATTTCAGGAACGAGGCCCTCGAGGGCCTTCAGCTTCTTGCCTTCACCGGCGCGGAGGATGCGATCGAGAATACCCATGCGAGGCAAGAGCCTACCGGCGCGCAGCCCATCGCCCCCGGCACACGTATCGAGCTGACCCGACCCGAGCGACCCGAGCCGAGCCGAGCGACCCGAGCCGAGCCGAGCGAGCCGAGCCGAGCGAGCGACCCGAACCGTGCTGGCGTGGCGGTTCAGCCGGACGTCGCAGCGAACTGCACCACCGGTTCGGTACGAGTGGCCGGGGTCGGACATGATGACTGGCGTGACGTACACCACCACACGCCAGATCGACACCGTGATCTTCGACCTCGGCGGGGTCCTGATGCGCAATGGCCGCCAGAGCGACCTGGTGCGCCGGTTCCCTCCCGAGGTGGCCGATGCCGCATTGCGCATCTTCATGGGTGACTACGCAGCCGACAACGACCACCCATGGCACCGGCTGGAGCGCGGCGAGATCAGCTTCGACGAGGTGCGCTCGCTGAACCGCGCCAGTTTGGCCGAGATCGGCATCGACATGCCGGCGCCAGCGGCGGGCAGCACCGCACCGCCGATGGTCTTCGATCCGAACCACGACATGCTCGATCTGGTGCGACGGCTGCGCAGTGCGGGCCTGCGCACTGGAATCCTGACCAACAACGTGCGCGAGTTCCGTGACCTGTGGCGGCCGCTGCTGCCCTATGACGAGTTGTTCGACGACATCGTGGACAGCCATGAGGTGGGCCTGCGCAAACCGAACGCCGCCATCTACGAGCTGGCGCTCACCAGGTTGGATGCCGTTGCGGGACGCACCGCCTTTCTGGACGACGTGTTGTCCAACGTGACGGCCGCCGAGGCCGTGGGGCTGTATGGGGTCGTGGTCGACGAGGACAGCGGGCCCGCCATTGCGGCCGTGGAGTTGCTGGCCGGCCTCACCTGAGCCGGCCTCACCTGAGCCGGCCTGACCTGAGCCGGCCGGTTGAGGCTGTCGGGCGTGGCTGCAACAGCGGCAAGCACCACAGACCGGGCACCGGCGGCCAACAACGCGTCGCGTGCTGCCAGCAACGTGGCGCCGGTGGTGACGACGTCGTCAATGACCAGCACCCGGGGCGGGTTGCGCAGCGGCCGTGAATCAAACGAGGGGCCATGCAGGCGATCGGCGCGGGTTCGCCCGGTCTGAGCCTGGCCGTGGCGGCGGAACAACATTCGTCGGCATGGTTTGCGCCAGCGCGCCGCCAGGGCTCGGGCCAACAGTTCGGCCTGGTCATAGCCACGACGGTGCGCTCGGCGACGGCTGGTGGGCGCCCAGGTGATGATGTCGATCTGGGTGGGATCGAGTCGACGGCTGAGTTGCTCGGCCAGGTGGTGGGCGAGGCGGCGCTGGTTGCGGAACTTCAAGCCGATGACGAGATCTTTCGACAGGCCCACGAACTGCGTGGCGGCAACGATGCCCGACGATGTTGTGACGGGAGGGGCGGCCACCAGGGCAAAACGACAACGGCGACACAGCTCGGCTCCGGGCTCGCCGCATCCGGCACAACGTTTCATCAGCATGTACCCGTTGTATCAAGGGGGTGCGACAGCCATCATGTGATCACCGGTGGGAGTCCCCACGACGACCTCGAACACTGCCGACCGGGCAGCACCGATCGCCTCAGCGAACACCGGCCCTCTCCGGGCCGCTCGCCTCCGCTACCGTGAGCGTTCGTGGTTACCCCGAGCACAGCGATCGTTCGTCGGCCGTACGCGCCGAGGTCAGCGGCGACGGACTGGACAAACCGGCTGACCCGTTGCCTCAGCGGACTCGGGCTCTTCGGCGCCGGCATCGCCCTCATCCTGCATGCTCAGCTCGGCGCAGCGCCCTGGGACATGTTTCATCAGGGCATCAGCCACAAGACCGGCATTCGCGTGGGCCTCGTCATCGAGGCCGTCGGCCTGCTGATCCTGTTGTTGTGGGTCCCGCTCCGGCAACGACCCGGCGTGGGCACCATCCTCAATGCCATCGAGATCGGCCTCGTCGTCGACCTCGTCGGGCCGCTTCTGCCGGACACCGATCGCCTGATTGCACGGGTTGGCTACCTCGTTATCGGCATCGCCATCGTCGCCGTCGGATCGGGGCTCTACATCGGCGCCGGCCTCGGCCCCGGCCCACGTGACGGCTTGATGCTGGGCCTCATCGCCCGCGGCAAGAGCGTGCGCCTGGCCCGCACCATCATCGAACTCGTCGTCGGTATCTGCGGTGTCCTACTCGGCGTCAGGCCCGGCATCGGCACGCTGATGTTCATGTTCGGCATCGGGCCGTTGGTACAGCTCACACTGCCCCGCCTGGCATTACCCCCGTTCGCCGAATCACGCCGCTACCTCGCTCCCCGGGTACTCCCCGCCGCCTGAGCCCGAGTGTGGTCGATCCGCCACCGCTGCGGGGGCGCAGTAACCACACCCCCACAGCAGACGGAACTCGAACCGTTCAGTACCGGTAGCGCTCGCTCTTGAACGGGCCGCTGGGGTCGATGCCCAGGTAATCGGCCTGCTCGTCGGTGAGCTTGGTCAGCTTCACGCCCAGCGCGTCGAGGTGCAGCATGGCCACCTTCTCGTCGAGCTTCTTGGGCAGCACGTACACACCGAGCGGGTACTCGGCAAGGTTGTTGAACAACTCCATTTGGGCAATGACCTGGTTGGTGAACGAACAGCTCATCACGAAGCTGGGGTGGCCGGTGGCACAACCCAGGTTCACCAGGCGCCCCTCGGCGAGCACGATCACGGCATGGCCATCGTCGAATGTCCACAGATCGGTGCCGGGCTTGAGCTCGTCACGGGTGGCGCCACTGCGGGCGAGGCCGGCCATGTCGATCTCGCTGTCGAAGTGGCCGATGTTGCACACGATCGCGTTGTGCTTCATGTTCGTCATGTGCTCGGCAGTGATGATGTGATCGTTGCCGGTGGCCGACACGAAGATGTCGGCAGTGGCGACGACGTCTTCGATCACGGTGACCTGATAGCCCTCCATCGCAGCCTGCAACGCGCTGATCGGATCGACCTCGGTGACGACCACGCGACAGCCCTGGCCGCGCAGTGCCTGCGCACAACCCTTGCCCACGTCGCCGTAGCCGCACACCACGGCAACCTTGCCCGCCAGCATCACGTCAGTGGCGCGACAGATCGCATCGACCAGCGAGTGTCGGCAGCCGTACAGGTTGTCGAACTTGCTCTTGGTCACCGAGTCGTTCACGTTGATCGCAGGGAACAGCAGCTCGCCACGCTCGAACATCTTGTAGAGGCGCATGACACCGGTGGTGGTCTCCTCTGTGACGCCCTTGATACCGGCAGCCAACTGGGTCCATTTCGTGGGCTCGGTGCGCAGACTGCGCTGCAACAGCCCGAGCACGATGGCGAACTCGGGGTTGGTGGCCGATGTCGGGTCGGGTACTTCGCCAGACTTCTCGAACTCGACGCCCTTGTGCACCAGCAAGGTGGCGTCGCCACCGTCATCGAGGATCATGTTGGGTCCCTGGGCGTTGCCGTGAATGTCGGCCGGCCAGGTCATCATCTGATCGGTGCACCACCAGTACTCCTCGAGCGTCTCGCCCTTCCATGCGAACACCGGGACACCCTGGGGGTTCTCGGGGGTGCCCTCGGGGCCGACGGCCACCGCTGCGGCGGCGTGATCCTGGGTGGAGAAGATGTTGCAGCTGGCCCAACGGACCTCGGCACCGAGCTCGACCAGGGTCTCGATCAGCACTGCTGTCTGGATGGTCATGTGCAGCGAGCCGCTGATGCGGGCTCCCTTCAGCGGCTTCGAGGCGCCGTACTCCTTGCGCAGGGAGCGCAGGCCGGGCATTTCGTGTTCGGCAAGGTGGATCTCCTTGCGACCGAACGGCGCGAGTGACAGATCGGCGACGCGAAAATCGCGGCGCTCGGCGAGCGACGAGGTCATGACAGTTCCTTCAGGGGACGATGGCAACGGAGTTGCAGCGAGAACTGGCCACAGAACCGCGGCCAGGCAAACAGGTGTGGATGATCTCGGGCCGGGGCCTGCTGGCACCGTGTACGTGTCAGCCCGCGTGGCAAAGAGTCTACGGTGTCAGTCGCCCAGCACCACGGCACTGACATCGAACAGGTAGTGCACGTAGCCGGCGCTGTTGAACGCTTTGATCTGACTGTTGGCGCCCAGCTTCAACACCGCCATGTTGGGCACGTTGACACCCTCGGTGAGGTTGATGTTGCTGGTGAGCGGGCGGCCGACATCGCCCGGATACATGGTGAAGAAGCTCGCCACTGGCACATACGGCAGCACCCGGGTGAGCCCGGTACCGGTGAGGTTGCCGAGCAGCGCCAACTGGTTGCCTACTGGCTGGCCGCCGAGGGTGACCGAAGCGACGAACTGGCTGAAGCTCCATGCCTCGGCCTGTCCCGGCCCGAGCTGGGCATTGCCGAAGCCGACGTCGCGCGTGTCGAACGCACGGAACGGCGCGGTGAGCGGGATGACACGACCCTGCCGGGGATGCACGACATCGTCGACGTTGGCCATCATGTAGCCGACCACATCCACCGCCACATGGGTCCGGCCACTGCTGTTGTAGATACGAATGGCCCCATCGGCATCGGTGACCGGAACGATGACGAGGTTGGCCTTGATCTGGTTCTGGCCGAGATTGAGGTTCGATGTCGTGGGCGGCCTACCGGGTGATTCGGGCAGCACGCTGACAAAGGTGGGCAAGTTGTTGGGCTCGGTGTTGATGCCCGTGACGTTCAGGACCACGCCAACCACGTTGGGGTCGTTGGGGATGATGTCGGTCGTTGCAGGGATCTGCGAGTCGGCGCCGCGGATGGGCACCGTGATCGTCTGCGCCTGACCGATGGGTTGCCCCGTGCCGTTAAAGGAGGCCTCGCGAGTGTCCCAGATGCGCCCAGGGCCCACAGGGATAAAACGCGCGCCGTTTGTTGCAAATGCACTGGTTGAGAACCAACCGAACACATCGATCAGGATGTCAGCAGTTCCGACCACCGGCGTGGACAGCCGAACCGTGAGCTTGCCGTTGGCTCCCACCGTTGCCACGGTGAGATTGGGCACCGTCTGACCGGCGGCAAAGTTGACGACGCTGGAGATGCCAGCGGCAGCGCCGCTGGGGTACGCCTGCAGGTAGCCGCCGCTGGAAGGCCCGGTGACGGTGATGCTGACGACCACGGCCAGCACGTCGCCAGCTGCGTCGGGCACGCCGCCCCGACCCAGTATCTGGACGTCGGTAAAACCACCAGCGGGGCTGGTGACAATGGGGACGCCCGCCGAGTTGATGCCGCTGGGGTGCGCGATGCTCGGACGCGTGTCGTAGATACGGTCAGGGGTCAGCGGGTGGTACTCGCCGCCGGCGCCGAGGCCCACGATTTCGGCATGTACTGCGGGGGCGAAACCGACCATGGCCACGACCGAGAGCGCAGCGACCGAGAAGGCCGTGACGACCATCGATTTCACACCGTGACCAATCCGCATTCCGTTGCTCCCTCTTCCGCTCACCAAGATTTCACTGTATCCCCACCGGGACAACCGAGCGACCGCGCCGGGGCCGCCTGGGTCACCTGGGTCACCTGGGGCGATGTGGTTCAGGCGTCGACGCTGAACGTGGGCGCGATGTTGTGCTCAGCCACGAGGGCCATGATGCGTGCATGTTCGGCGGCGGTCACGTGCTCGGCCTCGTCGATGAGCATCACGGGGATGTCATCGCGTACCGGGTACCGCAACTGCAGGCGGGGGTTGTAGAGCGCACCCTCGTCGGCCAGGTAGTACAGCGGCCCTTTGTCCTTGGGACAGGCGAGGATGTCGAGCAGTCGTTGGTCGAGGGCCATGGCAATCGGTTCCTTTGCGTTAGACGCTGGTGATCAGGGCGAGAAGTTCGGCGACGTACTGGTCACATTCGTCGCGGGTGGGTGCTTCGAGGTTCAGGCGCAGCAGGGGTTCGGTGTTGCTGGGGCGAAGGTTGAACCACCATGGACCGCAATCCACGGTGAGGCCATCGAGGTGGTCCTGGCCCGCCGAAGAGAACCGTGCAGCAACCGCATCGAGAACGGCATCGGCATCGGACACCTGTGTGTTGATCTCGCCGCTGGACGAGTAACGCTCGAACGGCTTACGTACGGCGGACAGGTCCTGCTGAACACGACTGAGTTCTTCGAGAACCAGCAGGGACGCGATGAGCCCGCTGTCGGCACGGTAGTTCTCGAGGAAGTAGTAGTGCGCCGAGTGCTCGCCACCGAACACGGCACCGGTCTCGGCCATGATCTGTTTGATGAACGAGTGACCGACCTTGGTCCGAACCGGAACGCCGCCATGCTCACGGATGACCTCGGGCACGGCCCGTGAGCAAATGAGGTTGTGCAAGATGGTGGCCCCGGGGTGCTTGCGCAGCACGCTGGTGGCCAACAGTGCCGTGGTGGTGGATCCGCTGATGCCGCGACCCTGTTCGTCGACCACGAACACGCGGTCGGCGTCGCCATCGAAGGCAAGCCCGACATCGAACCCACCCGACACCACACGAGCCTGGAGATCGCGCTGGTTCGCGGGCTGCAGTGGGTCGGCAGGATGGTTGGGGAAGGTGCCGTCGAGTTCGCCGTACATGATCTCGAGATCGATGACGGGTAAGCGCTCGAACACGGCGGGGACCACGAGGCCCCCCATGCCGTTGGCAGTGTCGGCAACGACCCGCAGCGGGCGTAGCTGGGCGGGATCGATGAACGAGATGACGTGATCGGCGAAGGCCGACAGCAGGTTGCGGTGTGTGACCCGCCCGGGCCGCTGCGAGGGGAGCGGGCCCTGACCGTCGAGCACCGCCTGTGCCAGCGCCTGGATCTCGGGCAGTCCGGTGTCGGCACCAACCGGGCGGGCACCCGACAGGCACAACTTGATGCCGTTGTACTGTGCCGGGTTGTGTGAGGCGGTGAACATCGCCCCGGGTGCGTCGAGGCGTCCGGCGGCGAAGTACAGCAGATCGGTCGAGGCCAGACCCAGGTGCACGACGTCGATGCCCTGTTCCATCACACCACGGGAGAAGGCATCGACGAGTTCGGGGCCCGAAGGTCGCATGTCCTGACCCACCACGATGTGGGGTACACGGGTGAACGATGCGAACGCAACACCCAGCGCATACGCGACCTCGGCATCGAGTTGGTCGGGCACCGTGCCTCTGATG
>CAFBLP010000114.1_pt1 | contig 10756 bp, 11 predicted proteins | sample 7268181 | NCBI WGS metagenome assembly CAFBLP01 (sample SAMEA6814034, study PRJEB35770) | freshwater metagenome | biome: Freshwater; feature: Freshwater reservoir; material: water | place: Czech Republic | collected 2017-05-23 | depth 30m m | reverse complement strand
GGTTTCGGGTTGTCGTGAAGGGTCCACCATTGGGTGAGCCATCGGCGTGATTCTTGGTGTGTTCCGCAAGAACTACATCAAGGAGAACACACCGATGGCTCTACCTGAGTCTGCCCTGTCCGAACTGCTCGATGCGCTCCGCGTTGGCGATGGCGTCGATCTGGTCCGCGAGATCGCCCAGTGGGCGCTCCAAGCGTTGATCGAGACCGAGGCCAACGCAGCGATCGTTGAACCATTCGACGTATGCGAGGGTGGCCAGATCGACGATTACGCACACCTGTGTGCCCGACGGTGAGGATCTCACAAGGAAGCTCCTTGATGCAGGACTCTCACAAGTTGTGTCTTTTTCGTGTCCAACCGAGGCTAAGAACGCCCAGCAACGCTTCGCCGCAGATCAATCCCCATATCCGGGGTCGCTGGGCCAGTTGGGCTGGAAGAGATGCCACTGTTCGGGCGCTTGGCGGATGAGCCACTCCAGCTCGTGCGCCAGCAACTGCGTGCCACGGGCGACGTCTTCACGTAGGCCACCCTGACGCTCGAGCGGCAACGGCGGGCGAACGATGGCGTGATGACCGTTGTACCGATCGGTGAAGTAGCAGCCCGCAGGCAACACCGGAGCGCCGGTGCGTAGGCCCAACATGGCCGGACCCGCAGGCAGGGTGGTGGTCTCGCCGAAGAACTCCACCTGCACGCCGCCGCGGTCGATATCGCGATCGCACAGCAGACACACCACTTCGTTGTCTTTCAATGCACGAATCACCGCACCAGCGGCCTTGGGGCCGAGCGGCACCACAGTCATCCCCAGCTTCTGGCGCAAATCGACGAACCACTCGAACAGTTCCGGCGGCTCGATCGCCTCGACGACAACGGTCATCTTGTAGCCCTGATCAATGAGCCAACGGCCCGCCCATTCCCATCCGCCGAGATGCGGCAGCGCAAGGATCACCCCGTTGCCCTGCGCGAGCGCTGCGGGGATCCGGTCGAACCCCTCCAGGGTAAAGCCGGCGCTGACGGCCCGCTTCGACAAGGTGGGCAGACGAAAGCTCTCCACGTAGTACTTGGCGTACGAATCGAAGGCGCCCTGCACGGCCTCGCGCAACGCAGCGCCACTCAGTGCCGGATTCACTCGCTTGAGGTGCCGCTCGATCATCGTGCGCTTCTCGCGCATGCCGCTCTTGAACGTGAGCCCGATCATGGTGGCAGCAAGTCCGGCCACCGGGCCGGGCATGGCCCGCGCAGCGAGGGAGCCGAGCTTGTAGCTGTTGACCGTGAAGGCGTCCGTCAGACGGTCGCGTGGGCTCTCTGGTCCAGCCATGGCCTACGGGTTCGGGCGCCGGCGAGGAATGCGGGTACGCAGGCGATCGGCGCTCACGCCGCGCCGGGACTGCCGACGAGTACGGCGGATCTCCATCTTGGCGGCAGTGCGAGGGGTGACCCCGGCCTGCTTCCAGACCTTGATGAAACGCTGCACTGCGGTCACCGCGCACAGCACCAGCATGATCCACAAGATGGGCAACAACAGCGGCTTGACCAGCAGGCCGAGCAACAGCAGGATGATCCGCTCGGCACGCTCCATGAGCCCGCCCTTGGCTTCGAGGCCCAGCGATTCGGCCTTGGCGCGCTCGTAGGAGATGACGGCTGAGATGGCCATGATGCCGAACGGCACCATCGCCAGACGCGGCGACGAACCCGACGCGTAGTAGTAGGCGAGACCGGCGAACACGATGGCGTCGGTGACGCGGTCGATGACCGAATCGAAGAACGCTCCGCGCTGGCTGACCTGGTTCGAGGCCTTCGCCAGCGCGCCATCGAGCAGATCGGGAAGCGCTGCGAGGATCACCAACCCGAAGCCAAGCAACAGTTCTCCGGCGCCGATGGCAACCCCTGCGCCGATGGCAACCAGCACACCGAGGATGGTGAGATGGTCCGGCGAAAGGCCGGTCTTGCGAAGCAGCGCGCCAATGGGGCGCACTGCTGCATCCACCGGGGCGCGGAACTTGCCGTCAAACATTGTCCCCTAGGCTACCCGAGGTGGCCACAAACGGCGGTGGGCCCGGCCGTGGCACACTGTGCACATGAGCAAATCGACACCGGCCGACCTGGCCATCGCCTTTCGGTCGCTCCCCCGCCGGCTTCGTGAGGCAACCTCACCTGACACCGATCCCGCAGCACGAGCGACTGCCGCCACAGGGGTCGATACGGCGCTGGGCGCTGCAGCGATTCAGATGGCCTGCGCAAGCTCCGCCGAAGCCGTCGCTGCCGCCATCGAGCAGCGCCACACCATCGACTGGGTCAGCAGCGATCTCGATGCCCTGCAATCCCTGGCACGGCAGGCCGCCGCTGCCATCCGTGCGCTGCAGAATCTCTCGGACAACGCCTGAGAGGCCCTCGAACGCAACGGATCAGAGAACGGGTTCTTGCCAATCGGTTTCGGGGTTGTCCTGCACCATGTGTTCGAGCACGCGCCCATCGACGGCATCTACCAGAACGAGACCGCGCTGGCTCGGTGGGTTCTCGCTGGAGTAGCACAGCACCCGCCATGTGGGCCGGCTGCGTAGACCGCGCCACACCTGCTGGGCCGAGGCATGCCCAACGGCGAACCCGACGGCACCCGTTGCGGCCACCAGGGCCTGCTTTTCGTCGACCTGCATGCGCCAACCCGAGGTGACGCAGAACAGCCCGAACGCGCCAAGCAAGATGGCGGCGCCGGCAAAGCCACGGTTCACCAGCACGGGCTCGCCGCTGCGGTGCGTGATCCAGACGACGAAGCAGAACGCTGCGAGCACCAAGTAGATCGCACCGGGGATGCGGCGGCGGCTGTTGTCGGGGAACTGATAGGGGCCGACGAACTCACTTGCATTCAGATCGTCGGGAAGCGCGTCGCGAATTTCTTCGGCGTCGCTCGAGGAGTGCTTGGGGTTTGCCATTGCGGTTCAGGCTACGGCGCTGGGCCATGCCTCGCGTAGTTTGCGGGCCGTCTCGGGCAGGGCCTCGGGCAACGTGCGCGTGTTGGCCGTGACGGTCATGAAGTTGGCGTCGCCGCTCCAACGTGGCACCACGTGTACGTGCAGGTGCCCGCGCACGCTGCCGCCAGCGGGTTCACCCAGATTGATGCCCACGTTCACTCCCCCGGGCCGCATGCACGTTTTCAAGGCGCGCACGGCGCAGGTGACGTTGGCCCAGAGCTCGGCTGTTTCGTCGGCCTGGAGGTCTTCGAGGTCGGGTACCTCGCGGTACGGAAGGATCAGGATGTGCCCCACGCTGTACGGGAACGCGTTCATGATGGCAAAGGTGTGCGCGCTGCGGTGGATGATGTGCGTTTCATCATCGGGCAGGCCCGAGCGCAGGATGCGCGTGAACACGCTGGACGTGTCGTTGATGTCGGGCGCCACGACCGTGCCGATCGACTGCACATACGTGGCACGCCAACCGTTCCACAGTTGTTCGAGCGGGGTCATCGGCCCTACTGCGCCGCGGTCAGCGTTGCCGGCGGGGCAGCCTGGGCGACCTCGTCGGCGAGGCGCTCGATGAAGGTCGCCACCGACACGCCGCGCTCTACTTCGCCACCGCGGGGGTTGACGCCAAAGGTGGTGGCGGCCACATCGTCGTCGCCGACCACGAGCACATAGGGCAGCTTCTCCAGCTTGGCAGCGCGGATGCGCTTGCCCAGTTGATCGTTGGCCTCGACGACATCAACCCGGAAACCGGCCGAACGAAGCGCCGCTGCCTGCGCATGAGCGTATTCCTCGTGCGCCGTGGCTACCGGGAGGATACGCACCTGCACCGGGGCGAGCCAGGCGGGGAAGGCGCCGGCGTAGTGCTCGAGCAGCACACCGAAGAAGCGCTCGACCGAGCCGAACAGGGCGCGGTGCAACATGATCGGCTGATGCCGGTTGTTGTCGGCGCCGACGTATTCGAGGTTGAAGCGATCGGGCAGGTTGAAGTCGCACTGGATCGTGCTGAGCTGCCAGGTACGCCCGATTGCGTCCTTGACATCGACATCGATCTTCGGGCCGTAGAACGCAGCATCGCCCGACTTCACCTTGTAGGGCAGACCGTGACGGTGCAGGGCCTCGCGCAGCGCCTCGGTGGCCTTGTCCCAGATCTCGTCGGAGCCGACGGACTTTTTCGGGTCACGCGTGCTGAGGTTGGCCGTGAAGTCGGTGAAACCGAACGCACGCAACACCGACAGCACGAAATCGAGCAGCGAGGCGATTTCGTCCTGCAGTTGGTCTTCGGTGCAGTAGATGTGGCTGTCGTCCTGGGTGAAGCCGCGGATGCGCATGAGCCCGTGCAACGTGCCGGCGCGCTCGTAGCGGTACACGGTGCCGAGCTCGAACAACCGCAACGGCAGCTCACGGTACGAGCGCTGACGCGACCGGAAGATGAGGCAGTGCATCGGGCAGTTCATCGGCTTCATGTAGTACGTGCCGTTGTCCATCTCCATCGGCGGGTACATACCGTCTTTGTAGAAGTCGAGGTGGCCGCTGGTCTGGAACAGGTTCGCGTTGGCCAGGTGCGGCGTGAACACGAACTGATAGCCGCCGTTCTCGTGGCGCTGGCGGCTGTAGTCCTCCATCTGCTTACGCACGATGGCACCCTTGGGATGCCACACGGCCAAGCCGCCACCGAGTTCTTGCGGGAAGCTGAGCAGGTCAAGCTCGGTGGCCAACTTGCGATGGTCACGCTTTTCGGCTTCTGCCAAGCGGTGCAGGTGCTCTTCGAGCGCCACCTTGGTATCCCATGCCGTGCCGTAGATGCGTTGCAGCATCGGGCCCTTCTCGTTGCCGCGCCAGTACGCACCGGCGACCTTCATCAGCTTGAAGTGGCCGAGTCTGCTGGTGGTGGGCACGTGCGGGCCGCGACACATGTCGACGAACGCGTCGGTGTTGCGGTACACGCTGACCGTGCCGTTGGGGTCGACCTCGGCGGCGTCGACGTTGACGTCTTCGTCATCGGGGTCGATCTGCACACCGGCCAGGGCACGGACGCGCTCGATGATCTCGCACTTGTAGGGCTGATCGACGAACAACTGCAGAGCGTCGTCGATGGACATCTCGCTGCGCACGAACGGCTGGTTGGCGGCGATGATCTCGCGCATGCGAGCCTCGACCGCAACCAGGTCGTCCTCGGTGAAGGTCTTGTGGTCGGGAAGCTCGAAGTCGTAGTAGAAGCCGTCGGTGATGGCCGGGCCGATGGAGTACTTCGCGCCGGGGAACAACTGGGTGACGGCCTGGGCCATGACGTGCGAGGTGCTGTGACGCAGCACATGGCGGCCCTCGTCGGAGTCGCCGGTGATGATGGCCACGGCGGCGCCGTTGTGCAACGGCACGCCGAGATCGGCCTCGCCGCCGTCGATGATTGCTGCGACTGCTGCCTTGGCAAGGCGTGAGCCGATGGACGCGGCGACGTCGCCCGCAGTGCTGCCCTCGGGGAACGAGCGTTGCGAACCGTCGGGAAGGGTGATGAGGATCTCAGTCATGGCGCTGTGCATTCTACGGGTGCGCCACCCTGAGAGCCGATGATTAACCCTGCGCAGCACCAACGTGACGACGGCTGGGGGCTACTCGACCCCGGCAAGGCTGAGCGAAGGCTCCTGGCTGTGGTCCTCGGTCTCGTGCACATGCGCAACCATCGCCTTCTCGGCAGGCAGGCTCTCGGCCTTCTTGGTTGCATAGGTGTTGCGGTATTCCTGGCCGGTGAGCTCGCGGATCTCGAACATCAGCTCATCGGTGATCTGGCGCAGCACCATGTGGTCGTCGGCCCTGTTGCGATACCGATCGGTCTTGATCGGGCGACCGATCTTGATCGTGCACGCCTTGCGAACCTTGGGCAGTTTGGCATCGGGTGGCTGAATCTGGTCGGTGCCGATGATGCCCACCGGGAAGATGGGGCAACCCACCTTCAATGCCAACCGGACAGCACCGGTGTGCCCCTTGTACAGAAAGCCATCACGGCTACGGGTGCCCTCGGGGAAGATGCCGAACAGTTCGCCACGGCGCAGCACGGCCTCGGCAGCATCGAGCGCGCTGCTGCTCTTGTCTCCCCCGCTGCGGTCGATGGGGATCATGCCCAATGCGGGAAACAGGAACTTCGTCTTCCACGAATCCATGTATTCGGCCTTGCCCACGAAGCTGATGTTGCGCCCAACGTGCAGCATGAGAAAGCCGCTGTCGAGAAAGCTGATGTGGTTCGGGCACAGGATCGCTGGCCCGTCAGCGGGCAGGTGCTCGAACCCCTCGAGGTTGAATTGCCATAGCCGCTTGGCAATGGGCAGCACGATCGCGCGCGTGCGCTCCTGCAGTTTGCCGGCGCCCGCGTCTGTCTTGCTCATCGCACGTCACCTGCCTTCCCTGCGCAGTGCATGCTCATACTGTAAACGAAGTTGCGCCACCCGCGAGACAAGAAATTCTCTCTTGCCTGAACTGCCGACAGCCGTTTGCTGTGGAGCCGCCGCAGGTCAGAGCAGCACGCCGAGCAGCGCAGCGGCGTCGGCCACGTCGTGCCCGGCCGCAGCAGCAGCGTCGATGGCCATCACAGCGGTTGCGGAATCCAGATCGTTGTCCAGCGCCGCACGCACCTGGTCGATGACCGCGTGCGACGAACCGCCCACACTCGCCTCCCACGCCTGCAGCCGGGCGAGGGCGCGTGGCATGAGCTCGTCGTCCCAGCCCCAGTCGAGCCGGTAGTGATGCTCAACGATGGCCAAACGAATGGCCCGGGGATCCCAGGTTTCGCGCAGCTTGTCGATGAACACCAGGTTGCCGAGGCTCTTCGACATCTTCTTGCCGTCCATGAAAACCATGGGACCGTGCATCCAGTGCTTGACGAACTGCTCGCCCGTGGCGGCCTCGCTCTGGGCCCGTTCGCACTCGTGATGCGGGAAGATCAGGTCTGAGCCGCCGCCGTGCAGATCGATGGTGGCACCGAGCTCGCGTAGCGCCAAGGCGCTGCACTCGATGTGCCAGCCGGGTCGACCCGGACCCCACAACGTGTCCCACGACGGTTCGTCGGGCAGCGACGGGTGCCACAGCACGAAGTCGAGCGGATCGCGCTTGTTGGGATCGTCGACGTGGCCACCGCGTTCGCGGGCGAGCTCGATCATCTGGTCGCGGGTGTAGTGCGACACGGACCCGAAGCTGGGGAACTTCGACACATCGAAGTAGACCGATCCGCCGGCCTGGTACGCGAAGCCACGCTCGAGCACGATGCCGATGAAACCGCGGATGTCGCTGATGGCCGACGAGGCACGCGGGGTGCTGAACATCGGCAACATGTTGAGCGCCGCCATGTCGCGCTCGAACCGCGCCTCTTCGCCAGCGGCCAGGTCGAGATAGTGCACGCCCAGCTGGCGGGCCTTGGCGAACAACGGGTCGTCCACGTCGGTGACGTTGCGCACGCACTTGACCTCGTGACCGAGATCGATGAGGCGTCGCTGCAGGATGTCGTAGGTGACGAACGTGGCCGCATGGCCGAGATGCGTGGCGTCATAGGGCGTGATGCCACACGTGTACATCAACACGTTGGGCCCCGGCTCGAACGGCACCACGGCCTGACGGGCCGTGTCGTACAGGCGCATTGTCAAGACGGTGTTCCTCCCGCCGCTGGTGCAGCCGCAGTCTTCGCGGCGTCCTTCTTGGCATCGCGCGGGTCGGAGCGGATTCCGGTGAGCTTGGGTGCGACGCGCGTCTTGTAGCGCACGTTGAGCTGCAGCAGCACAGCGGTGAAGGCCTCGATGGCCGTGGCATTGGAGAGCTCGCCGGCGTCGAGCGGACGACAGCCAGGAATCTTCGACACGATCGCCGCCACAACAATGGTGGCCTCGGGGTCGTCGCTGCAGATCAGCACATCGCTGTCGATCGGAGAGCCGAGGTGGCCCAACTCGGTGGCGGGAAGATGATGGAATGCTGCCACCACGCGACAACGCGGCACGGCGGCCTGCACATGAGCGGCGACGCTTCCGCGCGGCGGCACGAGCGGCTGGAACTCGTGGCCCACCCGCACCAGGGCATTGGCCATGCTGACCACGACCTTGCCTGCGAGTAGCTCCTGATATTCCTGAGCCGTGGTTGCTGCCGAGTCCCACGGGGTGGCGATGATGACGAGATCGCCCGATGCTGCGCCCGGGTTGTCGGCACATTCCAACCGGTCGGCCAGCTCGGGCCACTTGGCGATCAGCTGGTCGCGAACCTCCATCGACCGGTACTTCGACCGCGAGCCGATGATGCACGTGTAACCAACAGAAGCGAGCCGCGCCGCGAGAGCGCTGCCTGCCGGACCTGTACCACCCAAGATTCCGATACGCATGTCTTCAGCCTGCCACAACGGGTGCCCTGCGCCCCACCGGATCACAGCTAGGGTCGATTCTCATGGGTCTGCTCACTGGAAAGAACATCGTTGTCACCGGGGTGCTCACCGACGCATCGCTTGCGTTCGGTGTCGCCAAGCTCGCTCAGCAAGAGGGCGCCAACGTGGTGCTCACTGGCGCCGGACGGGCGCTCAGCCTCACTGAACGCGTTGCGCGCAAGCTGCCCGCACCCGCTCCCGTGTTCGAGTTGGACGTCACCGTTCCAGAGCATCTGGAATCGGTGCGCAACTCGGTCAGCGAGATCTGGGACCACGTCGACGGTGTGCTGCATGCGATCGGTTTCGCCCCCGCCGTCTGCTTGGGCGACGACTTCATGGCAGCCACGTGGAACGACGTGTCGGTGGCCATGAACATCTCCGCCTACTCGTTGAAGACGTTGGCCGACGCCTTCGTGCCGCTGATGACCCGGGGTGGTTCCTTCGTCGGCCTCGACTTCGATAACACCGTTGCCTGGCCGGCCTACAACTGGATGGGCGTCGCCAAATCGGCGCTCGAATCCGTGAACCGTTACCTGGCCAAGGAGCTCGGTCCCAAGGGCATCCGCAGCAATCTGGTGGCGGCCGGGCCGGTCAAGACCATGGCCGCCAAGAGCATCCCCGGCTTCAAGAAGTTCGAGGACATCTGGGACGAGCGCGCTCCGCTCGGTTGGGACGTGTTCGACTCATCTGCCGTGGCCAAGGCGGTCGTTGCGTTGCTCAGCGACTGGTTCCCCGCCACCACCGGCGAGATCATCCATGTCGACGGTGGGTTCCACGCCATCGGGGCGTAGTGGCACCGATCACCAGCGTTGGCGCGCCTCTTCGGCGAAGCCCTGCATGCCGCTGAACTCCAGCGTCAGCCCATCGTCTGTGCGCAAACGACCGGACCATGTGCCGAACACCTGATGCACCTCGCTGCCCTTGTGTTCGCCACCGCTCACGGTGTGCTTGTCATATCGAGGTATCAGCACGGCGTCGAGCTGGCCGCCGGCCGAACCGTGAATGCTGAGCGCACGGTTGCCATGCGCTCAGCATTCACGGCGGCGGTACGGTGACCGGATGGCATCCACCAACCGTCTCGCCGCGGAGACCAGTCCCTACCTGCGCCAACACGCCGACAACCCGGTCGACTGGTATGCGTGGGGACCCGACGCGTTCGCTGCCGCAACCGAGCGCAACGTGCCGATCCTGTTGTCCGTTGGCTACTCGGCCTGCCACTGGTGTCACGTGATGGCTCACGAGTGCTTCGAGGACATCGAAGTGGCCGCCGAGATGAACCGGTTGTTCGTCAACGTGAAGGTGGATCGCGAAGAACGTCCCGATGTCGACGCGATCTACATGGACGCAGTACAGGCGCTGACCGGGCGCGGCGGTTGGCCGATGACGGTGTTCCTCACGCCTGCCGGCAAACCGTTCTACGGCGGCACCTACTTCCCGAAGCCGCAGTTCATGCAGCTGATGTCCACCATCGACGACGTGTGGCGCAACAAGCAGGCCGACGTCCAGCAGAACGTCGAAGCGTTGATGGAGGCCCTCGGTCGCACCACGCTGATCCAACCCGTGGCCGATCTGCCGGGCATGGAGACGGTCAACGCAGCGCTCCAGCAGCTCGGTCAGAACTTCGATGCCGAATGGGGTGGCTTCGGTCGCGCCCCGAAATTCCCCAGCACGATGAACCTCGATCTGGTGCTGCGCTCATATCTGCATCGCCCCAACGAGGCCGCTGCAACCGTGGTGACCACCTCGCTCGATGCAATGGCCAGCGGAGGCATGTACGACCACATCGGCGGTGGCTTCGCCCGATACAGCGTGGACCGCGAATGGTTGGTGCCGCACTTCGAGAAGATGCTGTACGACCAGGCGCTGCTGGTGCGCAGCTACGTGCACGCCTGGCAGGTGTTCGGGCATGATCGATGGAAGCAGGTGGTCGAGGAGACCATCGGCTACGTGTTGGGCGAGATGACCCACCCAGATGGTGGGTGGTACTCGGCCGAGGATGCCGACTCCCCCGACGGCCAGGGCCACAGTCACGAGGGCCTGTTCTACACCTGGACCCCGGCAGAGCTGACCGAGGTGCTCGGCCCCGAGCTGGCGGCAGAGGCCACCGAGTGGTGGGGGGTCAGCCCAGAGGGGAACTTCGAGGGTCGCAACATTCCGTGCCGCATGCAGCAGCGCGGCCAACTCGCCCGGCCCGAGCGCATCGAGCAAGCTCGCCAGTTACTGTTCGCCAGCCGGGCCACGCGGCTCCGCCCGGGTCTGGACGACAAGGTGCTCACCGAGTGGAACGGGCTGTTCCTGGCCAGCCTGGCAGAGGCCGCTGCGGCGATGGGCCGCAGCGATTGGCACGCTGCTGCGGTGCGCAACGGCGAATTTCTGCTGCGCGAGCTGCGCCGACCCGATGGTCGCTGGC
>CAFBLP010000113.1_pt1 | contig 10780 bp, 9 predicted proteins | sample 7268181 | NCBI WGS metagenome assembly CAFBLP01 (sample SAMEA6814034, study PRJEB35770) | freshwater metagenome | biome: Freshwater; feature: Freshwater reservoir; material: water | place: Czech Republic | collected 2017-05-23 | depth 30m m | reverse complement strand
TAGTGTCCTTGCCAATGCGTCTCGTGATTGCCCGGTGCACCGTTGATTACAGCGGCCGTTTGTCCGCCCACCTGCCCGAGGCCATCCGACTCATCATGGTCAAAGCTGATGGCTGCGTGGCCATCCATGCCGACGGCGGGGCGTACAAGCCGCTCAACTGGATGAACGCCCCCAACACCATTGCTGACAACGGCGATCACTGGGTGGTAGCCAACCCCAAGGGCGAACAGTTGGTGATCAACCTGCTCGAGATCATCCACGAGGCCGCTCACGAACTGGGCGATGACCCCGGGCTGCAAAAAGACGGTGTCGAGGCCCACCTCCAGGTGCTGCTCGCCGCGTCCCCCGATGCAATCGAACCGGGCCTGGTGCTGGTTCGCCGCGAGTACCCCACAGCCATTGGACCGATCGACCTGGTGTGCCGCGACAGCTCCGGGCAGGTGGTGGCCATCGAGGTCAAGCGTCGCGGCGACATCGATGGGGTCGAACAACTGGTGCGATACATCGAGCGGCTCCACCTCGATTCCTCGCTTGGGGCCGTGCGCGGTGTGTTCGTGGCGCAGGTGGTGAAGCCGCAGGCGAAGGTGCTGGCCGAGGCTCGCGGCTTGCGCTGGGTGGAGGTCGACTACGACGAACTACGCGGTTTGAAAGCCGACGACCTCACCCTGTTCTAGCGATGCTCTAATCTCTGCACTGCATGCAACTCGTCGAAGGTGTCATCCAGCACTATGCGTGGGGCGACCTCCACGAGATCCCACGACTGTTGGGGCACGAGCCTGACGGGCGGCCACAAGCAGAACTCTGGTTCGGCACCCATCCGGGTGGGCCGGCTCGGCTGGCAGATGGCCGACCGCTCGAGGCGGCCGCCGGTCAGCTTCCCTACCTCGTGAAGATTCTCGCTGCGGCCGCGCCACTGTCGTTGCAAGTGCATCCATCCAGCGCGCAGGCGATGCAGGGGTTCGTCCGCGAGAACGACACCGGCGTTGCCCTGGACTCGCCACAGCGCACCTATCGCGACCCGTTCCACAAGCCGGAGCTGCTCTATGCACTCACGCACTTCGAGGCCCTGTGCGGCGTTGCGCCACTGCACCTGACCGATCGACTGCTCGAAGAGTTGGGCCCAGCCGCTGCGCCGATGCGCGCCGAGTTGGGGCACGGTGGTATCGACGCGGTCATTGCGCTACTGCTCCACGATCGACCATCGCTGGCGCCCCTGCTCAATGCTGCGGCGCATCACCCCGATCCGCGGTGCCGGTGGCTGAACCGGTTGAGCCAGCTCCACCCCGGCGACCCTGCTGCTGCCATTGCGCTGCTGCTCAACTACGTGGCACTCGAGCCCGGCGAGGCCATCTACCTTGGTGCAGGCAACCTGCACGCCTACCTCGGCGGCGTCGGCATCGAGGTCATGGCGAGCTCTGACAACGTTGTGCGCTGCGGGCTCACCAGCAAGTTCGTCGATGTCGATGAGGTGCTCCGCGTGCTCGACGCCACCCCGCTCGATGACCCCCTTGTGCATCCACAGGCCAATGCCGATGGCGGCATGGTCTACCCGGTGCCCACCGCCGATTTTCGCCTGACGCACTACGAGATCGACGGCAGCGTCAGCTTCCGAGCCAACGGGCCAGAACTGCTGGTGTGCATCCGTGGCGAGACCATGGAACTGACGCGCGGGCAGTGCGCGCTGGCCACCGACGGCGAACAGGTCGAGTTGATCGGCACCGCCACCGTGTGCCGCATCGGCGGCCACTGACCCATCGGCGGCCACTGACCCATCGGCGGCCACTGACCCGTCGGCGGCCACTGACCCATCGGGACGATGGTGCTAGAGGCGGATCACTGCGGCCAGAGCCAGATCGAGCAGGTGATCTCGCGCGCTGCTCTGCTTCTCCCAGTGGCGATGGTCCCACTGGGCCGAGCTCACATCGTCGCCGGCGTAGAGCAACTGCCCGTAGACAACACCGCGGAAGGCCGCCGCAGCGAACATCGCCGCGGCCTCCATCTCGACGGTGATGCAACCCTGGTCTCGTCGCCGCGCCACCTTTGCTTCGGTCTCGCGGAAGAAGGCATCGGTGGTCCAGGTGAGACCGCGGTCGTGTGGCACGCCCGCTTCGCTGAGCACGTCATCGATGGCGGCAAGCGCACGCGGGTGCGGGGCCACGGTGGCCTCGGGCGGCGCATAGTGATAGCTGGTGCCCTCGTCGCGCACGGCGCTGGTGGGCACGATGACGTGACCGATGTCGAACCCAGCTCGCACGATTCCGGCGCCCCCGCACCCGATGATCTTTGTTGCGCCCAGTGCGATGACCACCTCGAGCGAGGTGACTGCGGCGGGCGCCCCGACACCGGGGCTCACGAGGGCGATCTCGACCCCGGCATGTTCGATGATGCACACCGGGTGGTCGCCGTGCTCGAACGGCACCTGGTGCACGGCATCGATGCCCGCTGTACGGGCACGCACGACATCGCCGAACCAGCACATCACGGCACGCTCGGGAAACCCCAGAGGCGGACGATGAATCGATGGATTGATCACCGCGTCCAGCGACGGATCGAACTCGTGAAGGGGGAGCCGGTGCGCCGGGGGCGCCGCGGTCACGTCTGCACTGCCTTGCGGATCTCCACGATCCTGTCGTGGGAGTGGTTTGCGTCGTCGCCCTTGTCGTCGAGGAGTTTGGCGCGGTCCTTTGCCGCCTCACGCTCGGCCAGCGCGGTATCCACCCTGCTGATGGCGGCGTCGGCTCCGTGCTCGTGGATGAACTCGGCCCATTCCACCAGTGCCTCGACCATCTCGCTCTCGGGCACCACAGCCACGTTGCGACCCTTGACGAACAGGTGACCGCGCTTGTTGCCGGCGGCAATGCCGATATCTGCTTCGCGGGCCTCGCCCGGGCCGTTGACGACGCAGCCCATCACCGCGACCTGCAAGGGGATCTTGCGGTCACCGAAGGCCTCCATCGCCCGCTTGGCAACGTCGATGACGTCGATCTCGGCACGCCCACAGCTGGGACATGCGATCAGGTCGACGTTCTTGCGTTCGCGCAGGCCCAACGCCTCGAGCAGTTGACGTCCGGCGCGGGCTTCCTCCACGGGATCGGCCGTGAGGCTGTAGCGAATGGTGTCGCCGATTCCCTCGAGCAACAGCGTGGAGATACCGGCGGTGGCTTTGATCAGGCCTGCCGGCGGCGGGCCGGCCTCGGTCACCCCGAGGTGCAGCGGCACGTCCGTGGCCTCGCTGAGCTGGCGATAGGCCTCGACCATCAGCGGCACATTCGATGCCTTCACGCTGATCTTGACCAGGTCGAAATCGACTTCCTGGAAATAGGCCAGCTCCTGCAACGCTGACTCCACCAGCGCCTCGGGCCGGATGCCGCCCCACTTGTCGTACAGGGCTGGATCCAGCGAGCCACCGTTCACGCCGATACGGATGGGAACCTGCCGGTCGCGTGCCTCTGCGGCAACGGCTTTGATGTGTTCGGGGCGGCGAATGTTGCCAGGGTTCAACCGCAGCCCCTGCACGCCGGCCTCCATCGCGGCCAGCGCCATGCGGTACTGATGGTGAATGTCAGCGATGATCGGGATCGGCGAGCGCGGCACGATCTGGGCCAGGCCCTCTGCCGCCTCGGGCTCGTTGCACGTACACCGCACGATGTCGCACCCGGCAGCAGCCAGGGCGTAGATCTGCTGCAGCGTGCCTTCCACATCGGCGGTCTTGGTGATGGTCATCGACTGCACCGAGATGGGCGCGTTGGCCCCTACTGGCACTTTGCCGACGTGGATCTGGCGGGTCTGACGACGCTCGAACACGTCATCAGTGTGCCACCGATCGAGGGCCTTCGCGCGTGACCCGCGGCCGGGGTTCGTCAGCGAATGGGATTGGTGATGTCGAGGTACAGGCCGGCGAACAGCACGAAGGCGAGAAAGGTCATCACCGTCATCGCCACCGGCACCATCTTGGCCACATCTGCGGTGTAGCGCCGATTCCTCCGTGAGCGAATGCGCTCGTAGGTGGCAATGGCGGCGTGCCCCCCGTCGAAGGGCAGCAACGGGAACATGTTGAGCAGCCCGACGAACACGTTCACGCCGGCGAGGGTGAGCAGGATGCCGGGCAGGCCCGTCTCGTTACCGATGGTCGAGCTGAGCCGGCTGATGCCGTACACCGTGACGGGCTGCGACGATTGGTCAGTGTTGGCTCCGGACAGGTGCTGCCAGATGTTCACCGGGTTCATCACCTTCACCACGCCCTGCACGCTCTGCCAGGCCGCAGAACCGAGATCGGTGAAACTGCTGCCGACAGCCTCCGAGACGGGGACATTCTGGAATGCCGACTTCTCACCGGAGCTCACGCCCAGATAGGCAAGGTTCTCGTTGCCGGGCGTCGGGTTGGTGCCGAGCTGCACCGCCACCGTGACCGGCTGTCCACCACGGACCAGTTCGAGCGTGGCCGTATCGCCAGGAGTGTGCGCGTGGATCAGGTCGACGAACTGCCCCGCCCGATGAACGGCCACGCCATCGATCGAGGAGATCACATCATCGATCTGCACACCGGCGCGTGCCGCCGGGCCCTGTGTCTCGATACGTATGAAGGCGACCTCGCCCGTGGGGCGGTTCTTCCCCCACACCGTGTAGACGGTGAGCAGGAGGAGCACAGCGATGATCATGTGCATCACCGACCCGGCCGTGATGACCCACATCCGCTTCGGGTACGACTTGCTGCGGTAGGCCACCGGCTCGTCGGCGGGGTCGGTCTCGTCGAGATTGTTCATGCCGATGATCCGAACGAACGCCCCGATGGGAAGCGCTCGCACGCCGTACTCGATGTCGCCGCGTTTGAAGCTCCACAGCCGCGGGCCCATGCCCATGAAGAACTGGGTCACCTTCATACCCGACTTGCGCGCGGTGACGTAGTGCCCACACTCGTGCAGGAACACCGACATCAACAGCCCAGAGACGAACACGAACACCCAGATATTGGCAATGGCGAGCACGACCAGCAGGGCCACCAGTGCCCCGAGCCCAACGACGGCCCGAGCACCGCCAACGGTCTCGTCAGGTACATCGATACCACCGCCCGCCACGACCTCGTTACGGAACTTCTCGTAGGTGTTACTCATGCGTGGAGCACCTCCTGGGCTACCCGGCGAGCGCTGTGATCGGCCCGCACGATGTCGTCGACGGACATCGTGGTGATATCGGTCGTTTCATGGTGGCGCTGCAGTACTGCGTCGCAGATCTCGGCAATCTGGCTCCATCGGATGCGCCCTGCGAGGAACGCCTCGACGGCCTCCTCGTTGGCCGCGCTGAGCCACGCCGGCGCTGTGCCGCCGACGCGACCGGCCGAATAGGCGAGCGCGAGACACCGGAACGTGGTGATGTCGGGCGGTTCGAAGTCGAGTCGGGCCAGGGCTGTCCAGTCGATGCGGCCGAACGGTGTGGCGATCCGATACGGGTAGGCCAACGCATACCCGATCGGCAGGCGCATATCGGGCAGGCTCAGTTGGGCAATGGTCGCCCCGTCGGTGAACTCGACCATCGAATGGATGATCGACTGCGGGTGCACCACCACCTCGATGTCGTCGAAGGCGGTGCCGAACAGTTCATGGGCCTCGATCACCTCGAGACCCTTGTTCATCAGTGTCGAGGAATCGATGGTGATCTTCGGGCCCATCTTCCATGTGGGGTGGGCCAGCGCCTGCGCGACCCCCACGTCGGCCAACTCGCCAGCCGAGCGCCCCCGGAAGGGGCCTCCACTGGCAGTGAGCACCAGACGCGCCACCTCCGAGCCGACACGCGCGCTCGAGCGAAGGCACTGATGGATGGCGCAGTGCTCGGAATCGACCGGCACCAACTCGGCACCCGGTGTGGAGCGCAGCGGCTGCACCACCGGGCCGGCGGCGATCAGGCTCTCCTTGTTCGCCAGCGCCAACCGCTTGCCGGCGCGCAGGGTCTGTACGGTCACGGCGAGGCCGGCGAAGCCGACAACGGCGTTGATGACGACATCTGCGTCGTCAACAAGCGCCGCTAAGTCGCCGACCACCTCGGCGAAGGGCAGCGCCTGGGCCACGGCGGCACGGGCCTGCGGATCGGCAACAGCGACCACCTTGGGCCTGAACTCCCTAGCCTGCGCGATGAGCGATTCCACCGACGAGCCCACGCCGAGCCCGACGACCTCGTAGCGGCCCGCCTCGGCGCGCACGACATCGAGCGTCTGGGTACCGATCGATCCCGTGGACCCGGCAATGGCAACACGCACAGCGCTCATGAGGATTCAGTCTGTCAGCGATTCGGGCCGAACACATGACGGCACCCATTCAGGTGCAGCACGCCACCGGCGCCACGCTCACTTCCTGACAGCGCTCACCCAGGGCTCGAGCACGATCAGCAGATAGAAGGCCGCCGGCAGAGTGAACAGGAAACCGTCGAAGCGGTCCAGAACGCCGCCATGGCCCTTGACGATACTGCCAAAATCCTTGACGTCGAGGTTGCGCTTGAACATGCTCTCCGTGAGATCGCCCAGGGGCGCCATCACGGCAACGACAATGCCGAGCAGGATCAGGTTTGGGTTGCTCCAGGTATCGCTCTTGTCGGCGATACCGACGACGACCATCGCAATGATGGTCAGCAGCGCTCCGCCAATGAACCCCTCGACTGACTTGTTCGGGCTGATCCAGCCGCGCAACGGGGTGCGCCCTGCGGCGGAACCGACGAACAACGCACCGATGTCGTTGACCACCACTCCAACAGCAAGGAGCATCAACGTGTCGGTGCCTGCGTGCCCGGGGATGACACCCGAGGTCTGTGCCCCGAGGATGAGTCCACCGAAGGCTCCTGCCAGACCGATCCAGGTGACACCGAGCGTGGTGATGGCCATGTTCGGCATCGGGCTGGAGTTCAGGTTGGGAGCTCCGATGAAGCTGATGCTGCCGGCGATGAATGCGAACACCATCACCAAGGGGATCGCCCGCTCACCCACCCAGTAGGCCGCCAACGGCGAGGCCACACAGGCCACGATGCCCACCACGCTGGCCGGCTGATACCCCTTCTCGGTGACCTTCGCGAAGTACTCGACAGCGGCGAGGCCGATGACGATCACCACGATGGCCAGCACGGCTTGGGGTTTCCAGATGATGGCACCCACGAACACGGCAGCCATGAGCGCTCCGACGGCTATTGCCGTTGGCATATCGCGTCCGCCGACACCTGCGGTTGTCGTGGTCGCCGGGACAGCGCGCACCGCGCCGCTCGGACGGCCGCTGCGCGCCGCGCGCGCCTGTTCTTCACGAGAGGTCCGCGAGCGGCCCTTCGATGGCGTGGGGCGGCCGATTCCCTCGTCGGTGGGGTCGGTTCCGATGGTGATCCGGCCGGGCTCGCGCCGGGTGGCCGTGATGGCCCCGCTGATGTCGGCATCGGTCACGTCGAAGAAGGGATCCTCCGGCGCTGCACCATCGTTGAGCGCCGCCGAACGGGGCATGTCGGAAAAATCGTCGTACCGGGCCGACGGGTCGGCCACTGCCTTGTCGTCACCCCACACCGGTGCGTTGCCCGAGAACGACGACCAGACGTCGAGGTCATCGGTTGGGTCGCGCACCTCACCACGCGGCGGGCGGCTGACGCGCGGCACCTCACCCGTTGCCGGCACGGTCCAATGAGGCATCGAGCCGGTGCTGTCGTCGAACACGATGGGCTTGTCAGCCTTGCGCCCTGGCCTGGCGTCATCGGCCACGGCATCGTCTGAGTCGGCATCCTCGCCAAACAGCGGCGGGCCGAAGTTCTCATCATCGCGCGCCCGGTGGCGCCACACGTCGTCGCTCATCGCTCCCCTTTTTTCATACCTCGAGCAGTTCCTGCTCCGTTCATACCTCGAGCAGTTCCTGCTCCGTTCATACCTCGAGCAGTTCCTGCTCCGTTCATACCTCGAGCAGTTCCTGCTCCGTTCATACCTCGAGCAGTTCCTGCTCCTTACGCAAGAACGCCTTGTCGATCAGCTCGACGTGTTCATGCGTGATCTTTTCCATCTCTTTTTCGGCCCGTTCGAGCTCGTCGGCGGAGATGGCACTGGCCTTCTCGGCCGCCTCGAGGTGCTTGCGGGCATCGCGGCGCACGTTACGCACGGCGATACGGCCGTCCTCGGCGAGGTTCTTGACAATCTTCACGTATTCCTTGCGGCGCTGTTCAGTCAGCGCAGGAATGTTGAGCCGGATGACCACACCGTCGTTCGAGGGCGAGATGCCGAGGTCGCTCTCGCGAATGGCCTTCTCGATCGCCGCCAGCGACGCACGGTCGTGCGGCTTGACGATCAGTTGACGGGCCTCGGGCACCTGGAAACCGGCGAGTTGCTGCAGCGGCACGGACGAACCGTAGTAGTCGACCATGATGCGATCGACCAGCGCAGGAGTTGCCCTGCCCGTGCGCACGCTGGTGAACTGCTGCTGTACGTGCTCGACTGCCTTGTCCATCTTTTCGATGGCTTCGAGAAGGGTCTCTTCAATCACGGGGCTAAGCGTACAGAGGCGCCAGCACGCGGAGTGCACACCACCGGAGTTGGTCAGCGATCGCGAACGATCGTGCCGACACGCTCGCCTTCAAGAATGGCCCGCAATGCTCCGTGCGCCGACATGTCAAAAACCACGATCGGCAGCTTGTTGTCACGGCAGAAGGCGATCGCCGTGGCGTCCATGACCTTGAGATTCTGGTTCATCACGTCCATGTAGCTGATCTCGTCGTACTTGGTCGCGGTGGGATCGGTACGCGGATCGGCGGAGTACACACCATCGACGCCGGAATGCGTGCCCTTCAACAGGGCGTCCGCGTCGATTTCGGCGGCGCGCAGCGCAGCAGCAGTGTCGGTGGTGAAGAACGGGTTGCCGGTTCCGGCGGCGAAGATCACGACGCGACCCTTTTCGAGATGGCGCATCGCCCGACGGCGAATGTACGGCTCGGCGATTCGCGGCATCTCGATGGCGGACTGCACACGGGTGGCCTGACCGGCCCGCTCGAGCGCGTCCTGCAGTGCCAGCGCGTTCATCACGGTGCCGAGCATCCCGATGTGATCGGACTGCGTGGCATCCATACCGGTCATTGCGCCGGTGCGACCGCGCCAGAAGTTGCCACCGCCGACGACGACGGCGACATCAACGCCAAGGTTCTCCCGAACATCGAGGATCTCGAGCGCGGTGTGGGCCAGCGTGGCCCCATCGAGTCCCGATCCGCTCGGCCCGGCCAGGGCCTCGCCCGATGGCTTGAAGACAATGCGCTTCCATCGGGGCGAGGCCACTGCCGATCAGCCGATCTCGACTTGGGCGAAGGCAATAATACTCGCCGAGCCGATCAGCTGGGCGATCGAAACCTTGTCATCTTTTGCGTAGGGCTGGTCGAGCAGGCAGACATCCTTGAAGAATCCGCCGATGCGGCCCTCGACCACCTTGGCGAGGGCGGCCTCGGGCTTGCCCTCATTGCGGGAGATGGTCTCGAGCGTGGCCCGTTCGTGGGCCACGACGTCGTCAGGGACATCGTCGCGCTTGAGGTACTTCGGACGGGCAAAAGCGATGTGCACAGCAACATCGTGGGCCAGTTCGGTGCTGGCACCGGACATCTCCACGAGCACCGCGTTCACGCCGCGGCCGCCCTGCATGTGCACGTACGAATCAAGCGTGCTGCCGGGCTTGCCCTCGATGCGCACGACATCGCCGAGCTCGATCTTTTCCTTCAACGTGATGCGCAGATCGTCGAGGATGGTCGAACGCTCGGCCACGGCCGCTGTGCCCTTGGCAACCACGAGCTTCACCAGTTCGGCGGCTTCGGCCTTGAACTGATCACTTGCGGCGACAAAGTCGGTCTCGCACTTCAGCTTGACGATGGCGCCCACGTTGCCCTCGATGAGCAGGGCGACGAGGCCCTGGGTGTTTTCGCGATCATCGCGCTTGGCCGAGGCGGCCAAGCCCTTCTCACGCAGCCATTGCTTGGCATCTTCGACGTCGCCGTTGTTCTCCTCGAGCGCCTTCTTGCAGTCCATCATTCCTGCGCCAGTCGACTGGCGGAGGGCCTGGACGTCTTTCGCGTTAACAGCCATGGTTCAGCCTTCCGTGGTTTCTGCGGGGGTCTCAGCAGGAGTCTCTGCGGTGATTTCAACAGCGGGGGCAGCGGCTTCTTCGGCTGCGTCGCCCTTGGCGGCGGCAAGGCGCGCCTCGCGCTCGGCCTGAGCGGTGGCGGCCTGGTTGCGGGCATCGGCCTGCGCAGCTGCGAATTCGGCGTCCTGCTCGGCGGTGCGCTTGGGCGCCGCCTGCGGGTTGCGCCGCGAAGCCATGTAGCGGCCCTCTTCAACAGCCTCGGCAATGATGCGGCACATGAGCGCGTTGGCGCGGATGGCGTCGTCGTTACCCGGGATGGGGAACTGGATGATGTCGGGGTCGACGTTGGTGTCGACGACGGCGATCACGGGGATCTTCAGCTTGTTCGCCTCGGTGACGGCAATGTGCTCTTTTTTGGTGTCGAGGATGAACACGGCATCGGGGCGCTGACCGAGGTTGCGGATACCGCCGAGGTTCTTCTGCAGCTTCTCGAGCTCGCGACTCAGCAACAGGGCTTCCTTTTTGGGCATTGCCTCGAACTCACCCGAGATCTTCATGCGCTCGTACTCTTGCATCTTGGAGACGCGCTTGGAGATGGTCTCGAAGTTGGTGAGCATGCCGCCGAGCCAGCGCTCGTTGATGTAGGGCATGCCGCACTTCTCGGAATAGCTCCGAACGGGGTCCTGCGCCTGCTTCTTGGTTCCGATGAACAACAC
>CAFBLP010000112.1_pt1 | contig 10953 bp, 15 predicted proteins | sample 7268181 | NCBI WGS metagenome assembly CAFBLP01 (sample SAMEA6814034, study PRJEB35770) | freshwater metagenome | biome: Freshwater; feature: Freshwater reservoir; material: water | place: Czech Republic | collected 2017-05-23 | depth 30m m | reverse complement strand
AGCGCGAGCAGGAGATTGTCCGTATGCGCTTCGGACTCGATGACGGCCAGGCTCGCACGCTCGAGGAGGTAGGCCGCGAGTTCGGTGTCACCCGCGAACGTGTGCGCCAGATCGAGGCCAAAACACTCGCCAAGCTGCGCCAGCCACAGCGCAGCCAGAAGCTGAAGGAATTCCTCGACGTCGAGTAGCGCTGTCGCGCGGTCTGCGCCCGTAAAACGTGGTGTTCACCGCCCTTTCGCCGTGGAATTCTTGAGCCCCGCTGCTAATCTCAGCATGCCTTTCCGAGATAGCTCAGTTGGCAGAGCAGCTGACTGTTAATCAGCGGGTCGCAGGTTCGAGCCCTGCTCTCGGAGCCACTCGGGGTCCGTTTTCACGGGCCCCGTTTGCATATACGGGCACTGTCGAAGGCCGGCGTTGTTCGTCACGGGGTGGTAGCTCAGTGGTTAGAGCAGGGGACTCATAATCCCTTGGTCGTGGGTTCGATACCCACCCGCCCCACCAGCTCAGAGGCTATTTCTAAGAAACGGGATCGACGTTTCGTGGGACGCGGTGGGCCATTCTGGGCGGTCGCTGTGGTGCGCGAGGCGACGGACGTGCGCCAGGAGCGTCGCCGGGTTTCGCCACGTTGAAAGCAGCGGCAACGAGGTCGTTGGGGTGCATAGACTCTGTCCATGTCGATGACTGTGAATGTTCCCGACGACGTCGCTCGTCGCTTGGAAGCCGCTGCGGCGGCGCGCGGGGTCACCGTCGAGGAACTCGCCGCTGAAGTCCTGACCGACCACGTGCCCGAGGTTGGGGAGGCGCCGCGCCGCCGGCATCTCAGCTTTGGTGGGATCGGGGCGAGTCAGCATGGCATCAGCCACCAAGTTGACGAGCTTCTCGCCGACGGGTTCGGTCGCGGCTGACCCGTGCTGATCGTCGACACTGGCCCACTTGTTGCGGCAGCCGATCGAACAGACCGCCAACACCATGTCTGCCTCGAGCTGCTCGAAACCGCGTCCGGGCCGCTCGTCACTACCGCGATGGTCATCGCTGAAGCGGTGTACTTGGTGACCCGCGAACTCGGTCCGCATGCGGAACCAGCGTTCTACGACGCGATCATCAACGGCACCCTCACCGTCGAACCCCTCGGCCCAGCAGATTGGCAACGAATCCGAGAACTCGTCGATCGTTACAACGATTTGCCGCTGGGTGGGACCGACGCCAGCCTGATCGCTGTCGCCGAGCGCCTGGGAGCCACACGCATCGCCACGCTGGACCGCGCCCACTTCAGCATTGTTCGACCCGCACACTGCGACGCATTCGAACTCTCTCCGCACCCCTGACAATGGTGGATTTCGCCTGCGGAGCCCGACCGGGTGAGCAGCTTTCGGCGGCGTCGTGCTTGACCGCAAATGCAGGATTCGTCGGCCACACTGTTCGCCTGGTGCGCGACAGTCCGTGGGACGCGGTGGGCCGTCGCGGGTGTGTCGGTGTGGCTCAGCCGCTTTCGGGCAGGGTTGCGATCGTGGGCTGGCTCGAAACGACCTCGATGCGGTGCATCAGCTCGGGCGGTGTGTACATGTACACGCTGTAGTAGGGACGACCGTCGCTGAACTGGAAGAGGCCGTTGAATTTCCAGTTGACTTCTTCCGTACATGCCGCACGGATGAAGTACGTGCCGGTTTCCGAAGGAGCGATTGGGTGCAATCTGACGACGCCGTGATCGTCGGGCCCTTTGGCGACAGGACCTGTCTGGAGGTCGACGCCGTCAGGGAAGGTGAGGTCGACCGGATTTGGATCGGCAACCGCGAATCCGCCGAGGTCTGCGTATGACCCGTTGTATGGACAGGAGATGGCGACCTCGAAGGTGTCGCTGGCGCCGATAGTTGCTGGAATCGCGACTGAGGTTGGGAACACAGTTGGGTCTGGGAGTTTGAACGGTAGGCCATCGGCGCGGTCACGGAGGGTGGTGGTGGGCGCTGGTGGTGATGTTGTGGTTGTAGCAGGGTCCGGTGTTGCTGAGGACTCGGTGGCGTCGAGCGCTGCGTAGCTGCCGACGGTGAGAAGGCCGGCGAAGCAGGCGATGAGGCCAATCGTGCGTCGTTGTCTGTGCAAAGTGCGAACTAGCCCTACCGCTTTCGGTGCTGGCAACGAGGTCGCGCAGGGTGGGCCAACGAACTTGGCGCACACGCCGAGGCTGTGGGGCCTACAATGGTGCCGTGAGCAGCACCGCACGGGAGCATGACGACACCGTACCGCAGGGCACAACGCTGCTGCCGCGTGACCTGACTCCAGCCCAGCTGAAGGCGGCGCCGGTGCTGGCTTCGGTCGATTCCTTGGTCATCGACGAGCTGACCGACGAGGAGTACGACGCGTTCGTCGCTGCGCTCCGTTCGTGAAACTGGTTGTCGACACCGGAGTGTTTAGCGCATCGCTCAGCCGGCGACGCCTGCCGTCTGCCAGCCCATACCTTGAGATGCTGTCCGGGCATCAACTCTTCCTGGCCTCGGTGACTGTCGCTGAGCTGCGTTTCGGCGCGCTCGTCGCGGGGTGGGGTGAATCTCGGCGGCTCCGCCTCGAACAGGGCATTGAATCCACAACGGTCATCCCGGTCACCGACGCACTGCTCACTGAGATCGCCTCATTCCGCTTTGCCTGCCGACAAGCTGGGCATCCGCTGGCAGATCGAATCCACGCAAACGATCTCTGGATCGCTGCAAGCGCCATTCACATTGGAGCAGGACTCGTCACGGGTGACGCCGTGTTTGCCGCTGCGCCTGGGCTTAGCGTCGTCGAATGATGGATCGACCGTCGGTGCGGTGTTCCAAATGTCGTAGGGTGATGGCATGTCGCGCCTTGAGCGAATCGTGTCCGATCCGAGTATCTGTCATGGACAGCCGGTGATTCGCGGGTTGCGGTATCCCGTGGAGACGATCCTCGAACTCGTGGCTTCAGGTATGTCGAACGCCGAGGTCCTGGCGGACTACCCGGATCTTGAGCACGACGATCTTCTCGCCGCTCTGGAATACGGTGCCCTCGCCGCCGGGGCTCGGCGTGTCGTGCTCGATGGCGGCCTTGCTGATCGGTAGGCCTCTCGATCAGCCATCGCAGACCCGGCTGAAGCCGTTGTACCGTGGGACGTATGGGCCATTGCTTCAGCGCGTGGTTGGTTCAGCGGCACTCGGGCAGGGTTGCGATTGCTGGCTGACTCGAGACGACGTCGATGCGGTGTATGAGTTCGGGCGGTGTGTACATGTACACGCTGTAGTAGGTACGACCGTCGCTGAACTGGAAGAGGCCGTTGAATTTCCAGTTGATTTCTTCCGTACATGCTGCACGGATGAAGTAGGTACCAGTTTCCGAGGGGGCAACGGGGTGCATTCTCACGACGCCGTCATCGTCGGGCCCTTTGGCGACAGCACCTGTCTGGAAGTCGACGGCTTCAGGGAAGGTGAGGTCGACCGGATTGGGATCCTCGATGCTGAACCCGCCGATGTCTGCGTATGACCCGTTGTATGGACACGCGATGGCGACCTCGAAGGTGTCGCCGGCGCCGACAATGGCCGGGATCGTTACGGAGGTTGGAAACACGGTTGGGTCAGCGAGCTTGAACGGTAGGCCATCGGCGCGGTCACGGAGGGTCGTGGTGGGTGCTGGCGGTGATGTTGTGGTGGTCGCTGGGTCCGGTGTTGCTGACGACTGAGTGGCGTCGAGCGATGCGTAACTGCCGACGGTGAGCAGGACGGCGAAGCAGGTGATGAGGCCAATCGTGCGTCGTTGTGTGTTCACGGTGAGAAGTATCCCTCCCACCTGAGTTGCTGAGAACGAAGCCGCAGAGGGTGAGCCCAAGAACGTGGAGCGCTGGCTGAGGCTGTGGGGCCTACAAGGGCACCGTGAGCAGGGCCGCATGGAAGCATGAGGACACCATACCCCACGGTACAACGCTGCTGCCGCGTGACCCGTTGTTGAAACGAGAGTCGCCGTCGGGCTCTCCCTACCTCGTTGCGACGATCACCGCCACAGCTGTGCAATTCCCTGATCGACGACACGACCCACAGACGAGTGCTGCTGGTGCGGCCCGATGCCGGCGATCGGGTTGTCGTCAGCCGGGCACGGTGCCGTGCACCTGCACGATGCGCGGCAGGCTCAGGATCGACATCGGCTCGCCGGCAAACGCCCAGATCTCGGTGATCAGTTCGTTCATCTCGTCGCGCTCGACAAGCCCGGCCGCTACAGCGGCGTCGGCGATGTTTTCCAGGGTGAGCGGAGACACAGCTTTGACATCGGCATTGAAGCTTGCCGGTGATTCAACATTGAGCACGATGTTGGTCAGGCCGGCATCGGCGAGCAACGAGGGCAGGCGTCGACCGATGTAGGGGTCCACGCCACGGGCCAGGGCGGCCTGCGTGTACAGCTCGCAGTAGCGCTCGTAGGCGGCGTTGTCTGGGTAGCAGAAGCTTCCACCGAAATCGATGTCCTCGATGGTCACCACTCCACCGGGACGGGCAGCGCTGACCATGTTCCTGAGCGCCCCGGCCGGGTCGGGTAGGTGAGTGAGCAAGAAGCGCGAATACACCACGTCGTACGTGCCGCGATCGTCGAGATCTTGCACGGTACCGACGCGATATTCAATGTGGTGGATCTGTGCGGCCTTGGCCTCGGCGGACGCCAGTGCCATTTTCTCAGCGTCGAGATCGAGTCCGACCACGCGACCGCTGGGGCCGACGGCTTCAGCGAGCAGCAGCGAAACATCGCCTCCGCCGCATCCGACATCGAGGCACGCCGCGCCCGTGGCGACTCCGACTCGCTCGAGGAATGCCGTGGTCGTCGGCTGGAGTGCCCGCCCGAGTACGCGTAAGCGATCGCGGCCAGCCAGACCGCCCTTGATGATGTAGGTGTCCTCATGAGTCATGGCGGAGAAGCTACCTGCGCCTGGCAGCGAGGCCCAACGTGTCCACCGACCAGTTTCAGGCTCTCGGATCGGCCTCGGCCGGTGTGGTCAGCAGGGCGTGCAGCAGGGTCTCGCAGAACGGTGGCAGGACCCGGCGCAACGCCGTGGTGGCAGCCCGTCCAGTTGCCCGATGGACCGGTGCGATGGTGGCGAGTGCTTCCTCGACATCATCGATATAGATGTCTGAGATGGCGTCGTCGGCGACTCGCATGGCGCAGTTGGCCAGCTCAGTTTGCCAGTCGCGTTCGGCGATCAGGTCGACGATGTGTCGTAGCCAAGCGGCCACCTCGTTGGGCATCCGGTCGCGGTCTTCGTCATCGGGCACCAACCTCATCACGGCGTCGGCAACTTGGCGATCGCGCGCCGAGGTGGGCACGCCCAGCGCCGCTGCGAGGGCTGCGTCCAGCTTTGGCTTGGGAGACGGAATGATTCGCGTCGGTGACGGCATCACCCACAGAGTACGGGCCGTTGAGCGAGATCGCGACCGGCGGCGAAGCTGGCCGCTTGTCAGGCCTTCTTCACGAACTGGGCCTTCAGCATCACGCCACGACCGGAAATCTTGCAGTCGATCTCGTGGTCGCCGGCAACCAGGCGGATGTTGGTGACCTTGGTGCCGATCTTGAGGGTGTCCGACGATCCGTTGAGTTTGAGGCTCTTGATGAGCGTGACCGAGTCGCCGTCATGCAGCACAATGCCGTTGGCATCGCGGATCTCGCCGAGGGCGGCGGGGTCGTGCGTCTCGTCCTGCCACTCGTGCCCGCAGGTGACACATTCGGCGTGGGCGTCGGCTGTGAGGAGGATGTCGGTCATCGTGCAGATCGGGCACGCCGTGGGGGTTTGCATCCCTACGGTCTACCAGTGATGCAGTTGCAGGCACCCTTCGCCGGGCAGGGATGATCATCCGGAGGTGGCGGCGATCGCCTCGCCGGCGCCGATGTGGGCTCGGTCCGCCGCGGCGCGGCCCGCATACCACCCCGCCGCATTGACCTGCCGGCTCGCCATGGTGGTGATGTTGGGGAAGCTGTCGGCAACGGCTTGATCCACTGCTGCGTCGCGGTTGGCGAGGATGGGCACCAACGCCGCGCCGTACTGCTGGGCGGCCCCGGCCGAGGCGTGTTGTCGGGTGGCCTCGAGCCGCTCGCCGATGCGATCTGCGAACGCAATGAGGAATGCCCGACGGAACGACGGCGTTCGCAGACGGCGATCTGTTGCAGTGGCCTCGGCGGAGGCGTGCGTGGCCTGTACCAACAGTGAGGTGAAGAGCAGATCGGCGAGGTGCAGATCAACCGGAAAGCCCATGACGGTGGCAATGCCGATGTCGGGTGACCAGATACTGCGTGCACCGTTGACCCCGGCAATGACCGACAGCAGGCCCGCCTTTTCGTCGGCGTAGGGGCTCTCGATGTGCACCCGACGCGACTCAACGCCCGACGCAACGCGAGTGCCGCGAGCTGCGGAGGCAAGGACCGCAGCATCGATGGAGTAGCGGGTCATCATCTCTTGTGCTTTGGTCGTGAACGTTTCTGCTTCGGCTTCGAACGTGGTGGCCTCGGCCTTGGCGAGCAGCGCCCGGATGAGCTTGAGCGCCTTGGCGTCGATATCGCCGTTGCTCGCGGCGGGCGTGGGCATGATGCCCCGGTTGGAGGCACCCCAGGCGCTGGGCGGTGCCATGAGCCGGGTCTGGCGCGGTGCCGTGGCGAGCACGCCGAGCACCAGCAGACCGATGCTCAACATCTCGTCGGCGTCGAGCTGTTCGGATCGGGTCCAGACGGCAACGGGTTGGTCGTGTCCGCCGATGATGCTCTGTCGGGAGGGGTCGTAGGCGCCGATGTCGTCGAGCTGCACCAGCCATGCCTGCGGGGCGCGCTGCACTGCGTTGGTGCTGCGCGCCTCGTGGGCGATGATGGCGACAATCAGGCGTGTGGCGCGAAGCGTGCTGGCACGTTTGACGTTGTGAACGATGTCTGCGGGTTGCCAGCCCGCTTCGTACAACCGGCTCACCGAGGAATGCAGCAGGGTGCCCAGCAGGCGGCTCGGTCGCTTGGGGGACAGCGGATCGATTTCGAGTGCGGCGAGATCGTGAACGAGCCGTTTGAGGTAGTCGCCCTGCTTGTCGGCCGTGACGGCAAAGCCTGCTGCCGATGCGAGCATGCTGATGATGGCGTCGTCGGTGAGGGTGGCGGAGTTGGGGGACTGGCTGGGCGCGCCGTCCGAGCGCTGGTGTGGCGCAGCGCGCCGGGCGTTGGCGGCGCGTCGCTGTTGGTTGTGCTTTCCCATGACGACAGTGTGCCAAGGGGGTGCGCGAGCGTGCGGGTCGTGAGTCTCGATTACCGGCTGAGCGGGGCGTCGAGGTATTCCTGGAGCAGTTGGTGGAACCGCTGGCCTCCACCCTCGTTGCGGCCGAAGAGCACCTCGGTCTTTGCGCCCGTGGCGAGCGCGCGCTGTTGACGGATACCGGTGTAGTAATCCTCGTCACGCACGACCATCTCCAAGAACTCGGCGCGCTGCACGGCCTCGGCGCGCTGGGCCTCGGTGGGTTCGTCGGCGACGAAGTAGTTCTGGATGGTGGTGGAACTGCCGGGGGTGCTGCCGGGGAACAGCTGGCTGACCAGACCGCCGCTGTGATTGCCGGCAAATGAGATGTGCGGGAAGATGGTCCACACACCGCTGCACATCAGGTCGAGGTCCCAGTCGTCCTCGTGCACGTCACGTAACGCCAGCAGCTTCGGGTCGGGTGAGGTCATCCGCTGGTGTGGCCCCCATGCGCGATAGATGGCCTTGTTGCTGATCTCGGTGCCGAACGTGGCCCGGTGCAGGAACGGCAGGTGGTAAAAGTCGAGGTAGCCGTCGTAGGCGATCTTCCAGTTGGGTCCCTGCAGTTCCTTTCGCGACACCAGGTGCCAGTCGCCGAAGCCGAAGAAATCGAGCAGCTGGCCATACCCGCACAGGTGTGCATCGATATCCATGGGTGTGCCAGGAGTGAGCACAACGAACACGAGACCGGCGCGTTCGGCGCAGGGGAGCGGGGTGAGGCCGAGGCATGCGGTGTCGATGTCGCCGAAATGCTCGCGATCGGTGACGCCCACCAGCTCGCCAGATGAGTTGTACGTCCAGTTGTGGTACGGGCACGCAAAGCGTCGAGCCACACCCGCACCGTCGGGCACGACCACCGCGCCGCGGTGGCTGCAGCTGTTCACGAACGCGCTGACGGCGCCGTCGTTGCCGCGGGTGATCAACACCGGCGTGTCCATGACCGTCAGTGCCTTGTATGCGCCGGGCTCGCGTAGTTCGCCCCCCAAGGCCAGCATCAGCGGGAGACGTCGGAACAGATCGACCTCGCGCTGCCAGCGCACGGGATCAAGGTAGTTGGCGGCCGGTACGCGGTACACGGCGTCGGCCTGCGACGGCGTGTTGCCTGCTTCGACATGGGCCATGTTCTCGCGCGCCATGTCGATGAACTCGTGCCTGTTCATGCGTAACCACGATAGAAGGTGAGTTCGTCGCGTCCCATCATCAGGAGCTTGTGGCCCTGCAGGTCCATGACATCGCCCCAATGATCGCGTACGACCTCCAGCGTCAGGTCTGTGCCGGCGTCGAGCCCGGGCACGCCGATGGTGCCAACCCGCGCAACGCGTCCACCCCCCGTGCTGATCAGCTCGCCAGTGCATGGGGCATCGGGGTGGCACAGCAGTGCGGCGGCCGGCGAGCACAGGTGCGGCGGGAAGTTGTGCTCCATCCAGCGGCGGGTGTCTTCGTTGGGATTCAACGACGCAGCGCGGGTGTAGCCCATGGGAAGCACGGCGTTCACGCGGATGTTGTGTGCTTCGCCCTCTACAGCCAGCGAGCGCATGAGACCCCACAGGCCGGCCTTGGCCATCGAGTACACGGGCATGCCGGCGGCGCCCATCGAGCTACCCGAGGTGGTGAACACAATGCGTCCGCCACCGGCGGCGACCATGATCGGCCAGGCGGCGCGCGCTGTGTAGAACGAGCCGAGGAGATGGGAATCGACGATGGTGTGCAGCACGTCGTCGTCGACCGTGTCGATGGGACCCGTTGGCCCGCCGTTGCCAGCGTTGTTCAGCAGCGCGTCCAAGCGTCCGAAGCGAGCGAAGGTGTTGTCGACCAGAGCCGCCGCCTCGGCGGGGTCGGCGACGGATGCCACGTGGCTCACCGCTGAACCACCGGCGGAAACGATGTCGTTCACGGTGCGGTCGGCGTGGGTCTGCGAGACGTCGTTGACAACCACGGTGGCGCCACGCGAGCCCAGCAATAGGGCATGCTCGCGTCCGATACCGCGGGCAGCACCGGTGACGATGATGACCTGATCGTCGAAGCGAACCGGGTCGTGCGTGCTGTGGTGCGCGGGTGGTGTGGAGGTGCTCACGCCCGGGCCAGATCCAGGATGCGTTCGGCGGTGGCGGAGCCGACCGGGGTGACCGACAGGCGGCTGCCCTTTTGGAGGATCATCAGTTCGCTCTCGGCGAAGCGGGCGCGCAGTGTGTCGATGGTGAGGTAGTTCGGGAACTTCTCCACGAATGCCACCTTCACGGTCTGCCAGCGGGGGGCCTCGGGGGTGCTCTTCGAGTCGAAGTACTGCGACGTGGGATCGAATTGGGTGGGGTCGACCACGGTCGTTGCCGTGACCCGGCACAGCCCGGCGATACCCGGCGGCTGCACCTTCGAGTGGTAGAAGAACCCGAGGTCGCCAACCTTCGCGGTGCGCAGGTAGTTGCGCGCCTGGTAGTTGCGCACACCGTCCCACACGGTGGACTTCGATCGTTGAAGGTGATCGATGCCGAACGAGTCGGGCTCGGACTTGAGTAGCCAGTACTGCATAGTGCGCCCAATGTAGTGCAGCCCCTATCGCCGCTTGCCGGTGCGGCGGCTATGTTGCGCCACATGGGTGATCGACCAGTAGCAGTGGTGACCGGTGCAAGTAGAGGGATCGGCCGTTCGACGGCGATCGCGTTCGCTCGGGCGGGGTACGACGTGGTCGTCACGGCCCGGTCCGTCACGGCATCGTCGGTTCCGTTCGCCGGCACCACCACCAACGACCCCGACGCGGGTGCCACGTTGTCCGGCGGCCTGCCCGAGGTGGTCGCTGCCATCGAGTCCTGCGGCGTGCGCTGCGCCGCCGTCGCGATGGATCTCACCGACCGGGTCTCGGTGGCCGATGCGGCGGCGGCGAGCATCGCTGCGTTCGGTCGGATCGATGTACTGGTCAGCAACGCCATCTATCAGGGTCCCGGGATCAACGATTCGGTGCTGACCACCTCGCTCGAATTGGTCGACCGCGTGGTTTCTGCCGACGCGATCACGCCGTTACTGTTCGTGCAGGCAGCGCTGCCGGGAATGATCGAGCGTGGGAGCGGTGTCGTCATCCATCTCACATCCGGAGCGGCCACCATGGCCCCGCGGGCCCCGTTCGGACAGGGTGGTTGGGGTGTTGCGTACGCGATTGCCAAGGGCGGCGCCCATCGCATGGTGGGGGTGCTGCACGTCGAACTGGCTGCGCTGGGTGTGCGCGCCTACAACCTCAACCCCGGCCATGTCCTGACCGAGGTCGGTAGAGCGCGGGCTGCACGCCTGGGGGTTGAACCGACAGGTCAGTCACCGGAGATCCCCGCAGCAGCAGCAGTGTGGCTCGCAGCGGAAACCGACGACACGCGTGCCCTTGCCGGCACCGACGTGGTCGCCCGCGATGTGGTGCGCCAGCACAACCTCGCCGTGGCCGACGCCTGAACGACGCCGGCGGGGGAGTTGCCTACTCTTCGCCCTGTTCGATGGCATCGAGGAACGAATCGACGTCGTCGTCTTCGCCGCCCACCAACCAGATGACGACGCCGTCGTCGCCTTCGTCCTCCCATGGGAGCACGCCCTCTACCGAGTAACGGTCGACGGTGATGTCATCGTTGTCGTCATCGACGGGAGCGACCACGGCGAGTTCGACCTCGGCGTCGGGTGGCTGGTCTCGCAGGATGTCAATCAGTTCTCGCACACGCATCATTGCCGCCTTT
>CAFBLP010000111.1_pt1 | contig 11028 bp, 9 predicted proteins | sample 7268181 | NCBI WGS metagenome assembly CAFBLP01 (sample SAMEA6814034, study PRJEB35770) | freshwater metagenome | biome: Freshwater; feature: Freshwater reservoir; material: water | place: Czech Republic | collected 2017-05-23 | depth 30m m | reverse complement strand
GTTGATGGGTGGCGGATGTACCACGGCGACGTGGTGCCCGGCTTCCCGCAGCATCCGCATCGTGGTTTCGAGACGGTCACCTACGTGCGTCAGGGGCTGATCGATCATTCCGACTCCATGGGCGCTGCGGCGCGCTACGGCCGCGGCGATGTGCAGTGGCTCACCGCCGGTGGCGGGGTCGTGCACGCCGAGATGTTCCCGCTGCTCGATCAGGGCGCCCCGAACCCGGCCGAGCTGTTCCAGATCTGGATGAACCTGCCCAGCGTGGACAAGATGGCCGAACCACATTTCACGATGCTGTGGGACGACGCCATCCCGCGCCTGCGCCACGTGAACGCCGATGGCCACCTCGCCGAGGTCACGATCGTGGCTGGTGTAATCGGCGATCTCGAACCGCCGAACCCGCCCCCGCACTCGTGGGCCTCGCGCGTCGACAGCGACGTGGCCATCTGGCACATCCGCATCGAGCCGGGCGGGTCATGGACGCTGCCTGCCGCCCGCTCTGGCGACACCATCCGCACGCTGTACGTGTTCGAGGGCGAATCGCTGGAGATCGGCGACGAGCACATCGGTGCACGGACCGGTGCCTCGGTGCGCTGCGACGAACCAGCGCTGTTGCGCAGTGCCACGGGTGTCGAGGTACTCGTGCTGCAGGGTCGTCCCATCGGCGAGCCGGTGGCGCAGTACGGACCGTTCGTGATGAACGACCGTGCAGGCATTGAGCAGGCGTTCAGCGACTATCAGCGCACAGGGTTCGGCGGATGGCCGTGGCCCGTTGATGGACCCGTTCATGGCAGTGACCCGCACCGCTTCGCCCGCCGCCCGGACGGTACCGAGGAGCGGCCGGCGGTGTAGCCGAGCCGTTGCGCCGGGCCCGACGCCTGTCTCAGCTGAGATCGAACCAGACGGTCTTCTTCTCCACGTACTGGTCATACGCGTAGATCGACTTGTCGCGTCCGCCGAAACCGCTCTGCTTGAAGCCGCCGAAGGGCGTGGTGATGTCGCCTTCGCTGTAGCAGTTGACCGACACGGTGCCCGCCTGCAGACGCCGGGCGATGGTGTGCGCTCGGGTGACGTCGCGTGTGAACAGGCTGGCCTGCAAGCCGTAGGACGTGTCGTTGGCAACCCGGATGGCGTCCTCGTCGTCGTCGACGGCGATGACGGCCATCACCGGGCCGAAGATTTCCTCGCTGGCAATGATCATGTCGGGGTTGACGTTGTCGAAGATGGTGGGGGCGATGAAGTAGCCGCCGGCGTTGGGGCCGATGGCGCCTTCGTAGGCCAGCGTCGCGCCTTGCTCGAGGCCGGCGCGGATGTAGCCGCGGACCTTGTCGTATTGCTCATCGGAGATCATCGAGCCGAGCAGGTTCTCGGGGTCATAGGGGTTGCCCGTTGTCCAGGTGCGGGTCTCGGCAATGACGTGTTCGAGCAGTTCGTCCTTCATCGATCGGGCCACGATGAGGCGGGAGTTGGCTGTGCAGTTCTGGCCCATGTTCCAGAACGCAGCGTTGACGGCATGCTTGGCAACGGCGGCGAGATCGCCCGCGTCGGACAGCACCACGCACGGGTTCTTGCCGCCGCATTCGAGCACGGTGCGCTTGAGGTTGGTGTCGGCCGAATAGCGCAGGAACATGCGCCCAACCTCGGTGGAGCCGGTGAACGAGACCGCGCCGATACCGGGATGCAATCCGATGGCCCTGCCGGCGGTCTCGCCGAGACCCGGCACCACGTTGAACACGCCGTCGGGAACGCCCGCCTCGGCAGCGAGTGCAGCAACCTTGAGTGCCGTCATGCTGGTGAGCTCTGCGGGCTTGACAATGACGCTGGAGCCACCGGCGAGCGCCGGGCCGATCTTCCAGCCCAGCATCATCAGCGGGAAGTTCCACGGAAGCACGACAGCGACCACGGGAATGGGTTCGCGCACGATGATGCCGAGTGCCTGGCCGCCCGAGGGCGACGACTGGTCGTAGATCTTGTCGATGCCCTCGGCGAACCACTCGATGCAGCGCGCCGTTTCGGGTACATCGATGTTGAGGCAGTCGCGGATGGGCTTGCCGCTCTCGAGGCTTTCGAGCACTGCGAGTTCGACCCGGTCGCGGTCCATCAGACCGGCAAGGCGCTTGAGTGTGGCCTTGCGCTCGCTGGGGTGGCTCTGCGACCAGATGCCCGAATCAAATGCCGTGCGGGCCGCGGTCACGGCAGCATCGACGTCGGCAACGTCGCAACTGGCAATGTTGGCAATGATCGTACGGTCGGCCGGGTTGACCGACTCGAAGGTCTCGCCGGACATGCTGCTCACGTAGCGGCCACCGATGAACGCCTGCATCGGTCGGGTCACGGTTGCAGCGAGTGCGGTGATCGCGTCTCGGCTCAGTTCGGCGTCGCTCATGGCATACCTCGGGTGGTCTCGCGGCTGCACGGCGCGGCCGACATTGTCTCGGCGAACCTTAACGAATCTGTCGAGTGGGTGTCAGGCCCGACCGAGGTGCTCGCGCACTGTTTTCAGCCACACCGCTGGATGGGTGAGCTGCGGGCTGTGCCACGCACCCTCGATGACGACGAGCCTTCCGTCGGCCACTGCAGCGGCCATCGGTGCAGCATGGTCGATGAATGGATGGTCGTGCTCGCCAGCGAGCACGGTGACCGGGCAGGTGATCTCGCCGAGGCGTTCGGCGATGTGCGGTTCAACCGTGAAAATCTCCAGCCCCAGTTGACGTGCCGCAACCGGGTCGATGCCATGTTTGCTGACGGCATTGTCGGCGGCCCAGGCGGCCGGGACAGTGGTGGCGATGACCATGGCCTCGGGATCGGTGCCGGGGACCTGCAAGAAGGCGTGCAGATCGGCATCGGCGACGTTGGTGAGCCACCGTTCGAGGGTGGGGACGCCGATGTCCATGCGCCACGCAGTGGTGTCCATCAAGATCAACGAGCGCACCAGATCGGGCCGGGCGAGCGCGAACTCCAGCACGACCCGTCCCCCCATCGAGTGGCCGAGCAGATCGAAGGGCTCGCCCACCACGGTCTCGGCCCAGGCCTCGAGGTCGGCCACCAGACGGGCGATGTTGTACGTGGAGGGGTCGCCTGTATTGGTCGAATCGCCGTGGCCGCGGTGGTCGTAGGCCAGGACGCGGCGGTCGGTGCTGAGCGCATCGACGTGCAGGGTGAAGTCGTGGGCGGAGCCGGTCCAGCCATGCACCAAGACGAAGGGTCGGCCCTGGCCGCGTTCTCCCCAAGCCAGCTGAACGCCGTCCACGGCAAATCGTTGATCACACCACGTTGTCATGTCGCCCCTGCCCTGAACCCCGCGGCGACGTTAGCGCCACTCGCTGCCGGTGGGAAAGGTGAGCGCAGCGACGGATGCAGTGTGCAGGTTCGCCGAATACCCCGGTGCCCCCGGGAGTAGATAGCGGCCATCGCGGACGATGGCAGGGTCCACGAAGTGCTCGTGCAGGTGTGAGGCGTACTCGGTGGTTCGGTCGTCGAGGCTCGCGCTGACAGCGATGTAGTCGATGGCCGAGATGTGCTGTACGTACTCACACAGCCCGAGGCCTCCGGCGTGGGGGCAGACGGGGATGTCGAACTTCGCAGCGAGCAACAAGATGGCGAGCACCTCGTTGAGCCCGCCGACCCTGCACGCATCGGCCTGCAGGTAGTCGATGGACCCCGCCTGCAGCATCTGCTTGAACACGACGCGATTGGCGACGTGTTCGCCGGTGGCCACACGGATGCCGTGCGGGGCGAGTGCCCGGCGAATTTCGGCATGACCGAGGATGTCGTCTGGCGAGGTGGGCTCCTCGATCCAGCGCAGGTTGAAGCCATCGAGTTGACGCATCCACTCGATGGCTTGGGGAACATCCCAGACCTGGTTCGCATCAACCATCAGTTGCACGTCGTCGCCAAGTTCTTCGCGCATGATCTCGCAGCGGCGCCGATCGTCGGCCACGGAGATGCCGACCTTGGTCTTGAAGCTTCGCCATCCGTCTGCATACAGCTCGCGGCACAGCTCGCGCACCTTGGTCTCGGGATATCCGAGCCACCCAGCCGAGGTGATGTAGGCGGGGTAGCCATCGGTGTGTAGTTGAGCGGTGCGGGCGGCCTTGCCCGGGGCGGCGGCGCGAAGGAGATCGAGTGCCTCATCGCGGCTCAACGCATCGGAGAGGTAGCGGAAGTCGATGCAGCCAACGAACTGTTCGGGTGTGAGGTCGCAGACCAGCTTCCACACAGGCACGCCCTGCTGCTTGGCCCACAGGTCCCACACGGCGTTGACGAGCGCAGCGACGGCGAGGTGGATGACGCCCTTCTCCGGCCCGAGCCAACGCAGTTGGCTGTCGCTGGTGACGCTGCGCCAAAAGCCGGCCATGTCGCCGGTGATGTCGGCGAGGTCGCGACCGACGACGTGGTGAGCCATTGCCTCGATAGCGGCGCAGCACAGTTCGTTGCCGCGGCCAATGGTGAAGGTGAACCCCTGTCCCTCCAGGCCGTCGACGTGATCAGTGTGCAGAATGGCGTACGCCGCCGAGTAGTCGGGGTCGGCGTGTGCGGCATCGGAGCCGTCGAGGAAGCGTGACGTTCGGGCGCGGATGTCGCGGGTTGTCAGGCTGGTAATGCGTGTCATGGTGTGGGTGTTCCTCTACATGTGTCGAGCTCGGACCAGAGCGCCTCGGGGATGTCGGTGTCGATCGCAGTGGTGTTGGCCAGTACCTCGGCGGCGCTGCGTGCGCCGACGATCACCGATGACACGGCGCGATGTCGCCACGGAAAATGGATTGCTGCTGTTGCTAGTGGGACACTGAACGTGCGGCAGATATCGGCCATCCGATGCGCGGTCTCTCGCAGCGTCGCTGGAGCGGCGCCGTAGTCGTAGGTGGCATCGGCCGTCGGGTGGGCAAGGATGCCGCTGTTGAACACGCCACCGACGATGACCTGCACACCGTTTGAGGCGCACGTGTCGAGCAGGCCACCCGGCAACCCGGCGGTGCGGTCGAGCAGCGTCCATCGCCCGGCGACGAGGACTACGTCCAGCCCGATGTCGGCGGCGCGCGACGCGAACCGAGTGAGCATCGCCACCTGGTTCATGCCGATGCCGATGGCGCCAATGGTGCCCTCATCGCGCAGGCGTACCAGGGTGGTCATTGACGTGGCGAGGGCTTCGGCTTCGTGTTCGTCGGGGTCGTGCAGCAGGGCGAGGTCGACATGGTCGGTCCCCAAACGGGTGAGGCTTTCGTCGAGCGCTCGTCGAATCCCGTCGGCCGAGAAATCGAACACCGGTCGCACCGCAGGGATGCCGTGGAAGATGGTGTTGGGGTCGATGCCGGGAACGAGCACGCGACCCACCTTGGTGGAGATCGTCAGTTCTGCGCGGGCGACCGAGCTGCTGCGCATCGCTGCACCCAGGCGCGTTTCTGCAAGACCGTGCCCGTACTGAGGTGCCGTGTCGAAGTACCGAATGCCGCAATCGATCGCGGTTGCCACGGTGGCTGCAGCATCCACCTCGCTGACCTCATCGTAGAGACCACCTAGGGGCGCCGTGCCGAGCCCGTGCCGAGGGATCACATTGCCGTCCATCCGCCGTCGATCACCATCGCGGATCCGTTGGCGAACCGGCCATCGGGTGATGCCAGGAAAAAGATTGCCGCCGCGACCTCGTCGGGTGAGCCCATGTGTCCGTCGAGTTGGCGTTGCTCCATCGACAGTCGTTTGGCCACCGGGTCTTCGGCGGTGGCGAGGATCTTGCCGATCCACTCGGTGGCCACGGTCCCCGGGCACACGGCATTCGCGCGGATGCCCAGGTGCGCGTAGTCGGCGGTGAGCGCCCGGGTGAAACCGATCACGGCAGACTTCGAGGTGCAGTAGGCGGAGCGATCGCGAATACCGACGAGCCCCGCCACGCTGGCCGTGTTGACGATGATGCCTGCGCCGCGGTCGAGCATGCCCGGCAGCACAGCCCGGCACGTGTGGAACATGGAGTGCACGTTCACGTCGAAGGTGCGTTGCCAATCCTCCCAGGTGGATGACAACAGGTCGGCGGCAACGCCAATGCCAGCGTTGTTGACCAGCACATCGACGGGCCCGACCTGTGCCGCGACCGCAGCCAGGACTGCGGCCACTTCGTCAGCATGGCGCACGTCGACAGGGTAGGGATGGGCGTCGAGCGCGGCGGCCTCGCGGGCCAGTCGCTCGGCGTCGACGTCGAGCATCACGACGGTGTCGCCATTGCGGCTGAAACGTTGTGACGTTGCGAGACCGATACCTGATGCCGCGCCGGTGATGACAACGACTCGCGCCGTTGGATGATCAACTACATCCGTCATGTGTTCCCCCTGGGATATGTGGCAGAGCTGTCCGTTCGTGGACGATCGCACCGCGCTGCGACGATACTGTCTGGCGGTGAGATCACTTCGTATCGCAATTATCGGGGGACCGCAGTACGACCAGATCGATGCGTCCCTCGCAGCGTTCACTGCGGCCACCGGGGTTGCTGTCGAGGTCGCGTACCGCGATGCTCACATGTCGTTGAACCGCCACGTGGCGGAGTCCCTGTCTGGCGGCGGGCACTACGACCTGGTATCGACCCACTCGAAGTATGCGCCGTCGCAGGCACATGGGCTCATGCCGCTCGATGAGCTGGTCCCCAACGAGCGGCTCAGTGAGATGCACCCATCAGCGCTGGGCTTGTGCCGAGTTGACGGCACCTTGATGTGCCTGCCGCGCAACATCGATGCGCGGCTGTTGTTCATCAATCGAGCACTGGTCGACGATGCGTGGGAGCCCGGGTCATGGGCCGATCTGCGCAACACCTTGACCGACCTCTCCCAGCGCATCGGCGTTCCGGGCTATGCGTTCCCTACGCGTGATTCCGGTCTGTTCGGCACCTTCTACGAACTCGTTGCAGCGTTCGGTGGGCACCTGTTCGATGACGAAGGAGGGGCACACTTCGACTCACCCGAAGCGGCCGCTGCCCTGGAATGGCTCGTCGATGCCAGCAGCATCGATGGTATGACGCCTCGATCGATGGCGGCCGATGGGTGGTACTTCGATGAGGTGTCGGCCGGTTTCCGCGCGGGTCAGGTGGCGGTTGTTGCCGACTGGCCCGGCTACTACGGCCTGCTCGCAGCGCAGCCGGGACTGCGCGAGACGACCCGCGTCCTGCGCTCGCCGGTGGGTATCGACGGCCGGCGCCACGTGTACGCCGGGTGTCATGCATGGGCGATCCCGTCCGGAGCCACCGATGTTGGTCTCAGCATGTCGTTGCTCTTGCATCTTTCTGCGCAGGAGACTGCGCGTGTCGACGCGACGGCCGGCATGGTGCCGGTTCGGCTCGATGTTGCGATGCCGGCCGACCATCCGCTCGACGTCGCCCGCGCAGAGCTGCTGAGGTTCACGGTGGCCGACGATCTGCTGACATTCCCGCCGTTGGCGCACTATCCCGAGATCGAGGATGCCGCATCGGTGGCGCTGCGCGCAGCGCTGGTGGGTTCGTGCTCGGCCAGCGACGCGCTTGCATCCATTTCGATCTGATTCGTCTCAGTCGGGAACGAGAACGATCTTGCCCAACAGCTGTTTGGTGAGGAACTGCTGTTGGGCCGCAACGATCTGGCTGAGGGGGTACACCGCCGAAACGAGCGGCCGGATCTCGCCGCGCTCGATGTAGCCCACGAGGTTGGCGAACACGCCTCGATCGAGCACCGTGCAGCCGCGCAGGGTGAGGTCCTTCAGGTACAACGTGCGCAGATCGAGCTGGACGATGGGTCCGGCAATGGCGCCCACCGTTGCAGCGCGGCCGCCGCGCCGGAGCACATCCAACAACTGTGGCCAGGCCGGTCCGCCGACGACATCAATGACCACGTCGACCGAGTCGCGGCCGAGAGCGGCTACGAGATCGCTACCGCTGGCAAGACACTCGTGGGCTCCGAGGGTTGCCAACTCGGCGAGCTTGGAGTGGCCGGCTACTGCCACCACGTGGCAACCCCTGCGCCTGGTCAACTGCACAGCGGCAGAACCAACGCCCCCCGACGCGCCCGTGACGAGGACGGTCTCGCCGTGCGCCAGATCAACCCGGGTCAACATGTTCTCGGCAGCCGAATATGCGCACGGGAACGACGCCAACTCGGTGTCGGTGAGCGTGCTGTCGATGCGATGGGCATGTACCGAGGGCGCTGTGGTGTAGTCGGCGAATGCACCGTCGCGCTCGGACCCGAAGTACTGCGCTTCGTATGGGGCCCACCCCAGCGGTTCGCGAAACACCGGTTCGATCACGACGCGCTCGCCGATGCGTGCAGGGTCGATGCCGTCGCCGACTGCGACGATGGTGCCGCACGCGTCGGCCCCCTGGATGCGGGGGAAGTGAAAGGCCTCACCCGTCCAGCCGGCCTCGCCGCCGTCGGCCACGCTGTCGGCGTACCAACCGATGCGCGTGTTGATGTCGGTGTTGTTGATGGCAGCGGCGCCGATGCGCACCAGGACCTCGCCCCGCTGTGCGGTCGGTATCGCTACGTCGGTGCGGTACTCCAGCCGATCAAAACCACCGTGGCCGGTGAGCAAGACAGCGCTCATCGTGTTGGCGTGCGTGCGGTTCATGTGGGTTCGCCATCGCTGAGGTCGACCTCTGGGTACGGCCAATTCGCAGGAACTGCACCGTCGAGGTACCCCTGTCGCAGGCGGGTGAACCAACGTCTGCTGCCGGCCAGGCCGCCCGGGCGCGAGCGGCGCAACCACAACTCTGCGTGTCGTTGGCCAAGACCATCGGCGCGTTCGGCGAGCAGCGTGCGTTGCCCGACGCTGATTGAGGCCATGGTGCCGTCCCCGTGCAGACGACCCTCGGCGTCGTCGAGGGCCAGGGCTACCGCCTCGGCCGCCCAACGGAGTTCGTTGGCATCGACATCGATACGCGGTGCGAGCAGGCTCAAGCCATCGTGGATCTGACCGCGTGCACTATCGAGTTCGTCGAAGGTGAGATGGCGGACCCGTGCCTGTGGGAGGTAGAGGTGGCGCACGAAGGCCGAGCAGTTCGGCCGCTGGGAGGCAGTGGCCAGATAGACGTTGCCCAACGCGATGGCTGCCGGGTCGCACGTCAGCGACAGGTCGATGTCGGCGTTGCTGCCAGCACACCATGACATCGCGGCACCATAGGCGTAGCCGACCATGCTGACAGCGCCAGGTTGATGATGGCCCCAGTCGCCCCAGTCGGTCATCAGCATGCCGGTTGCCCCGCCGTCGCGCGCAGCGCGCGCGGCCGCTGTGGTGTTGGCGCGCATGTTGGTGGTGCGGCCCAGCAGGCTCTGCCAGCTCGAGGTGCCCGGGCAGACCCACCGGCTGCGTCCCTGCTCAGTCAGGGCACTGATGCGTTCGTCAAAGGGGTGGTCGGCCTCGTAGCCCCATTCCGTGACGGTTACGTTGTCGGGCAGCTGCCCGAGCACCTGAGGGTGATGGGCCAAGACGTCGCCCCACACCAGGACCTCACGATCGCGCAGGGCCGGCAGGGCGCACAGGCGCCGTACCCAGTCGACATAGTCGCCGATGCGTTCAGCGGGCAGTTCCCACGGTTCGTCCATGCCGATGTGGACGCGGTTGGCAGAAAAGAGCGGTACCAGTTCGTCGAGGAGCGATGAGACGAACTCGAAGGCCGCCGGATTGGACGGGTCGAGCGTGGTCGGCCCGCGGTGCAAGCCCATGATGTCGAAGCCATCGGGGCGCAATGCGAGCGAGCGATAACGGGGGAGGCGCAGCCACCGCTCGGCATGACCGAGGCAGTTCTGGTTGGCCACCAGTTCGATGTGGTGTGCTGCGCAGTAGCGGTCGATGTCGACGATCTCGTCGGCGGTGAACGGGCTGGCCGAATCCCAGACGTCGCGGTGATCCACGTAGGCGAAGGTGTGCTCGAAGTACAACTGCAGCTGGTTCACCTTCCATCCGGCGAGCTGGCGGATCAGTCCCTTCAGCGCCGCCACCGTGGGGACGCGGTCCCGGCTGACATCCAACATGACGCCACGTACGGCGAGATCGGGCCAATCCTCGATGACCACGCCGGCGGCCGGCGAGCCGAGTTGCCCGAGCGTCATGCGCGCATAGTGCTCGCCGAGATCATCGGCGGCATCGATCCGTACGCCGCTGCCGTCGATGGTCAATCGGTAGCCCTCCGCCGGCAGGTCGCCCACCTGACACACGTCGACGCTGTCGATGGTGAACTCGCCGCCGGTACGGGTCATCCGCCGGGGCAACGGGAGGAGCGCCTCGAGGCGATCGGTCGCTGTCATCATGGTGAGTCTTTCACCGTTGGCGCCGCGGTGGCGACGCATCCGCCCGTCGCCGGCCCGTGCTGTCCTAAGGTTTGGGGGTCGACGGCACTCGATGCCCACAGAACCGGAGGATGCTCAATGTCTGATTTCCCCCCACCTGGTGATTTCTCGGGAACCTATCCCGGCACCTTCTCGGTCACCTACGACGTCGTCTATTCCGAGACTCGCAATCGCCTCACGAATGCGTTCCGGATGATCCTGATCATCCCGCATCTGATCCTGGCCAACGTGTGGCGCTCGTTCGCCCAGGTGCTCGGGCTGCTGCAGTGGTTCACGGTGTTGTTCAGCGGCAAGCGCAACAACGGCATCTGGAGTCTGCAGAACGATTTCATGGGCTACGCCACGCGCGTCTCGTCGTACGGAAGCCTGTTGTTCGACAGCTACCCTCCGTTCGGTCTGGACCCAGGCGCCACCGGGGTGACCTACCACCTCGACTATCAGGAGTCTGCGAACCGGCTCACCAACGCGTTGCGGCTCATCTGGGCGATCCCTGCGATGGTGGTCACGATCGCCCTGGCGATCGCCGGGGCCTGCGTGACGCTGGTGTCGTGGTTCGGCATCCTGTTCACCGGCAGGCAGTCGCGCGGCATGTTCGACTTCCTGGTGAAGGTGAACCGTTACAGCACGCGCGCCAACGCCTACCTGATGCTGATGACCGATACGTATCCGGTGTACGAGTAGGCCCGGTGTACGAGTAGGCCCGGTGTACGAGTAGGCCCGGTGTACGAGTAGG
>CAFBLP010000110.1_pt1 | contig 11124 bp, 9 predicted proteins | sample 7268181 | NCBI WGS metagenome assembly CAFBLP01 (sample SAMEA6814034, study PRJEB35770) | freshwater metagenome | biome: Freshwater; feature: Freshwater reservoir; material: water | place: Czech Republic | collected 2017-05-23 | depth 30m m | reverse complement strand
GCTGGCACCGTTCGTGGCAGGCCCAGGGCAGCCCGCACGCCCGCCACGATGCCCTCGCCGCCGACCACGCCAACCTCATCGATGCCTTCACCCGCCTAGCCGAGGCCACGGGCGAGGCCCGCTGGATCGATGAGTCGATCGCCGTGGCCGACACCCTGCTCGACCATTTCTGGGACACCGATGCCGGCGGCGTGTTCACCACCGCCGACGATGCCGAAGCGCTGATCGTGCGCCAGAAGGACCTGATGGACAACGCCACCCCGTCGGCCAACTCGGTCGCTGCGGTGGCGCTGTACCGACTGGGTGCGCTCACCGGGGAGACCCGTCTCAACAACCACGCCGACCAGACGCTGCAGCTGCTCGGGCGGGTGATGGGTCAGACGCCGGCCGCGTGCGGCAACGCCATGGCAGCGGTGGACATGCGCTCCTCCGGCATCACCGAGATCTTGATCACCGGCGATCGTTGCGACCTACTCGATGTCGTACGACAGCAGTGGTTGCCCAATGCCGTGGTGGCCTGGGGTGAACCGTATGACTCACCGCTCTGGGACGACCGACCTGACGGGTTCGCGTATGTCTGTCGTCACTTCACGTGTGCACTCCCTATCTCCGCGGCGGCAGATCTGCAATCCTTGTTGTCAGGAGAATGATTCGGGCCACTGTCCGGAGCACACCGGCCGTCCAGTTGTCCGATCGACGAAAGGACCCAACATGAAAGCCAAGTCCCTCGCAGCCCTCGGCGCTGTCGTGTTCCTCAGCCTCACAGCCTGTGGCAGCTCGAAGAAGGCCTCCCTGACCGAGGCCACCAGCGCTGCCGGCACCGAAGCCACCAGTCAGACCGACAACACCCCCGGCCAGGGTCTGGGTACCATCCCGCCGTTCAGCGTCCCCAACCTTCCCGGCGTATCCAGCGACTGCATGGCGCTGATCCAGACGATGGCCGGCGCATTCAGCGGGCAAGACGTGAACTCGCTCGACGCCCTGCCGGAGGCGCTCAACAAGCTGGCTGCAACCGCTCCCGACAACATGCAGGCCGACTTCAAAACGATGGCCGAGGGTTACGCAAAGCTGGCCAAGCTGTACACGAAGTACAACAACGACTTCACCAAGCTGCTGACCGATCCCGATGCCGCCAAGTTTTTCAGCGACCCTGCCTTCACCGCCGCGGCCGATCGGGTGAGCAAGTACATGGAAACGCAGTGCCCCAGCAGCTGAGCTGACTACCAGCCGCCCGAATGGATGATCTCGGTCGGGGTGCGGCGCACGCGATTCGCGCTGCGCCCCGCACCGGGCGCAAGCTCGGGCCAACCCAGGGCAATCGCGCCCAGCAACTGCAGGTGCTCGGGGATGCCCAGCGATGCGCGTAACTGCGCCTCACCGTGGAAGACACCGAACAGCAGGGCGCCAAGTCCCGCATCGTGCGCCGCCAGCAGCAATGTGTCCACGGCCATCGCTGCATCAATGGTCCAGTACGGGGTGGGCCAGGCGTGCACACCGTCGCCGAGGCCGGTTCGGACCTTGTCGGGTTCGGCGTATCGCTGCACGTATGCCTCGGGGTCGGCCAAGGGCAGGGCAATGACCGGGGCACGCAACAACCCCGGCCAACGGAACGTGGACCGACGCTCGTCGGGCAAGGTGACGTCCCAGAACCGGGCCGTATCGGCACCCTGCAGCACCACGAGGTGCCATCCCTGGGTCTTGCCGGCGCTGGGCGCCCGCGAGGCCAGATCGACCAGAGCATGCAACACCTCGGTGGGCACGGGACGGCCATCGAACGAGCGGGTCATCCGCCGCGACCGCACGACCGAGGGGAATGAACCGCTCAGCGCGCCCCGAGCTTCACGAGGTCTTCGGCCATGGTCCAGCCGTGAACGACGAGCACGCCGCCCTTCTTCACGTTGACCGTGGCGAACTGGGCGGCGACATCGGGGTTGATCTTTTCGGGCTTGAGCGACTCGTGATCAAGAAAGCCGCTCTGGCCATTTGATTTGGCAACGAAGGTCTGCTCGTCGTAGGTGGAGTCAACGCCAAAGCGCTTGGCCAGACGGCGACCCCACGCGCGCTCCTCGCCCACTGCCCGGTGGGCGGGACGGGGGATCAGCTCGGTGAGCGACTTGAATGCTTCAAGACCATCGGGCGTAATGAAGCGGGTACCGACCACGACGTCTTCATCGGGGAAGGCCATGAGCGCTCGATGGTAGGCCTCGCCCATGAGCCCCTTGAGTACCTGATCGCGCTTGGTGGTGCGCTTGACGCTGATGAGGCCGAGCAGCACACAGGGCGTGCCCCCAATGCGCTCGAGCGTGGCGAACATGATGCCGTGCAACACGCCGTCGATACGAGCACAGGTGCTGAGCACCCAATCTTCCTTCGCCTTGGAGACGTTCCCGATGTCGAACGCGCCACCCATGGACGCCATCTCATCGAGGTCGGCGTCACTGAGCGCCGCGCAGTCCCTGGTGTCGACCTGGATTGCCATCGCCCTACATGCTCCCCGTTGTCGTGGCACTGCAAGGGCTGCAGTGCGATTCCAAACAGGTACCTATTCTGCCACCAATTCCGGCCCTTTTTGGCCACAGGACGAAATCAGCCGAGTACAAGGGCTTCCGGGTGCGTGGTTGAGCACCCGACGAAGGGTCAGAGCATGACGGCATCGTGGCCGAACGCCACGCGCAATTCGCCCACGGCGCGATCAAGGTCGACGCAGAAATCATCGGCCAGCCGCAGGGTCTTGCCGGCGCCCAACTGCACGAACACCTGCGAATCACCCGGGTGATCACGCAGGATCCGCTTCAACTGGTGGATCTTCGTCTCGTTGAGCATGTCGGCCGGCAGACGCAACCGCAGAGGCGACGAATTGCCCGTGTCGAGCCCCTGGAGCACCGAGATGTCCTGGGCCATGAAACCAACGCGCGTCTCGTCCTTGCGGTCGAGGCGGCCCTTCACGGTGACAATGGCATCGTCGACCAACTTGTGGCCCTGCTCGGACAGCATGCGCGGGAACACGGTGATCTCCATCGACGAATCGAGGTCTTCAAGCGTGAAGACGGCCATCTGATCGCCCTTTTTGGTGAACTTGCGCGACAGACCGGTGATGACACCTCCCAGGGTGAGCTGCGAGCCGTCGTCGCGCTCGGCGGCCTCGGCGATGCTGCAATCCACCTTGCGGCGCAGCGCCGCCTCCACGCCCAACAGCGGGTGATCGCTGATGTACAGACCGAGCATTTCCTTTTCGAACTTGAGGCGATCGGCCTTGTCGAATTCGGTATCAGGAATGGAGACGCGCTCGTCGAAACCGTTCGGCTCGTCGGAGCCGATTTCGCCGAAGAGGCTCATCACGCCCTGATCGCGCTCGCGACGGCGCACCACGGCGCCATCGATGATCTGCTCGAACACCATCAGTAGGCCACGACGTGGATGGCCGAGGCCATCGAACGCACCGGCCTTGATGAGCGATTCGATGGTTCGCTTGTTGAGCACGGTCTCTGGCACGCGCTCGACGAAGTCGTAGAACGACTCGTAGGGGCCGTTCTTGCTGCGCTCGGCAACGAGATGCTCGACCAGGCCCTCGCCGACGTTTCGCACGGCAGACATCCCGAAGGCGATACCCCCCGGGCTGCCAACCTGTAGCTCGACCCCGGGCGGCACCTCGTGCGGGGACAGCGCAGCAAAATCGGTGACGGAGCGGTTGATGTCGGGGGTGAGCACCTTGATGCCCATCGTGCGCGCGTCGGACAGGTACACCGCCGCCTTGTCGAGGTTGCCCTTCACGCTGGTGAGCAGGCTGGAGAAGTACTCGACCGGGTAGTGCGCCTTGAGATAGCCGGTCTGATAGGTGACCAGGCCGTAACCGAAGGTGTGGCTCTTGTTGAAGGCGTAGTCGGCGAACTTCTCGATGATGTCGAACAGTTGCTTGCCCAGCGCCGTTCCGTACCCGGCGCGGTCGCACCCCGATTCGAAGTTGGCGCGCTCTTTGGCCATGATGGCGCGGTCCTTCTTGCCACAGGCCTTGCGCAGGTTGTCGGCCTCGGCCAGGGAGTACCCGGCGAAGCGCTGCGCGACGCGCATCACGCTTTCCTGGTAGATCATCAGGCCGAACGTGTCGGCCAGTACCTCTTCGGCATCGGCGTGGAAGTACTCGACCGGCTTGCGGCCGTTCTTACGGTCGGCGTAGTCGTAGTGCATGTTGACGCTCATCGGCCCCGGCCGGTACAGCGCCAGCACAGCGGAGACGTCTTCGAAGCTGTTGGGCGCCAGCGACTTCAGCAGGGCGCGCATGGGCGGCGACTCCAGCTGGAACACCCCGATGGTGTCGCCCCGGCTGAGCAGATCGAAGGTGGCCTGATCGTCGAGGGTGACCTCGTCGATGTCGAACAGCGGGTCCTTGCGCGCCCGCACCATCGCCACTGCGTCGGTGATGACATCGAGGTTGCGCAACCCGAGGAAATCCATCTTGAGCAATCCGAGCGCCTCGACGCCGTGCATTTCGTACTGCGTGACGACCGGGGCCTTTGTGGGGTCGCCACCCGGATCGGGCTTGCGCTGCACCGGCAGGTAGGTGGTGAGCGGGTCCTTGGTGATCACCACGGCTGCGGCATGGATGCCGTCGCTGCGCTTCAAGCCCTCGAGCCCCTTGGCGACATCGATGACACGCTTGATGTCGGGGTCGGTCTCGTACATCGCCCGCAGTTCGGAAGCCGCCTTGAACCCGTCGGTGTATTTGGGATGAGCCTCGAAGCAGTACTTCAGCGGCGTGTCACGCCCCATGACCAGCGGCGGCATCGCCTTGGCGACCTTGTCACCCATGCCATACGGGTAGCCCAACACACGGGCGGCGTCACGCACGGCGTTACGCGCCTTGATGGTGCCGAAGGTGATGATCTGCGCCACATGGTCGCGGCCGTAGGTCTCGGTCGCGTAGCGGATCATCTCGTCGCGGTAGCGCGAGTCGAAGTCCATGTCGATGTCGGGCATGGACACGCGGCTGGGGTTGAGGAACCGCTCGAAGAGCAGGTCGTACTTGATGGGGTCGAGCTCGGTGATGCGCAGGCAATACGCCACAGCGCACCCGGCGGCCGAACCGCGGCCGGGACCGACGCGGATGCCTTTGTCCTTGGCGTACTTGATGAGATCCCACACGATGAGGAAGTAGCTGCTGAAGCCCATGTCGGCGATGACCTTGAGCTCGTAGGACATGCGCTCGACCACCGCTGTGGGCAGCTGGCCACCCGGGGAGCTGTTACCCCAGCGCATCTGCGCGCCCTCCCAGGCAATGTGGTTCAGGTACTCGGTGTCGTTCGCGAATCCCTCGGGGATGGGGAAGTTGGGTAGCTGCGGCTTGCCGAATTCGATGGTGACATCGGCGCGTTCGGCGACCCACAGGGTGTTGTCGCACGCCTCGGGGTACTGCCGGAACAGGTAGCGCATCTCGTCGGCGGTCTTGAGATAGTGCTCTTCCCCCTCGAACTTGAAACGCTTGGGGTCGCTGAGCATCGCCCCGGTCTGCACGCACAACAACGCATCGTGGGATTCGTGATCCTCACGGTGCGTGTAGTGGCTGTCGTTGGTGGCGATCAGCGGAGCGCCGATCTTGCGCGCGATCTCGATGAGCTTCGGGTTGGTCTCGAGCTGCGCAGGCAGTCCGTGATCCTGTAGCTCGACGAACAGGTTGTTCTTGCCGAAGATGTCCTGCAGCCGCCCCGCCTTGGCCAACGCACCCTTGTCGTCGCCATTGAGCAGCGATTGCAGTACGTGACCACCGAGACAGCCGGTGGTGGCAATGAGCCCCCTGCCGTACTTCTCGAGCAGCTCCCAGTCCATGCGCGGCTTGTAGTAATAGCCCTCGAGGAACGCCAAGCTGCTGAGCTGGATGAGGTTGCGATACCCCTCGTTGGTCTCGGCCAGCAAGGTGAGGTGGTAGTACTGCTTCTTGCCGCCCTCGGCCTCGCCGCCAGAGTCGTCGACCCGACCACGCCGCGGCGGGCGCTCCGAGCGGGATTCGTAGGCCATGTACGCCTCGGTGCCGATGACCGGCTTCACCCCGTGGTCCTGGCACTCCTTGTAAAAATCGAGCACCCCGTACATGTTGCCGTGGTCGGTCATGCCGAGCGCCGGCTGGCCATCGGCAGCGGCCTTGGCCACCAACTCGTCGAGGCGGGCCGCGCCGTCGAGCATCGAGAACTCGGTGTGCACATGAAGATGCGTGAACGAATCAGCCATGTGCATCCCTTTCCGTGCGAGTGGCGACGCAGCACCCCACCCGAAACCCGGGGGTCGAACTACATTGCTGTGATTCGAGCGACTCTAGCAGCCACATCCGCCAGTGCCTGAAGGCCGCCGCCTGTGCTGAACACGCCCGGTAACGCCCCTGCAGGAGCTACAGGTAGGTGCCGGGGCGATCTGGAATGGCGGCCTGCGATGCACCGGGCCCGCCGATCAGACGGGGGTCGATCACCGCACCTTCTCCCCCACCCGGAGCGATGCCGCGCATCTGCTCGAACTGCTGACGGGCTGCGATCTGCTGGGCGAACAAGGTGGCCTGAATGCCATGAAAGAGCCCCTCGAGCCAGCCCACGAGCTGGGCCTTGGCGATGCGGATCTCGCCGATGGACGGTGGCTCGCCATCTTTGAACGGCAAGGCCAACATGTGCAGCTCTTCTTGCAGATCTGGCGACAACGCGTCGCACAGTTCGACGATCGACCGTTCATAGATCTCTGCCAGGCGTTCCCGACTGGCCTCATCGAAGTCGGCGCTTCTCACCTCATCGAGCAACTGCTTGACCATCGAGCCGATGCGCATGACCTTGGCAGGCGCGGTGACCGTCTCGAACGGGACCTCGTTGGCAGCCGGGTTGCGCGCCTCGACCAGTACGCCGCGTTCGATACCGTCACCATCAGCTGCGCCGTCCGTGGCGGCGTCGGCAGCCTGAGCGCTCGTGGGCTCGTTCTCATCAGTCATGGCACATTCCTGTCTGTCGGGCTGCTTGGTGGACTGGCGGACTAACGCTTACCCATGCCCACCACCAATGGTACGTACATCTCGGCACTGGTGAGGCTTCCGTGACGGCACTGCAGTTCGAACGGCCCCGAATCTGCCGGGTCGAAGAAGGACACCGCCTCGCGGGCGACCAACGCAACGTCGCCGAGCCGCGCCGCAACAGGCGCCGAGACCACAGACCCGAACCAACCCTCGTCGATGGTTTGCTCCCGGCTCACCACCCACGCCGTATCGCTGTGATCGTGCCGGGCCATCTGCAGCAGATCGCGTTGGGCTCCGCCACGAGCATGCAACCAACGGAAGCGCCCCTCACCCGATTGGTTACGCACCAGCGACAGCAGCGACGCACTGGGGCGCACGACGTTTGCACCCACCTGGACCTGGCCATGGTCGGCGGTGATGACGAGCGCAGCGTCAGCCGGCATCACTGCCAAGATGTCGCTCACCAACGAATCGACGGTGGCGAGTTCGGCATCGTAGAACGCGCCGAAGCCGCGCTCGTGGGCGATCTTGTCGATGCCGTCGTAATAGGCGTAGACGAACCGTTCGCCGGCATCCATCTGCCGACCGATCTCCACAGCGATGCTCGATGCGGCCCGCCAACCCATTGGGCGCGAGCCGCGCAGGTGGGCCTCGGTGAACGCGGAGTCCTCGAGTTCGGCGCGGCTGATCACCGGCGGCGCCTCGCCCAGAAACGGAGCAAATGGCTGCAGGTCGCGCGGGCGATGCGAGCGACGAACATCACCGCGCTCGGCGTGCCAGCGCAACACGTTGATCACATCGCCGCCAACCTCCATGCGGTACCCGACCAGGCCGTGTTCGCCCGGCGTCAGGCCCGTGGCGATGGAGGTCAGCGCCGTTGCCGTGGTGGTCGGCGCAACGGTGGTGAGACGCGACGCGTGCATCGCTGCGAGCGTGGGCGTGATGGCCAGGCGGCCCTGCCACTGCTCCCAACCCAGACCGTCGACGACCAGCACGACGACTTGAGCGGCGGTGCCCACCATCGCCGGCATCCACTTCGGTAACGGCACGCCACGTGGCGCCAAGAGCGCCGGAATGATGCCGCGCACGTTGGCTCCGGAGTACTCGGGAAGAACAGGCAGATCAGTCACGGTCGTGCTAGTCCACCACCAACTCGGCGGATTTGCTACACGGTGGGAGAACTGCGGACACCATCGATCCGCCGCAGCGGCGAACTTGCGCCTACGATGGTGCCGTGCGCGTATCGACCAAGGGTGACTATGCATGCAGGGCGCTGTTGTCGCTCTCGTTGCACAGCGACGAACCCGGCCCCACCTCGGTCGCCGATATCGCCCGACGCACCGGGCTGCCCCAGCCCTATCTCGAGCAGATCCTCCTCGCCCTGAAAGGCGCCGGTCTGGTTCGCTCCAAGCGCGGCGTCGGCGGCGGGTACGTGCTGGCACGGCCCGCAGCCGAGATTCGCCTGTCCGAGATCATCTCGGCGGTCGACGGCCCCATCTCCCTCGGCGACTTCGGCGAACCGCACCAAGACGGAGCATGCAACCACGAGGGCCAGTGCGTGCTGTTGGCCATCTGGAAAGAATCCGGTGAACTCATGCGTCGCCACATGGATGGGTTCACGCTGGCCGAGGTGGCCCGCGCTGCACAGGGCAACGTGCCCTGGCCCGACCTGCTCGCCGACCACCGCTGACGCGGCGGGCCCTACAGCGTCAAGCCGTCGAGCACGTCGCGCAGGTCCTGTGGCAGCGGCGAGGTGAACGTCATCGTCTCTCCCGTGCCGGGATGCACGAACGCCAGTTCAGCGGCGTGCAGGAACGGCCGCGGCGAGACGACCCCGGAACGGATGCCGCCGTAGGCCCCATCGCCCACCACGGGGTGGCCAGCAGCGGCCAGGTGCACGCGGATCTGGTGGGTGCGCCCGGTCTCGAGCCGACACTCCACTTCGGACACCTCCGCAGGTGACCGGTAGTTCGTGATCGTGTGATAGCGCGTGCGCGCCGGTTTGCCGTCGATGACCACGGCCATGCGCAGCGGATCACGGTGATCACGCCCGATCGGTGCATCGATGACACCGTTGGGCGACTCGAGGTGGCCCCACACCAAAGCGAGGTAGGCACGCGTCACGGTTCGCGCAGCGAGCGCCGCAACCAGCGACTGATACGCACGGTCGCTGCGCGCAACGGCCATCAGGCCACTGGTGCCGACATCGAGCCGGTGCACAATGCCGGGACGCATGGGGTCGCCGACACCGGCGACGTCGGGGTACTTGGCCAGGATTGCATTGACCAGCGTGCCATCGGGATGGCCATGCCCTGGGTGCACCACGAGACCGGCCGGCTTGTCGACGATGATGACATCGTCATCGGCGTAGACAATGGGCAGCTCGATGCTGGTATCGGCGATCGGGAGCGGCCGCTTGGGAAGGAGGTCGGGGTCGATCTCCACAACCTGATCCAGTGTGACGCGGATCTTGCCGCTGGTCGTGACGACGCCGTCGAGGCTGGCACCGCCATTGGCCACGAGCGCTGCCGCGTCAGAACGACTGGCATCGGTGAGTAACGCCACGATGCGATCGAGGCGCTCGCCGGCGAGGGCTGGGGGGATTTCTTCGCGAATGATCATGACCGAGCCTTTGCGCCGGCGTGCGAGCCGGCCTTTGTGCCGACGAGTGCAGTGAGCACGAGCAGACCGCCACCGACATTGATTGCCATGTCAGCGACGTTGAAGATGGGAAACCATTGAAAATCGATGAAGTCGATGACCCGACCGTGCAGCCAACCACGCTCACGGAACAGCCGATCGGCGATGTTGCCCAGGGCTCCACCCACCACGAAGCCCACGGCCACCGCAGCGATTCGGCTGCCACTTTGACGGAGCGAGAGCAGCATCACCACGACCACGACGAGCGCGAGTACACCGATGACCGGACCAATGCCCTGCGCTGTAGAGAACGCCATGCCGCGGTTGAACGACAGGTTCCACTGCAGCGTCCAGATCACGTGACGCGCCGCACCATCGGCGAGCGCATTGAGCGCCCACCCCTTGGAGAGTTGGTCGAGGGCAACGATGACCACCGCGATGGCGATGCTGACCCGCAACGACGAACGCGCCGAGAAGCGGGCACCATGATCGGCGCCGGTCGGTTCGGCCTCAGCCGTCGACGCGCCGGTGTCGGTCATCGCCGACCGATCCCGCCGACCTTTTCCTCGACCAGTTCGGTTGACCACGGAATGACTTCGAGCCGCTCGCGTGGGATGGGCTTCATGGACTGGACCGAATAGCCATAGCTGCCGAGGCTGATGCGATGCAGGGCAGCATCGATCTCGGCAATGTCGTGGCGCGCCTGGGCGGACAGGGCAAGGTCACGCTCGCGCTCCACGACCATGGTGTCGCCCTCGCCGGACTCGTCGTCGAACTGGACATCGCCCATTTCGTCGTCGATCAGCGAGAACGCCTCGTCCTCGAGCCGCACCGCTTGCCGGGTCAACGACTCTCGGGCCTCGAGTAAGGCCTTGCGCTGTGCAGTGAGGAACTTGACATCGAAGTCCTTGGTGTACTTGATGCCCTCTTTGGTCTCGCCCTTCACGGGCGGCAACGTGGGCGTCGGAACGACGACCACCTTCTTGGCGACCGCCTTTTTCACGAGCACGGGGGTAATTCTGGGAGCGGCCGGGGGGGCAGCTTTCTTGACGGGCACTGGTACAGCCTTCTTGGGGGGTATTGGGGCGGCCGCAACTGCGGCCTTGGAGATCGGGGTTGGCGCTGCCTTCTTCGGCGCGGGCGCAGCCTTCTTTGCAACAGGTGCGGCCTTCTTCGGCGCGGGCGCTGCCTTCTTCACGGGCGCTGCCTTCTTCGGCGCGGGCGCTGCCTTCTTCACAGGCGCAGCCTTCTTCGGCGCGGGCGCTGCCTTCTTGACTGGCGCAGCCTTCTTCACGGGCGCTGCCTTCTTCACGGGCGCTGCCTTCTTCGGCGCGGGGGCAGCCTTCTTCACGGGCGCTGCCTTCTTCGGCGCGGGCGCAGCCTTCTTCGGTGGCGCGGCCTTCTTCGCTGTTGGCGCGGCCTTCTTCACGGGTGGCGCGGCCTTCTTCGCTGCTGGCGCTGCCTTCTTCACGGGTGGCGCAGCCTTCTTCACGGGCGCGGGCTTC
>CAFBLP010000109.1_pt1 | contig 11305 bp, 12 predicted proteins | sample 7268181 | NCBI WGS metagenome assembly CAFBLP01 (sample SAMEA6814034, study PRJEB35770) | freshwater metagenome | biome: Freshwater; feature: Freshwater reservoir; material: water | place: Czech Republic | collected 2017-05-23 | depth 30m m | reverse complement strand
TACAAGGCATGGCTGGCCCAGGCCATCGAGCAACTCGGCGGCTGCGACATCTTCGTCCACAACGTCTCGGCGGCAAGCGGCCGCGGCGAGCAGGCATGGGTCGACAACCTGAACCTCGATGTCCTCGGTCTGGTGCGCGCAGAAAAGACCGTGGTTCCAGCGATGGAGGCCGCCGGCGGCGGAGCCATCGTGTGCATGTCCTCGATCGCAGCGCAGGAGGAGTTCGCCGGTCCGGGCAGCTTCGGCCCGATGAAGGCGGCGATGACCGCGTACGCCAGCAACCTGTCGCAGTCGCTGGCACCCAAGGGCATCCGCGTCAACGTGGTCTCCCCCGGCCCGGTGTTCTTCGAAGGCGGCAACTGGGACACCATCAAGACGCACATGGAGGCCTTCTACGATGCAACCGTGGCCAAGATGCCGCTGAAGCGCCTCGGTCAGCCCAACGAGGTGGCCAACGCCATTGCCTTCCTTGCATCACCCGCAGCCAGCCTGATCACCGGAGCAAACCTGGTCATCGATGGCGGCTACACGAAGAGGATCAAGTTCTAGGTGTCACGCATCAACGCCTATCTCGTGACGGGCGGTTGGTGGCACGACTTTGATTTCGCGCGGCTCGAACTGTTGAAGCTGCTCGCCGAGGACGATCGCATCCGGGTGCAGGTCGCCCAGGACTATGACGACATCGAGGCCATTACTGCGTGTGACTTCCTGGTGTCGTACACCTGCAACGTACGTCCCAGCCCCGAGGTGCAGCAGGGCCTTCGCAAGTGGGTGGAGAATGGCGGCCGCTGGTTCGCGCTGCACGGCACCAACTCGGCCATCGACCCGCCAGTGGGTGGTCTCGGCAAGGGTTCGTTCGCCACACCACGGGCGTTCCCCACGTTCGTCGACACCCTCGGCAGCCAGTTCCTGTCACACCCTCCGATCGAGCCGTATGCGGTCACCATCTCCCCAGGCGCCGAGGACGATCCGCTGGTGGCAGGTATCGAGCCCTTCAATGCCGACGACGAGCTGTACCTGTGCGAGTACCACGGCACCATCGAGCCGTTGCTCGAGACACGCTGGCACGGCAACTCTGGGGCCGGGTTCACCGAGGCCGATTGGCCCGACGACGACGCCCGCCTGGTGATGTACCGACGCCCCCTCGGAACGGGCTGCGTGCTGTACTTCACGCTCGGTCACTGCCGCAGCCACTACGACATGATTGCTCCGCCGTTCAACGGCATGTACTGGCCGCGCATCGAGCGCGGATCATGGGAGGTCGCCGAGTACCACGAGCTACTCCGCCGCGGCCTGGCGTGGGCCAAGCAGCCGGCGATCGATCATGCCGAGGCATCGGGCTGATGCTCGTCGGGCTCGTCACCGCACAACGCCGCTTCGAGATGGTGGAGGTGCCCGAACCCGAGCCCCGGCCCGGCACCGCCGTGGTACACATCACGCGCTGCGGGATCTGCGGCACCGACCTGCACGGGTTCCTCTCGGCCGATCCGTACAACCCGGCCATCTGCGGCCACGAGTGGGTCGGGTCGGTCAGCGCGCTGGGCAGCGGTGTCACCAACGTGGTCGAGGGAGACCGGGTGATTGCGGGCATCGCTCCCGCGTGTGGCGCCTGCGCAGAATGCAGGTCCGGGCGCAGCGCGTATTGCGTGCCCGCCTTCCTCGGCATGATCGGACGCGGCCCGCTGGCTGCCGCGCACGGGGGCTTTGCCCCACGTATCTCCATCGATGCGCTGCGCCTCATCGGCGTCCCGGCGGGGCTCTGCGATGACGAAGCGGCGATGGTCGAGCCAACGACCGTCGCGTTGCACGCAGTCCTCCGCACACGACCCCGGTCCGACGACACGGTCGTGGTTCAGGGCTGCGGACCCATCGGGCTCCTCACGTTGCAGTGCATACGCGCGCTCGGGGCCGGCCGGGTCATCGCCGTCGAACCTGACCAACACCGTCGCCAGCTGGCTCTGGCGAGCGGCGCCGACGCTGTCATGACCCCCGACGAAGCCCTGGACTAACTCGGTCGACGCGGCGCCGATGTGGTCTTCGAGTGCGCCGGCGTCCCGTCCACCGTGCAACGCGCCATCGACCTGGTGCGCCGGGGCGGCACGGTCAACCTGGTTGGCCTGGCCAGTGGCACCGCATCGGTGTCCCCCGGCGCCTGGCTGATCAAAGAAGCCACCGTGTATGCGTCGCTGGGGTACCTGCATCACGAGTTCTCCGAGGCGATGGACCTGATGACCGATCATCGTCTCGCTGTCCTGCAACTGCACGACCGCACCGTGTCGATGCCTGATCTTCCCCGGGTGATCGCCGAGTTGGCCGCCGATCCATCGGGCGCCACCAAGGTGCTCGTCGACACCCAGTCCTGATGGCCCGCCGTGGTCAGGTGCCGGGCGTCGTTTCGTTGGTTGTCACGGGGGTGACGGCCGAGGTGTCGTCAGGGGCAGCGCACTGCGTGTCCCGGTAGGTGCCGATGCGCTGCAATGCAGCGTTGACCTCGTCGCTGTTGAGCGCCTCGAGCTCGGTGGCCGCTGCCGGGTTGGCCTGGGCGACGGCGATGTCGTAGCTGTACTTGGCCATCAGCGCATCGAAGCTCGTGATGAAACCGGCGGCGGTATCGATATCGGTCTTCACTGCGGCCGGGGCCCGCTGCTGCAGCACCTGCACCTGGCCGAGCACCTGCTTCAACGCCGCTTTCACCGTCGCCGCAGAACCAGTTGCGAGGTCGTTGCCGAGGGCCTGGTTGGCCGTCTTGTAGGCGATCACCAACGTGCAGAAATCGGTCTGGGAGGCGGCCGGTGAACTGGCGCTGCTGGAACAACCAGTCAGGGCCAACGCCCCCACCAGCGCCAGGGGACAAACCATCCTGAGGTGCATCGGTGCACCATAGCGAAGAACTCACGCACCGGCGGTCGTAGACGACACCCATGAGGCGAACAGCGCCGCATAGTGGCCCCCGGCCGCGAGGAGGGCGTCGTGAGGGCCATCCTCGATCAGCCGGCCGTTGTCGAGCACCAGTACGCGATCGGCGCGCATGGCGGTGGAGAGCCGGTGGGCAATAGCGATGGTGGTGCGGCCCTGAGCGAGGTGCTGAAGCGCACGTGCCATGCGCACCTCGGTGAGCGCATCGACCGACGAGGTCGCCTCGTCGAGGATCAACACATCCGGGTCGGCCACCGATGCGCGCAGCAGGGCCACCAGCTGCCGCTCGCCCGCCGAGAGCTGCATGCCGCGCTCGCCGACGGGCGTCAGCAGGCCCTGCGGCAGGGTCTCCATCCAGTCGTCGAGGTCGAGCACCGTCACCGACCGTTCGAGGTCGGCCATCGTGGTACCGGGCAGCGCAAAGCTGAGGTTGGCCGCAATGGTGTCGTCGAAGAGAAATGGTTCCTGGGGCACGACCACCAGCCGGCGGCGGAGCTCGTCGTTGGAGATCCGGGTGAGCGGCACACCGCCCAGTCGGATCTGCCCGCCCCCGGGATCGGCGAAGCGGGCCAACAGGCGCCCGAGCGTGGTCTTGCCCGACCCGGTGGAACCCACCAACGCCACCTGCTGACCAGCGGGAATGAACGCCGACACGTTGAACAGCACGGGTTGGTCGTCATCGACCTCACCGCGACTGCGATAACCGAAGGTGACCTCGCAGATGTCGATCGACAGCGGCCCGGAGGGAAGCGGCGCTGGATCTGCGGTCTGGGCGGGGCCGGTCGGCAGGTCGAGTACCGCCAGCAACCGGCGCATCCCGGCGACAGCGGTCTGCGTCTGATCGAGCACTTCGGTGAACTCGGCAATGGGTTCAAGGAAGCGGTAGGTCAGGAAGATGAAGCCCACCAGAGCCCCGGCGGTCAGGCCACCTCCGGGGCCGCGCGCCACTCCCACGCCCACCACGGCAGCAACCGTGAGCGAACTGAACACCTCACCGCTCGGGAACAGGAAGGCGCCGATCATGCCAGCCCGGACGAATGCGTCAGCACGTTGCCTGGCCACGCGCTTGGAGCGCAGCGCCATGGCCGGGCCGGCGCCGTAGGCCCGCAGCGCCTCGGCGCCGGTGACGAGTTCGGTGACACTGCCGAGAAACTCGGCGTTGGCGCCGCGGGCCTTGTCGTACGCAGCCACGAGATGGCGTTGCACGGCGCGCAGCACCAGGGCCAGCGGCGCAGCGACCGCCAACGCAATGATCGCAAGCACCCAGTCGTACGACAACATGACGGCCGCCACGAGCACCATGAGCGCACCATCGAGCAGCCAAGCCAGACCACCCCAGGCAAAGAAATCAGCGAGGGTCTCGACATCGGAGGTGACGCGAGCCACCAGGGCCCCGCGGCGCTCCTCACTATGGTCAGCAAGGCTCAGACGGTGGATGTGCTCGATGACGCGCACGCGCAGGTCGTAGAGCGCTCGCTCGCTGCGCAGGCCCAGCCGACGAACCGCCGCCCGCTGGGCAAAGGCGGTGATCACGATGGTCGTCGCTGCAATGACTGCCACCAGAGTGATGATGTGCATCCGCACCCGGCCGCCACTGAACCCGTGGTCGATGGCCTGCTGCACCACGATGGGAATCACCACCCGACCAGCGGCGCCGACAACGGCCAGCACCAAGGTGAGGCCGAAACCCTGGCGCAGGATGGGCGCTTCCTTCACGCCGCGACCCAGCGTCTGCGCTGCGCCGAGGCGGCCGCCGATCTCCGGGTCCTTCATGCGCCCGACCCCGCATCGCCCGCAACGTCGCGCGCGTCGGCTCCAGGTGCCATTGCCCCGCGATCCACCTCGAACGCCTCCATCAGCGATCGATACAACGGGTTCGTCGCCAGCAGGGCGGCGTGAGTGCCCGTGGCGGCGATGGTGCCCGCATCGAGGAACACCACGTGATCAGCGAGCGCGATGGTGCTCGGCCGTGACGCCACCATCAACACAGTGGCGTCGCGGAGGGCGACGCGCAGGTTTGCCACAACCCGCGCCTCGGTGGACGGGTCGAGTGCAGAGGTCGTGTCGTCGAGCAGCAGCAGGGCCGGTTCGCGCACCAACGCCCGCGCCAGCGCCACCCGCTGACGTTGGCCGCCGCTCAGGCTCACGCCACGCTCGCCAACCGTGGTGTCGAGGCCATTGGGTAACTCGGCCACGAACTCACGACCCTCGGCCGTGGTGAGCGCTGCCCAGATCTGATCATCGGTGTACGTGCGTCCGAACGCGATGTTCTCGCGCAGCGTGTCGCCGAGCAGGAACGCCTCCTGCAGCACGATGGCGCGCTGGCCGGCCACGGTTGCAACCGAGCCTGACGCCGCACCCACCAATCCTGCAGCGAGGCGCAACATCGTGGTCTTGCCGGCACCAGTGGCACCGACCAGAGCGACGGTGCGGCCGATGGGCACGTCCAGGGCAATATCGTCAAGTACTGGACGATCCTGCTCGAAGCAATACGCCACGCCCCGGAACGACACGCCGATGCCATCCGGGGCCACACCGACCCGATCAGCCGGATCGTCCATGACGGGCTCGTCGAGTACCTCGCGTACCCGCGCCCACCCGGCCAACGAATGCGGCAGGGCAGACAGCGCATACCCGATCAGGCGCAGCGGGAACACCAGCAACGTGAACATGTAGATCATGCTCGCCAGCTCGCCGATCGTCAGGTTCCCCGATCGAATACGCAGGGCACCGAGCACGATGAGGCCGATGTTGGCCAGCGCGGGTACTGCGTCGAGCACCGAATCGAACGAACCACGCAGGAGCACTGCGGCGGTGCGCTCGTCGCGAAGCTGCGACGCGATGATTGCGAGGCGTTCGGTTTCGCGGCGCTCGGCACCGAACGCCTTCACCACCTGCACGCCCTCGAAGCTCTCGTGTACCGCTGCCGACAATCGACCGAGATGATCCTGCGCTGCGGTGAAGTGCCGGTCGACCCGGTGCTGGTACGAAAGGTTGATGCCGATGAGCACGGGAAACACGCACACGGCAAACAAGCCGAGCGGCACGTCGATGAACAGCATCCACCCCGCCGACACCACGATCAAGAGCACGGTGCTACTGGCGTAGGGCAGCGGCGACAGCACGTCGACCGATGCGTCCACATCGACCCCGGCGCGGGCCGCCAGCTCGCCCGATGGCCTGCGCTGGTGCCACGCCACCGGCTGAGCGACAAGTCGTGCGATGACATCGGCGCTGAGCGTTTCAGCGATGCGCCAGTGGGCGACGCCGGCGAAGGTACGCCGGATCACCACGCCGACCGCCCGGATGCAGCCGATACCGACCACCAGGCCGAGCCCGATCAGGACCGAACTGGTGGCCACATGGCCGTCGCTGAAGCGGGGCCCGATGACATGGTCGATGACCCACCGCAGAACCACCGATGAGGCCACCGTGCACATCGCGAACACTGCAGCCCCGCTCACGGCTATGACGAACGGCTTGGGATGCACGCGCACGAGATCGCGCACCAGGCGCGCCGCCATTCGCCATCGCTCCACGCGCGAACGCAGCAACGGCGTCTCGAGATCGGACATACCACCGTTCTAGCAAGTCCGCTCACGGTTCCGAACATGAAGAGCGACTCGCTTCGGCAGGCCGTAACGTGCAGGCGTGAACCAACTCGATGTTGCAATGCTCGTACTGCGCGTGTTTTTCGGCCTCTCGCTGGCCTATCACGGATACAACAAGTTCTTCGGCGGCGGCCGTCTGCCCGGCACCGCCAGCTGGTTCGCCAGTATGGGAATGAAGTGGCCGACCTGGCAAGCACGAATTGCCGCCACCACCGAGGTGGGCTCAGGCATCCTGCTCGCCCTCGGTCTCGCCACGCCGTTGGCGGCGGCCGGCTTCATCGGCATCATGCTGGTCGCCATCGTCACGTCGCACTGGGCTGCCGGGTTCTTCGTGTTCAAGCCCGGTCAGGGTTGGGAATACTGTGCATCGATCGCCGTGGTTGCGCTGTTCATCGCCACCGTTGGGGCCCACCGGTACTCCATCGACCACGTCATCCACAAAGACGTGCAGGGATGGACCGGTGCGCTGATCGCCGCTGTGCTCGGCATTGGCGGCGCCGCCACGCAGTTGGCCGTGAGCTACAGGCCGATCAAGAAATGAACCGATCGACCGCCCAACGCGCCAAGCTCACCACCTCGCAGATCCTGGCCCGCACTGCGGTCATTCTTTCGGTGTTGTTTCTCCTGGGCATGTGGGTCTACGCGTTCGGAGGTTTCGCCACCCGCAAGGCCGCAGCCAAGATCGATGACCGTGCGTGGACCAAGCGCGCCGAGCAGATCTGCGTGCAGCGCAACGCGTTGTTGGCAACGAACGCCGACGAGATCCGCAAGACCACCGACGGCAGTCCACAGGCCGTCGGTCGCGGCGTGAAGGCCGCCACCGACCTCATCGAGGCCGCCCAGAACGAGATCATGACACCGAAACCGACCTCGGCGCATGACGTGAGGCTGGTCGACACGTTCGACTCGCTCTACCGCACCTATATCGCCGACCGCCGAGCCACCGAGGCGCGCCTCGCCAAAGGCGAAAAGGCCGAGCTCAACGAGACCATGCTCAACGGCTCTCCTGTGTCTGAAACGATTGCCGATTTCACACGACCGAACCTGATGGACTCGTGCGCAGTACCTGCGCAGTTCTGACCCGGTCAGCCCGGCACCTGTAGCGCCCGGTACGGGTTCAGTCCACTGCGAACCAGCCGCGCTCCTCGGTCCAGCGCTTCACCACTCGGGCGGGACTCCCCACAGCCACGCAGTAATCGGGAAGCTCACCGGTGACCACCGAATTGGCGCCCACCACCACGTGCTTACCGATGCGCGCCCCCGGCAGCACCACGCTTCCGTAACCCAGCCAGGCACCGTCGCCGATGATGACCGAGCGCTCGGGCATGGACTGCTGCGAGATCGGTCGGGTGACATCGCGGTAATCGTGGTTCTGGTCGGTGATGTACACGTTGTGCCCGGTCCACACGTCGTTGCCGATGACGATCTCGAAGTGGCCAACGATGCCGCTGCCCTTGCCGATCAGGCAACGGTCTCCGATCTTGACCACCGGATCACTGATGCATGCCTGCCCCGGCACCATGCCCGCAGAGAGCGTGACCTGAGGGCCGATCATCGTTGCGTTGCCGATGTGGATGAACTGCTCGTTGAAGATGGTGTTGGTCGGAAAGCAGATCACGCTGCGTTCCCCGAAGGCCCCGAAGCGTCGACCCCGTTTGCTCAACGGCCCGATCGCGGCGCACTCGACAGCGGTCTCCCATGCCCAGTGCACAGCCTCGCCAGCGGCTCGCTTCACGATGCCACTGAGGCGGTTCGACAGAGTGGGCGACTGCGGGGGACGGTCAAGCACGCAGCGCACGCTACCCCCCGCTGCCGCCCAAGCGATTACCCTCGCTCGGTATGGGGCACATCCAGTACGCGGTCGATGACGGCATCGCGACGATCACCATCGATCGCGCCGAGAAGAAGAACGCGATGACCTACGCCATGTTGGGCGAGTTCATCGAGACCGTCGGCCACGCCGCCGGTGACACCGCAGCGCGGGTCATCGTGCTCACCGGCCGCCCCGGGGCCTTCTGCGCCGGCACCGATCTGGCCGACCTCGCCACCATCCCGGGCGCCGAGCGCGGGTTGCGCGGCACCGCCGAAGAACAGCACAAATGGTGGCCACTGTTGCAGTGCCCGCAACCGATCATCTGCGCCATCGATGGCCCTGCCGTTGGCATGGGTGCAGAGTTCACCTCGCAGTGCGATATCCGCCTGGGCACACCCAACGCCCGCTTCGCCTGGAACTTCGTACACCGCGGTCTGGTCCCCGATACCGGGGCCGGTACGTGGCTCCTGCCGCGCCTCATCGGTCTCCAGAACGCCCTGCGGTTGCTCTACACCGGCGACTTCATCAGCGCCGATCAGGCATTGGCGCTCGGCTACCTCGCCGAGATCGTCCCGTCCCCTGATCTCCTCGACCGGGCCTACACGCTGGCCGCCGCCATCGCCGCTGGCTCGCCGCACAGCCAACGGCTGATCAAGTCGCTCGTCTACGAAGGCCTCACCAGCTCTGTCGAGGCGCACATGCAACGCCATACCGACGCCATGAGCGCCTGCTTCAAGAGCGACGACCACCGCGAAGGCGTGGCGTCGTTCCTCGAACGTCGCCCCGCCACGTTCACCGGTCGCTGACCGCCGCCCCACCCGAAAGAGACTCCACAATGACGCTCACCCAGACCCCACTCGGCCCGGTCCGAGGAGTCGACCGCGGTGCCACCAGCGTGTTCAAGGGCATCCGCTTCGCCACCAGCAGCCGGTTCGGCCAGCCGCAGTTGGTCACCGGTTGGGACGGCGAGCTCGACGCCACCACATTCCGTGCGCAGTGCCATCAGACCCCGGGCATGATGGAACGCACCTTCGGCGGCAGCTCCTTGGCGATGGACGAGGACTGCCTGTTCCTCAACATCTACACGCCGGCATGCGACGACGCGCGCCGGCCCGTGTTGTTCTGGATCCATGGCGGGGCCTTCGTCAACGGCAGCGGGGCCACGCCGTGGTACGACGGTTCGTCACTGGCGTCTCGCGCCGACGTCGTGGTGGTCACGATCAACTACCGACTCGGCGCATTCGGCTATCTCGGCGAGCTGAACCTGGGCACCTACGACCAGATCGCTGCGTTGCGCTGGGTCCAGACCGCCATCGGGTCCTTCGGTGGCGACGCCGACAACGTCACGATCTTCGGCGAGTCCGCAGGTGGCTCGGCGGTGGTCAGCCTGCTCGCCGCACCGTCGGCCGACGGGCTGTTCCACCGGGCATGGGCAATGAGCCCGTCCATCGCCCAGCTGCGCAATGCCGAACGGGGCGAACAAGCCGAGGCCCAATTCCTGGAGGCAGCCGGGGTGTCGTCGCGAGACGAAGCCGCAGCCCTGTCGGCAGAGGCAATGTTGACAGCTCAAAACGAGCTCTTGCGCGATGTCGGCGCCGGGTTCTCGGGCTTCTCCCCCACCTCTGGCACCGAGCTCATTCCTACAAGCATTCGTAGCGCAGCCGCTGCCAACGACGTGCCGTTCGTGCTGGGCACCACCCGCGACGAGATGCAACTGTTCGCCATGTTCAATCCGGCCATCGCCTCGCTCGACGACAACGGGCTCCAACAATTCTTCGCTCAACGGTTCGGCGACCGCAGCGGTGTGGCACTCGAGCAGTACCGCGAACACCGGCCCGGCGCGACCAACACGCTGCTGGCGGCTGCGATGCAGACCGACGAGACGTTCCGGGTGCCCGCCTGGCGCCTCGCTGAGGCCCGCCACGCTGCTGGCGCTCCAACGTGGATGTACTGGTTCACGTGGGCGTCCACGGCCCTCGACGGCGCGCTCGGCTCATGCCACGGGCTGGATATTCCGTTCGCGTTCCACAACCTGCACCGCAAGGGCGTCGATGCCTTCACGGGTGCCGGCGGCGATCGAACCACGGTTGCCGACTCGTATGCAGATGCGCTCACCGCGTTCGCGCGCGATGGCCACGCCGGGTGGCAGGCCTACGACCCTGCAATTCGCCCCACCCTTCGCATTGACGCCACCACCACGTTGGTTGACGATCCCGAGCAGGCGCTGCGCGAGCTGTGGTTCCACCGCTGATTCGGCCCACCGTCGTCTTCCCCGAACATCCCCACTGACCGGCCCGCGTTCGGGCATCTGCTCCTGTCATTGGCCGGTGTGTCCTGGTGCTCCACGACGTGCCCGGAACCGGCGACCGAGGCGTCCTGAGGCGCGCCTGCGATACTGCACCGATGGAACAACAGAGCGAGTTCGATTCCATCGTCGAGGTCACCTACGCCTATGCCGCCGGCATCGACCGGCGAGACTGGGATATGTACCGTGAGGTGTTCACCGATCCGTGCGAGTTCGACTTCAGCTCGTTCAACAGCGCAGCACCGGCCACGTTCACGCCCGACCAATGGACGGCTGGCGTGCGGGCCGTCAACGGCAGCTTCGATGCAACGCAGCATCAGATGACCAACCATCTCGTGCAGTTCCACGATGCCGATCACGCCACCTGCGTCGTTGAACTACGCGCCCAGCACTGGTTCAGCCCGATCACAATGGCCGAGTTCGGCCTGCCCGACACCGTGAACTGGTGCGAGCTGGGAGGCCACTACACCAACTCGATGAGCCGTGCCGACGGCATCTGGCGCATCAGCCGCTGTCACCTCACGGTTCGCTGGCGAACCGGCAACGAGGGCGTCTTCGACCTCGCCCGGAAGCGTTATCGCTGATCCGAGGTGAACGCCCCGCGAGGCGCAGCGATAGCATGCTGGCGCGGATTTGTGGCCGGTATCCGGCGCTTCACTC
>CAFBLP010000108.1_pt1 | contig 11461 bp, 9 predicted proteins | sample 7268181 | NCBI WGS metagenome assembly CAFBLP01 (sample SAMEA6814034, study PRJEB35770) | freshwater metagenome | biome: Freshwater; feature: Freshwater reservoir; material: water | place: Czech Republic | collected 2017-05-23 | depth 30m m | reverse complement strand
CAGTTGGTGGTGTTCGTGCCGGTGGTCATCGTGGCCTTCGTGCTCGGCGTGCGCACCGCCGACGACCTCACGGCCCGCGCCTTTGCATTGAACGTGGCGGTGGTCTGCACCGGCTTCGTCTACGAGTGCACGATGATCGCGCTGTGGGGTCGTACCATCGGAAAGTTCGCGCTGGGTACCCGCGCCGTGCGGGTCGACACCGCCGGCGGTGTGCTGTGGTCGTCGTCGGCAATCCGCGCCCTGGTGCCGCTCGCCGCCGGGGTCATCCCGGGTATCGGCTTTGCGCTGAGTATTGCGGTCTACGCGACAGCGATGTTCGACAAGCGTCAGCAGGGTTGGCACGACAAGGCGGCTGGCACCATCGTGGTGCTCAACGCATCGGTCTGACGCCGAACAGATTTTCAGTGAAATGCGTGCTGAGTTCCCGGTAGGGATCAGCCGATGATCACCACGACGTCGCCGGCGCCGACCGTTGCACCGGCAACGACCTTGATCTCCTTGACGGTGCCGGCCCGTTCGGCCGCAATCTGGTTCTCCATCTTCATCGCCTCGAGCACGACAACGGATTGCCCGACCTCGACCTCGTCACCCACCGCGACGAGGATCTTTACAATCGTTCCCTGCATGGGTGCGGTCACGTTGCCGCTGCCACCACCGGTTGCACCAGCTGCCGCGCTGGCAGAACGCGCCGGCTTCTTGGCGGCCTTCGCTCCCGATGCTGCGACGACGGTCTGGCCCTCGGGGACCCACATCTTCACATCGAAGCGCTTGCCGTTGACCTCGACGGTGGTGTTGCGCTGCACGAGCGGACCGGAGTCGTCGCCCTCGGCGGCAACCGGCGGCTTCGGCGCCTCGATGCCGCTGAGATCGAGGACCTCTTCGACCCATTTCGTGCTGTGCTGCATGGACTGGAAGTCGGGGTGGCGCAGGATCGCAAGATCGGCCGGGATGGTGGTGGCGACGCCTTCGATGACCATCTCATTGAGCGCGCGAATGGTACGTGCGATCGCGGTGGGGCGATCCTTGCCCCACACGACGAGCTTGCCGATGAGGTTGTCGTAGTACTGGCTGATCTCGTCGCCGGCCTCGTAACCGCCATCGAAGCGAACGCCGAAGCCGTCGGGTGTGGAGAGTTTGGTGATGGTGCCGGGGCTGGGCAGGAACTTGCCGCCGGCCGGGTTCTCGGCGTTGATGCGGATCTCGATGCTGTGCCCGTAGCGCGAGGCGGTGACCTCGGCCTGGGTCATCGGCAGCGTCTCGCCGCTGGCGACGCGGATCTGCCACTCGACCAGATCGATGCCGGTGATCTCCTCGCTGACGGGGTGCTCCACCTGCAGACGGGTGTTCATCTCGAGGAAGAAGAAATCGCCGTCCTGATAGATGAACTCCACGGTGCCAGCGTTGTAGTAGCCCACGGCCTTGGCGACCTTGATCGCGGCCTCGCCCATGGCTTCCTCGACACCGTCGGGCAGCGCGGTCGCAGGGGCTTCCTCCACGAGCTTTTGGTGACGCCGCTGGGCCGAGCAGTCGCGTGTGCTGATCCAGACGATGTTGCCGTGCTGGTCGCCGACGAGCTGCACCTCGATGTGGCGTGGCCACGTGAGGTAGCGCTCGACGTAGATCTCGTCGCGCCCGAAATAGGCCTTGGCCTCGCGTTGGGCGCTCTCGACAGCAGCCTGCACCTCGGATGGTCCGTGGACCACCTTCATGCCGCGGCCGCCGCCGCCGAAGGCGGCCTTGATCGCGACAGGCCAGCCGTTGGAGTTGCCGAACTCGACGATCTCCTCGGGGCCCTTGGCGAACTCGGTGGTACCGGGGACGATGGGCGCGCCACCCGCAAGTGCTGCCTTGCGGCTGCTGACCTTGTCGCCCATGACATCGACCGCGCCGGGAGGGGGTCCGATGAAGGCCACGCCCATCTCGGCAATGGCGCGGTTGAAATCGGGGTTCTCGCTGAAGAAGCCGTAGCCGGGGTGCACGCCGTCGGCGCCGCTGATACGGATGGCGTTGAGGATGGCCTCGGTGTTGAGGTAGCTCTCGGCGGCGGTCTGGCCCCCGAGCGCGAAGGCCTCGTCGGCGAGGCGGACGTGCAACGCATTTCGGTCGAGTTCGCTGTACACCGCCACCGTGGCGATACCCAGCTCTCGCGCCGCCCGGATGACTCGGACGGCGATCTCTCCACGGTTGGCGATCAGGATCTTCTTCAGCACCCGGCAATACTGGCCGCTCAGCACCCGTGATTGCCACCTGACGGACCGAATACCCTGTGGACCTAGGCTGCCGGGATGCCCGATCATGCATTGCCAGCCGAACCACCCACTGGCCTGCCGGCTGACTGGCCGACTGATTGGCCCACCGTGTGGCCTGCTGGTTGGCACGTGCGTGCCGTGGCTGAGACCGGCTCCACCAACGCCGACCTGCTCGCTGCCGGTGCGGCAGGGGCGCCACACCGCACGGTATTGGCGGCCGGCCACCAGACAGCGGGCCGTGGCCGGCTCGACCGGCGGTGGGAGGCGCCCGCAGGCGCCAACCTGCTGGTCAGCATCCTGTTGCGCGAGGTTCCCGAGTTCGCGCACGAGCTGACCCAGCGCATCGCGCTGGCGGCGCAGGCCGCATGCCAGTCGGTGGCGAACGTGGACGCGGCGCTGAAGTGGCCCAACGATCTGCTCGTCGACGGCGCAAAGCTGGCCGGCGTGTTGGCCCAGACCGGTACATCGCCGGCAGGTGACTTCGTGGTGGTTGGTATCGGGATCAATGTCGGCTGGGCCCCACCGGACGCGGCGCAACTCGGTGCGTCCGTGTCGCCGGGTCAGGTGCTGCACGCCATGCTCGCTGCGTACGACGCCCTGCCCGAATCGATCACCGACCGCTATCGCGAACAGCTTGCGACCATCGGCCAACAGGTCCGTGTCGAACTCCCGGGTGATCGGTTGCTCGTCGGCCGCGCCATCGATGTCGAGCCCGACGGGCGCCTGGTCGTGCTCGACGACTGTGCCATCACGCACCGCATCGATACCGGCGACGTGATCCACCTTCGCCCCGCTGGCTGAGACGGTATTGAGTAGGGCCACCGGCCGACGCCTCCGTGCTCGCCAATGTGGTCGGAGACGACGGGCGAGCCGGACGCGCCGCACGCACCCGCATCGCTGCCGCCTCGCAGTGGTCCGCGCCGGACCTTGTTGATGTCGAGACCGTCTCCGTGCTCCGGAAGCGCTGGCGCGCTGGAGACCTCACGGCGCGACGATTCCGATCGGCGGTCGGTGACTTGCTGTCACTTCCGATCGCCCGCTTTCCGGCCGGCCCCTTGATGATCCGGGCCTACGAGCTTCGTGCGAACGTGGCCCCATCCGACGCCACCTACATTGCTCTTGCCGAGGGCCTCTCGTGCCCACTCGTGACGGCTGACGCTCGACTTGCCCGAGCGCGCGGCATCAACTGCGCAGTCGACGTCCTGGTCTTTTGACCGTTTGACCGACCCACCCATACCTGCCTGACCGCGTTGAGCGTTCTGTGTCGATCTGTGTACTTGCATTGACAACGACGATCGGGCACTCGGCGCGCATGTTGGTTTCCTATTCCTGTCTAGTATGGTAGACACATAACGGGAAGAGACCTTCTTCGGCTGGTTGAACTCGCAGGGTGCGTGCAACTCCGCCAACGTGGCTCTCACGTCATAGTCCGGTGTCCTAGCGGCTGCCAGACCGTGATCCCAGTCCACCGAGGGTAAGACATCCCGACCGGCACTCTCCGGTCGATTGAACGAGCCCTCGAACCCTGCCTCGGGAAAGGATGGCTTCGATGACCGCGTCCAAGACGTACACCGCAATCTACGACCACGACGCCGACGACAATGCTTGGAACGTCCGCATCAAGGGACTCACCGGTTGCCAAACCTACGGGCGCAGCATCAGACAAGCTCAAAGCCGCATCCGCGAAGCGCTTTCGCTCTGGCTCGACACCGCCCCGGCACAACTCAACGTCCGTGACCAGTTCCCAGCGCAACTTGCAACCGTCGCAGACGGCGTCACCCGCGCTCGCGGCGTTGCCGAGCGTGCTGGAGCAAAAGCACAACAACAGACGATCGAAGCGGTCAAAGCGCTCACCGACCTCGGACTCAGCCGCCGCGACGCTGCCGAGCTCCTGGGACTGTCGCACCAGCGCGTCCACCAACTCCTCGAAGCGAGCTGATTGACGGTCACCGAGCTGATTGACGGCGCTGAATTTTCTGCGGCGACATTCGCACTTGCGCCCGAAGCGAATACCGGGCACTCGGAGCTCTTTCGCGGAGACCGGAACCCGTGACCTCATGGGCGTTCGGGTTCGAGCGCGGATGCGCCGTTCGGTACTCGTCGGCCATGGTCGGACTGGCAGTAGATCCGTGCCCTCACGGGCTCACCCCAACTGCCGGAACGCCCTGAGCCGGCGCTCTGCTCGTTGATGAGCTCTCCGCAACGTGCCGGTAGGGGCGTGTTCACTCATGCCGACCAGACCCACCCCGAGCTGCCGCTCTGGGTGCATCCCGAAAGACGCGAACCGAGCAGAACGCGCTCCGATCGACGGCGAAGTGACGAAGGCCCTGCGCCAATGGGTGACCGTGTTGCCGATGGGGTGACGACTACCGTGCGGGGTCGTGCACATCGCGCCCTCCGCCCTCGAATCGGCGCAACCCCCGCGTTCACCAGATCGGGGCACGGTCGCGCCCGTACGGGGTCGTCGCCCCCGCCGTCTGCGCTCATTGCTGGCGTCGGTCGCAGTGGTGGCGGTGGTCAGCGCGAGCGGTGTGATGGTGGCTGCCAACCATCAGGTCGACCGCATCGCGCGCATCCCCGGGCTTGGGGCCGTGCTCAGTCCATCGAGCGCCAACGTCGAGAACTTTCTGCTCGTCGGCTCCGACAGCCGCGAGGGCATCGATCCCAACTCGCCCGACTACGGCGGAATCGGCGGGACCGCCGACGTGTCCGGGCATCGCAGCGACACCATCATGGTGCTGCGGCGCAGCCGCAGCGGCGGCCCGGCATCGCTGTTGTCGATTCCGCGCGACCTGTGGGTGGAGATCGCCGGCACCGGCAAGAAGAGCCGCATCAACAGTGCGTACCAGGCCGGTCCGGCCGCACTCATCCAGACCGTGCAGACAGCCCTTGGCCTCCCCATCCACCACTATGTGGAGATCGATTTCCAGGGCTTCAAGTCGCTGGTCGACGCAATCGGTGGCGTGCAGGTGTGCTTCGACGCTCCGGCGCGTGATGAGCACACCGGCCTGTACATCGCGGAGCCGGGCTGCTACGTGCTCGGCGGTGTGCAGGGCCTGGCCTACGCCCGGAGCCGCTACTACGAGACCTATGTGAACGACACCTGGGTACGCGACGGCACCTCAGATCTCGGCCGGATCAAGCGGCAGCAGCAGTTCATCAACACCGCGATGCAGGCGGCCGTCGCCTCGGTCAAAGGCAACCCGTTGCGGACGGGCGATGTGTTGAGGGCCAGCACGGGCGCGGTGCGCTTCGACGACCAACTCGATGTACTCGGCACGGCTGCGTCGCTGCGGGGTGCCGTGGCCGGTGGTCTCGCCCCGTTCTCGCTACCGGTCGTCGGCAAGACGATCGGCGGCAACGCCGTGCTGTTGCTCGGCGACGGGGCGCAGGCCTACCTCGACTACTTCAGCGGCGTCAGCAACGCGCCCCCCGCTTCGTGATGGTGCGTGCGAGCTCCAGCGCATTCTCTGCAAGGTTGCCTGTGGGGCCGCGGCGCGCAAGACTCACCCACGTATGAAAGCTCTCATCCTTGCTGGCGGTGCTGGCACGCGTCTGCGTCCGATCACCCACACCAGTGCCAAACAGCTGGTGCCGGTGGCCAACAAGCCCATTCTCTTCTACGGCATCGAGGCCATGGCGGCTGCTGGCATCACCGAGATCGGCATCATCGTGGGCGATACCCGCGTCGAGGTCATGGCTGCGGTCGGTGATGGCGCCCAATTCGGTGTGCATGTCACCTACATCCCCCAGGACCAACCGCTCGGCCTGGCTCACTGTGTGCTCATCGCCCACCCGTTCCTCGGCGACGATGATTTCGTCATGTATCTCGGGGACAACCTGCTCGAGCAGGACCTGAGCGCATTCGTGAGCGCCTTCGAAGAAGCTCGTGGTGCAAGTTCGCCGCCAACGGCACAGATCCTGTTGAAGAAGGTGCCCGATCCCCATCGCTTCGGTATCGCCACGCTCGATGCCCAGGGCAATGTGGTGCACCTGGTCGAGAAACCTGCCGATCCGCCCAGCGATCTCGCGCTTGTGGGCGTGTACCTGTTCGACAAGACCATCCACACCGCCGTTGCATCCATCGAGCCCTCGCCGCGCGGCGAACTCGAGATCACCGATGCCATCCAGTGGCTCATCGATCAGGGCTACCGGGTGCGTTGCGAACTGCTCACCGGGTGGTGGATCGACACGGGCAAGCTCACCCCTTTGCTCGAGGCCAACCGGTTATTGCTCGAGAAGATTGCGCTCCGTATCGACGGCACGGTCGACGACGCATCCATCATCGATGGACGCGTCATCATCGAAGCCGGTGCAGTGGTCACCAACTCCACCATCCGCGGGCCGGTGGCCATCGCCGCCGGGGCACGCATCACTGACAGCTTCATCGGACCGTTCACCGCTATCGGCGTCGACTGCGAGGTCACCAACAGCGAGGTCGAGCACTCCGTCATCATGACCCGCAGTACCATCACCGACATCCCCCGCCTCGAGGACAGCCTCATCGGCAAGGAGGCCGTCGTCGCCCGCACACAGCGCCGCCCACGGGCCCTGCGCCTGATGGTCGGCGATCATTGCCAAATCGATCTGGAGTGACCAACTGATGCCAAACGTGTACGAAAGCGACCGCATTGCCGGAGCATGGATCGTGGAACCCACCATCCATGGCGACCAACGCGGCATGTTCATCGAGACCTATCGCCGCGAATGGTTTCCCAACGGGCGCGAGATGATCCAGGGCAACCGGGCCAACCGCCAGCAGGGCGCGGTGGTGGGTCTGCACTATCACCTCCATCAGGCCGACTACTGGTACGTCCCGTTCGGCACCGCACGCGTCGTGCTGCACGACCTGCGCGAGGGCGGACCCACCGACGGCAACACGCTGTGCCTCGACCTCAGCGGCGAGAACCATGTCGGCATCTTCATCCCGCCGGGCGTCGCCCACGGTTTCGCGGCGATCACCGACATGGTCATCACCTATCTCGTCGATGGGTACTACAACCCGCAGGACGAACTGGGCGTGATGTGGAACGATCCGGCGATTGCCGGCGATTGGGGCGTCACCGACCCCATCCTGTCGGCGCGCGACGAGGCCAACCCACTGCGCGCCGATCTGCCCGCCGGTCGCCGCCCGTATTGGCAGATGCGCACGTGAGGCAGTTCGTCACCGGTGGCGCCGGATTCATCGGCTCGAACTACGTCCGCCACATCCTGGCCACCAGCGACGATTCCGTCACGGTGTACGACGCGCTCACCTACGCCGGCAACCTCGAGAACATCCGCGATCTCATCGACGATGCTCGTTGCCGGTTCGTGAAGGGCGACATCTGTGACCAAGACGCTGTGCTCGCAGCCATGCAGGGGCACGACGCCGTCGTGCACTTCGCGGCCGAGACCCACGTGGACCGCTCGATCAAGGACGGCCACTCGTTCGTGCTCACCAACTGCTTCGGCACCAACGTGATGTGCGACGTCGCCCGCCAGATCGGCGTCGAGCGTTTCCTGCACATCTCCACCGACGAGGTGTACGGCTCGATCGAGGATGGTTCGTTCAGCGAGACCGATTCGCTCGGCCCGCGCTCGCCGTATTCTGCGGCGAAAGCCGGCAGCGATCTCATCGCGCTCAGCTACTACACCACGCACGGCCTGCCGGTGCTGGTGACCCGTTGCAGCAACAACTACGGGCCGTACCAGTTCCCCGAGAAGCTCATCCCGTTGTTCACCACCAACCTGCTCGATGGGCTCAAGGTGCCCCTGTACGGCGATGGTGGCAATGTGCGCGACTGGATCCACGTGCATGACCACAACACCGCTGCAGAGCTGGTGCTGCGGCAGGGCAACCTCGGCGAGGTGTACAACATCGGCGCGGGCAACGAGGTCACGAACAAAGAGATCACCTATCGGTTGCTCGAACTCACCGGGCGCGACGAGAGCTTCATCACCCCGGTGGCCGATCGGCTCGGGCACGACCGTCGGTATTCGATCACCCACGACAAGGTGACCGCACTTGGTTGGAAGACCGAACGGAACTTCGTCGACGGCCTTGCCGAGACGGTCGAGTGGTATCGCAGCAACCGTGCATGGTGGGAACCGCTCAAGGCCCGGGCCTCGTTCTGATGCGTGTCCTGGTCACCGGAGCAAGTGGCCAACTGGGTCGCGACGTCGTTCTGGCCTGCGAGGCATCGGGCGACACGGTGTTCGGCGTCGACCGCGCCCGACTCGATGTCACCGATCGTGATCAGGTGCTGGCTGCCATCACCGGCCTCGCCCCCGATGCCGTGATCCATTGCGCCGCCTGGACGGCCGTCGATGCGTGCGAGAGCGACCCCGAGCGAGCGTTCATCGCCAACGCACTCGCCGTGCGTTGGGTGGCCGAGGCGTGCGATCGTGTGCAGGCGCATCTCGTGCATGTCAGCACCGACTATGTGTTCGACGGCACCAAACCCACCGCCTATCACGAGTGGGACACGCCGAATCCGCAGTCGGTCTACGGATCCACGAAGTTGGCGGGTGAGCACGAAGCGCTGATGCTCGGGGTCGGTGCTGCTGTCGTGCGTACCAGTTGGGTATGTGGCGAGTACGGCAACAACATGGTCAAGACCATCATGCACCTGGCCGAGCACCGCCCCGAGTTGAGCTTCGTCGACGACCAGCGCGGGCACCCCACGTTCTGCGCCGACCTAGCGCCGGTCCTGCGACGCCTGGCCTGCGACCGGCGCAGCGGCGTACACCACGTCACCAACCAGGGCGACGTCAGTTGGTATGAGTTTGCCCAGGCCGTGGTGGTGGCCACCGGGCGTTCCGCTGAAATGGTGCGTCCCATCGCCACCGCCGATCTGCAGCCGCCGCGTCCAGCCGCCCGGCCGGCCAACAGCATGCTGGACAATGTCGTCCTGCGTGCCTCTGGTCTGGCACTGCTGCCCGACTTTCGTGAATCGCTCGCAGGGCTGGTGGCTCGTCTCTAGACCACTCACGTTGGCTCCCACGAGTGCCTGGCTGCCGATGTGGGTGGGAATCTTGACGAAAATTTGTCGTTTGTGACTAGACAGATTCGCGCTACCTGTGGTGTGATCAAAGAGAGCTGCCGTTCAGCGATAGCGGCTCATTTCATCGTCAAGAAGCGGCGCGATTGGACCCAATCCATGGAACTTGAGTCCGTAGTCAAAGGCGTACGGCGGCGCTGGTGGATTGTGATCCTGCTGCTCGTCGTCGGCATGTTGGTTGCCGCAGTGGCACCTCCGGGAGTTGACTCCGCCGATGCGAAGCGGTTCTCGGCTACGCACACCTTGCTGCTGTCGAAGGTGACTGGCGACGGCTCCGCTGCGTCACTCACGACGGCAGACGTCGTGCTGTTCGCAACCACCGGTGAGGTTCCCAAGCGTGCGGCGCAACTGCTGGGCTATGCCGGATCCCCGCCCGATCTTGCCGCCGAGGTAAAGGTCACTGTTGACTCCGCCACCGGGTCAGTCCGGTTTACCACGACACAGCCATCGCCAGAGCAGGCGGTTGCCGTGGCAGACACGTTCGCGGAGCAACTGATCTCGTACCTTGTCGAACGTGAGGACGTGCTGCGGCTTGGGCGCATTGATGATTCCTTGCAGCGACAGAGCGACCTGAGCGTCAAGATCACCGCGCTGCAGGCCCTGTTGGCGCAGAAACCCGATGATGCGGTGCTTGCCGACCAACTCGCCGGATTGAACCGGTCGTACAGCAGCGAATTTGAGAACTATGACCGGTTGCAGAGCACCTCGTACCAGACCATCCTGGTCACCGTCGAGGCTGCGCATGCCGCGCTCGTTGACCCGGCGAGGTCGTTGGTGCCGTCCACGCGTGGCAGCCGGGGCGTGCTCGGTGCACTTGTTGGCGCCATTCTCGGGGTTGGCGTCGTAACCATTCTCAACCGTGTCGATCGGCTGATCCGCTCGCAGGCCGAGGCAGAGAGAGCGTTCGGCATGGAATGCCTCGCCGTGATTCCGGAGGTGAAACAAGCGCCCACCGGTCTGGTCGTTGTACCCGAGCGACAGGACTCGCTCGCCGTGGCCTTTCGGCGGTTGCGTACGGTGGTGGCCTTTGTCGAGCAGCAGACATCGCACAAGGACGGTCGGCCACCGGTGATTGTGGTGGTCTCCGCTGGGTCCGGTGATGGCAAGACGACGCTGGTGGCCAACCTGGCGGCGGCGTTTGCCGAAAGTGGGGTGGTCGCCGTGGCCGTGAACACCGACTTTCGTCGGCCCACGCTCTCGACCTATGTCACGGGCAAGGCGTCTGACACCTATTCGGTGGTCGCCGCCGACGTGGCCACGCTGCCCGTCGAGTTGTTGCTCGACAAGGGCACGATCGACAACCTCTACCTGCTCGATCTTGCGGGCTTGGAGAATCCTCCTGTCGATACCGTGCGTATCACCGCGAGTTTCTTCTCCAAGATGGCCGACATCGGTGCCGGCGTGATCATCGTGGATACTTCACCCGTTGACTCGACGGCCGAGGCGCTGTCGATGATCGTCGAGGCAGACGTGGTGTTGGTCGTAGCCCGGGTCAACCACACCGACGCAGCGGCCGCCCATCGCACCGCAGAAAGCGTCAAGGCGCTTGCGCCTCAGCGGGTGATGTTCGCCCTCATAGACGAGATCTCCGCACATGCAAGCCGTGAATACGGGCGCTATGCCGTGGTCTACGCCGGGCCCGAGCGTCGGCGCGGTGGCGGAGATCGCCCCGCTCTCGAGCGAGACAGCACCGCCCGCGCTGCCGATGTGTCGGTGGATTCGGCGGCAGGTCTGGAGCAGACCGGTTCGCTTCCGGGTTGACCAAGAGCCGTGCCGCCTCAGCTCGGCGCGCGGTCGGCTTCGGCGCGGTTGGCGAGATACCAGTCGAGTGTGTTGCGCAGGCCCTGTTCGAAGGGCATGCGGGCGCGCCAGCCAAGAATGGTCTCGGCGCGCTCTACCGAGACGCGACGACGTGGTTGGCCGTCGGGTTTGCTTGCGTCCCACACCAATTTGCCCTCGAACCCCACCGTCTTGGCGATGGTCTCGACCGTTTCGCGGATGGTGACCTCGTGGTCGTTGCCGATGTTGATCGGATCGGTACCGACATGATCGCCGGCAGCGAGCACGATGGCGTCAGCGGCGTCGTCGACATAGAGATACTCGCGGCTTGCAGTTCCTGTTCCCCACACCTCGATGGAATCGGCACCTGATTCCTTGGCCTCGACGCAT
>CAFBLP010000107.1_pt1 | contig 11555 bp, 6 predicted proteins | sample 7268181 | NCBI WGS metagenome assembly CAFBLP01 (sample SAMEA6814034, study PRJEB35770) | freshwater metagenome | biome: Freshwater; feature: Freshwater reservoir; material: water | place: Czech Republic | collected 2017-05-23 | depth 30m m | reverse complement strand
GTTCGGGGAAGTCGAACATGGACCATGGTATCGAACTGGTGTTCGATTGTCAACCCAAAGTGTCAGAATCCTCCGGGGAATCCGGGAGACCCCACAGGACCAATGAACTCCCGATCATCCTCGCGACGGGGTGTAGCAAAGCAAGCAAGCAACGGGCACAACGCAGCAAGCAGCGCAACGCAGCAAGCAGCGCAACGGGCGCAACGCAGCGAGCAGCGCAACGCAGCAGCGCAGCGACGAACCAGTGGGTTGGGCGACTTGCCCGCGGTCGCGTTTCCGGGGAACCGGGGAGCAGGGGAGCAGGGGAACCGGGGAACCGGGGAACCGGGGACCCGGGGAACCGGGGAACCGGGAACCGGGAACCGGGGAGCCGGCACTCATCGACCGCGACAGTTTGCGTAGCGAACTTGGTGTCGTCGGGAGCCGACCGCGGACCGGGGTGGGTCTGGTGGAAACCGTCGATGACGACATCGTCGCCATCCTCGAAACTATTGATCCCGTGCAGGACAAAGGTTGTGCCGGCCTTGAACCAAAGGATGACATCGAGGCCACCACAGCGCGGGATGATCTCACACCGGGTGGGCAATGCTGCGCAGTTCGGCCGCTACGCCCCGGTGGGATACGGATGGCTGGTTTACGGCTCGCAGTTGCTGGCCATGCGGCCGACGATGTGCGTGGTCATGCTGTCCTCGGATGCGTCAACACAGGTTGGTTGCGCCGCATCACAGGGCGTTGCCGGTGAGCCGGCCGATGCCGAGCGAGATGGCCAGGGCGAGGCTTCCGCCGATGAAGACGCGCACGGCAGCGCGTCGTTGCGGTGCTCCGCCCAGGCGAGCGCCCAACGCCCCGAGGATGACGAGTCCGACGAGCGTGATGGACATGGTCAGCCAGACCCGCAGCGCCGACGACACGAGCAACACGACAATGATCGGTAACGCGGCTCCCGCGGAGAAGCTGACCGCCGACACCACGCTGGCCTCGACCGGTTTGGCGAGGTTGTCGGGATCGAGCCCGAGTTCGTCGCGCACGTGCACGGCCAGACGATCCTGCATGGACAATTCGTCGGCCACCTGACGGGCGAGACCCTCGCTGAGGCCCCTCGATCGGTAGATCCCGACGAGCTCCTCGTGTTCGGCTTCGGGGGTAACCGCGAGCTCGAGCTGCTCGCGGGCGATATCGGAGCGTTCGCTGTCGAGCTGCGAGCTGACTGACACGAATTCGCCGGCGGCCATCGACAGGGCACCAGCGGTGAGCCCGGCGATCCCGGCAACGAGGATGGTGCTGCGCGAACTGCCCTTTGCCGCAGCGACGCCCACGATCAGGCAGGCGGTGGAGATGAGCCCATCGTTGGCGCCGAGCACCGCAGCGCGCAGCCATGCGGCGCGGCTGCCGAGGTGGCGTTCGGCCGAGCCGTGTGCGCTCATCGCGAAGGGAAAGGTCATGGCGTTGATTCTCGTGGCTGAGGTGCTTTTTCGGCAGGGTCGTAGGTCACTTCCGATGCATCCATGCCCGAGACCTCTTTTCGGAGATGGCGTCCCAGAGCATCGGCCACTCCTGATCGATGGTGGATCGTTCGACGCGCTGCAGGGTGATCAGCTCGCCGCAGCACACTGCCAAAGAAGGCATCGTCGAGGCAGTACGACGGAGCCACTCCTCGGCAGCGACAGCATCGTGGTGGTCGCCGAGTGTTCTCTGCAGCGCCGCGAGGCCAGCGGCAAAACGTACCGCCGGCCGAGCGACCAACGGTACGACCGCTTCGGTGGCGTAGCGGCAGCGCTTCACCCGGATGCGGATGTCGTGCAGCGCGGTTTCGTCGGTGCCCGCGTCACGTGCTTGGTTTGCCGTGCGTACTGCATCGGCCAAGGAATGCCAGGTGTTCCGAACGAACTCGAGCCCCACGTCGCGGGCGCGGCGCGCCAGGTGCTTGTGGGCTGCTGCCAGGAACACAGGTGAGCCTGCTGCTGCGACGAGCATCACGATGAGGTCGTCGTATCGGCGTGACCGCATGTCCGACAGCATTGCGTCGCGAGCAGCGACGCGTTGTCGGGCGAGTTCGTGCAGGAGCTCATCGACGCAGATCTGATCGCCGGTCGGTAGTTGAGCGCGTTGGTCCTGCAGGCGCTCGTCGAGAACATCGAGTTCGCGTACAACACCCAGGCTCGATCCGAGCCACGCCAACTCGGTGCGCAGGCTCGTGGTCCAGTTGGGGTCGAGCAGTTGCGAGAACGTGCGCAGGTCAGATCGCAGCCGGCGCGTGGCGACGCGCAGCGCGTGCACGGGCTCGGGTTCGTCGGTGAGTCTCACCCATGGGTCATTGGCGAGGAGGGCGGTGACGCCGGTGGCCAGCGTGCGCTGCACGAACTTGGATGCGTCGGCGCGTGGCGATCCAGCGTCGCTTTCGCGTCCGATCGGCTCGGGTTGCACATCGGCGGGCGCGGTGGCTCGCTCGCCCAATGCGCGGAGCAGTTTCGGGCGGGCGGGGTCATGGCCGGCGCCTGCGTCGACGAGCTGTGCGGCCAGTGACTTGAGCAGGGCGTCGCCGCGTTTGCCGCCGAGGTGGATCTCGATCTCGATCTCCCGGAACCGATCGGTCACGGTACGGCCGCTGCGCACCGCCACCTGGTCGTCGACGATCTGGGCCACGACCGCGTCGGCGTCATCGACCACGTCGTTGATACGGCGGTTGGTCAGCAGGCGCGAAACCTGTCTCAACGGGCGTGATCTCGCATGGACCCGGACGAGGTCGGCTGCGGCGGTGGGTACGTGGGTGGCGGGCCCGCTGAACGTGACCTCCTGGCGGATAAGGGTGTCCACCGAACGAGCGATCGGCAGCTTCACTGTCCACACGCCGCCCGTGCCAGGAGCGCCTCCGGGGTCGGCAACGACAGCAGCGACAGCAGCGACGGCTGGGTCGGCAGCGACCGCGGCGTCGGCGGTGTCCACGGGGTCGCCGGTGCGGTAGCGCAGCGTGATCCCGGCGCGTGCGAGCGAGAGGTCGTCGGTATCGAAATAGCGTGCATCGAGGACTTCGTGACGTGGTGGACGACAACGGAACTGCTTGGTGGTCCGATCGAACGGGGGCATCTCGAACGAGGGCGACACCGTGAACTTGGCCTCGCGCTCGATGGTCATGAGCCCGATGGCTCCCGGCTGGCGGAGATCGTTAGCCGTCGCTCGGCGACGTGACCGCCCGGGCGGGCCACCTCACAACCTGCACGATCGGATCGGCTGCAGCGCTCCATTGGTTCAGTATCCGCTCCACTGCGAGGTGTGCGCAAGAGGCTTTGGGCACCGTGGGGGATGAGTGCTGGCGACGGAGCCCTCGTCGCATGGTGGTGATGCTCACTGCGTGTCGGCCGGGTTGGGCATGCCGATGTGCTGATAGTAGAACTTCATCGCGCTGCCGATGGTGGCGAACACGTGGTCCTCGCCGACGCGATCCAGTAGGCCGTAAACGCGGAGTCGGTCTTTGACATGGCCCTTCAGCTCGGCGACCGCGAACGTGATCGACTTCGACTGCAGCTCATCAAGGAGTTCGCCCAGCATCTCTGCCGCTGTCGTGTCCACATCGGTGATGGGCTCGGCTGCGATGATCACCCACCCGATGGCCTCGCCGCGTTCAGCGATGGCCCGGCGCAGGGTGTTGGCGAAGTGATCAGCGTTCGCGAAGAACAGCGGGGCGTCGAACCGGAACAGCACCAGTCCCGGGGCCTGCCGGGCCTCGGGGTGGCGGAGCACGTCGTGGTACCCCTTGCGGTCTCCGAGCCGGCCGAGCAGCGTGCTGTGCGGTCGCCATGCGCGCCGCAGGAAGTCGATCACGGCGAGCATGATGGCCACGCCGATCCCCCGCAGCGGGCCCAGCCATGCCACGCCGACCGTTGCGAGCAACGACAGCAGCAGCTCTGAGGGTCGTACCTTCCACAGCCAGCGCAGGGACTTGATGTCGGACAGGCCCAGCGCGGCGGAGATGAGGATGGCCCCCAGCGTTGCCGCCGGTAGGTTCCGCAGGAGGCCGTGAGCGCCGACGAGGATGGCAACGATGGTGCCCGCACCGACGACACCGGTGATCTGCGTGCGTGCTCCATTGGCTTCGGCTACGGCGGTGCGGCTCACCGAGCCGCTGAGTGGGAAGCCCTGCAACAGGCCGGCGGCGATGTTGGCGGCGCCGATGGCCACCATCTCGTGGTTGGGGTCGATGTGGTCACCGCTCTTGATCGACAGCGTGCGCGAGATGGGGGCGGTGTCGGCAAGGGTGACGAAGGCCAGACCGGCCGCCGCCACCAGGAGGGCCCCGACATCGTGCATGCCGATGTCGGGGATCGAGAGCATGTGGAATCCGCTGGGGGTGGCGCCCAGGACGGTGACGCCGCGCGAGGCAAGATCGAAGGCAACCACGGCGGCGATGGAGCCGGCAACCGCAATGGCAACACCGGGAAGTTGGGGGCGCCATCGTCGGAAGGCGAAGATGATCGCGAGAGAGCCGATGCCGATGGCGGCGGCGTGGCCCTGCGCGGCGCCGTGGGCAACGTCGCGAACGAACCTCCAGATCTCATCGGGCACGCTGCCCGTCCCGTTGACGAAGCCGAACAGCTTGGGTAGTTGCCCGGCGATGATGATCAGCGCCACGCCGTTGAGGTAGCCGATTCGAACGGGCTTGGAGAGCAGCTCGGCGACGGTGCCGAGGCGGGCGAGGCCTGCGGCCATGCACAGGAGTCCGGTGAGGATCGCGAGTGTGCTGGCGAGCGCGATGGCGCGCCCGGGGTCTGCGCCGGCACCCAACAGGGGAGCGATCACGGCGGCAATCATCGGCGCAAGCGATGAGTCAGGACCCACGACGAGGATCTGAGACGGCCCAACGAGTGCGTAGACCAACAAGCCGGCGACGGTGGCGTAGAGGCCGGTGACCGGCGCCAGGCCGGCCAAGCCGGCGTAGGCCATGCCCTGGGGAACGAGCAGGGTCGTGAGCACCAGACCAGCAACGAGATCGTGGCGCAGCCACGAACGCTCGTAGCGGCGAAGCATCGCAACGCCGGGAAGCCAGCGACCAATGGTCGTGAGCCGCGTACCGGGTGGTTCGGTCATGCCACCGCGAGCGTAGTCGCGTGCTGCACCTGCTGGTGGCGCAGTGCTGGCGAGTGCCGTCTGTGGTTGGCCCGGCTTGACTGTCACAGGGGTTCACTACGATCAACCCATCATGCGAATCCTCCACACCAGTGACTGGCATCTCGGCCGCAGCTTCGGCCCGCTCTCCCTCGCCACGTCGCAGGAGGAGTTCATCGATTGGCTGGTCGACATGGTGCCCCAGGAGCACATCGATCTCGTGGTGATCGCGGGTGATCTCTACGACCGGGCCATCCCGCCGGCAGAGTCCGTGGTGCTGATGCGCGAGGCGCTCCTGCGCCTGCGCTCGGTGGGTGTTGCCGTGGTTGCCATCGCCGGTAACCATGACGGGCCCGAGCGAGTGGCGGCCTACGACGGTCTCGTCGACAGCGCCCGGGTGTACATGCGCGGCGGGTACGGGCGCACGAGTGATGTCATTACCCTCGACTTCGCTGACGGGCCGCTCGATATCGTGGCTGTGCCGTTCCTGGACCCGGTGCTCGCTCCGCTGCCGGCGCTCCCCGGACCACTCGATGCCACAGCGCTGCGCGTCGCCGCCGAGCCGGAATCCCCGGTTCGTCGCACGCACCAGAGCGTTCTCGCAGCGGCCCTGCAGTCGGCCCAACCCAATCGCCGCGCGGGCCGCTCGATCGTGGTGGCACACGCCTTCGTCACCGGTGGTGAGGTGTCCGAATCCGAGCGTCTCCTCACGGTGGGCGGCACGGCTCAGGTAGACATCTCGCTGTTCGAGGGACATTCATACGTGGCGCTTGGTCATCTGCACCGCCCACAGATGGTGGGCGGCCCCACCCGGCGGTACTCGGGCACCCCGCTGCCGTATTCGTTCTCCGAACAACATGCAAAGCAAGTCGTCATCATCGACATCGATGCGGCAGGGGTCTGTGATGTCAGCGAGATCACCGTGCCGGTTGGTCGTGGTGTCGCAACCATCACGGGCACCATGGACACTCTGCTCGGTTCGGGCCAGCACGATGATGCCGTCGGTTGCTTCGTGCGGGCGGTTGTCACCGATGTCGGTCACGTGGTTGATGCCAAGGCGCACCTGCGTGCCAGGTACCCCTTCATCACCGAGGTCGTGCTGCAGCCTGCAGCTGTGGCCGGCACCGTCGGGGCGGCACCCGAGACCGCAGGGCGCGGGCTGCTGTCGCCGCTCGACGCTGCTGGGGCTTTCTGGCGCGATGTCACCAGCGACCCCCCCGGTGCAGCAGAACTCGAACTGCTTGAGCGCGTGCTGACCGCTGCGGCCGCTGCTGGCGCTGCTGGCGCTGCTGGTGCTGCTGGTGCTGCTGGCGGGCCCCCCGGGGCAGGCGAGGCCGCGATCGGGGGGAGCCGGCGATGAGGCCGATGACCCTTCGGTTGACCGCCTTCGGCTCGTACGCGGGTAGCGAGTCGGTCGATTTCACTCGGCTCGCGGTGCATGGCCTGTTCGTGGTCAGCGGCCCCACGGGCAGTGGCAAGACCACGTTGTTCGATGCCATGGCGTACGCCCTGTACGGAAGCCTTCCTGGCGATCGCCCCGATGACGTGCGCTCGCACCACGCAGCAGCGGGCGTGCGCACCGAGGTCGAGCTGGTCTTCGAAGCCGAGGGCCATCGCTACCGGGTGACGCGCACGCCGCGCCATGACCGCCCCAAGAAGACGGGGCAGGGCAACATTTCGGTGGCGGCCACCGCTGAGCTGTATGAAGTATCCGTTGCAGGCGACATCGGCCTGGCCAGCGGCGTGCGCGATGTCGGTCTGCTGTGCACCGAACTGGTGGGTCTGTCGGTCGAGCAGTTCCAGCGCGTGGTGTTGCTCCCACAGGGCAAGTGTGCACAGTTCCTGCTCTGTCGCACCGATGAACGTCAGTCATTGCTCCAGCAGCTCTTCGGTAGCCAGCTCTATGCCCGGGCCACGCGGGCGGCGATGGACCATGCGGGCGACCTCGGCCGTGCCCTGAACGAACGTGATGCCGAGGCCGAACGCCACCGCCTCAATGCGTTCGACAGCCTGGTCGCGGTTGCCGGCGGGGTCCTCGCCGACGCCGAAGGTGCCGCACGCGACGCGCTGGCCGAGCTGGACCCAACGCTTGATCTCGACGCCATCGATGCATTGATCACCGCAGCCGAGGTGCCATTGGGGCGTCAACACATCGAGCTCGGTGAGCTTGCCGAGCGCGCCAGAGTGGCAGCCGCTGCGTACGCCAATGCCGCTGCCACGGCGCGCCTGTTCGACGAGCGCGAGCGCGGGCTCGCCACCCTCGAGTGGCTCGAAACACAACGCGCCAGCATCGATTCCGCGCGCCGGCGTGCCGGGGCAGCGCGTCGTGCCGGCCCCGTGTTGATCACCCAGCGCCGCGTCGACGACCTGCACAGGGAGCAGGCCATCGACGAGGCAAGTGTTCGCGTGGCCCGCGACAAGGTGGTGGCCGCGCTGCGCGACTTGGGTATCGAGCAGGAGCCACAGGGCGCAGTAGCCGCAGCCGTGCTTGTGGACAGATGCGAAGCGCGTGTCACGGCCGCCGAGCAACAACTCGCAGCGTTGGCTGTCGCCGATGCGCACGCCGTTCACCTCAACCGCACGTCCGTTGAATCAACCGAAGCGGTCGAATCACTCGACCAGGCACTGAGCGCTGTCGGGATCGAGCTCATGGGCTGCACCGAGCAGCTGGTGGGCCATCAGGTCACAGCGGCCACTGCCGAGGGTTGTCGCCGCGATGCAGCATCCAGCGCACAACTGGTGCAGCGGCAGGCTGACCAACAGCGCGACGAGGCGGCATTGGTGGAAGCACGCGCGGATGCTGGCGCAGCGCGTCTCGAACGTGCCCGGGTGACGGCGGCATTTGTTGCCGACGCTGCGCCCCGGCTCGCTGCCCAGCTTGCGCCGGGCGAGCCATGCCCGGTGTGCGGAAGCCCTGAGCACCCAGCGCCTGCGGTGAGCCATGGCGCCGAGCACATCGATCGTGAAGTCTTCGATGCCGCCATCGAGGCATCGCGCCAGGCTGACCTGATTGAGGAACGACTTGCGGTGCGCCTGGCCGAGCATCGCCGCGAGTTGGGCGAGTGGGCAGATGTCGCGCCAGAGACCCTGCTTCAGCAACACGGCACAGATGTTGCCCGACTTCACCAGGCTGAGGCAGCCGAAGCGGCAGTGACCCAGCTGCGTGCCCGGATGGAGCAGCTGCAGACGCAGACCGATGGTCTGATCGCCCAACGCCAACCACTGATCCGAGCTGCGGCGGATGCTTCGGCAGCAGCAGTACTGGCCGAGCAACAGCTGGCAGAAATGCGTCTCGGCCTCGGCGGGCTCGACGCCGTGGTGCTCGCCGCGCAGCGCTCCTTGCTCGGCGGCGCTGCGAGCGGAGTGCGGCGCTGGACCGATCTGGAGGAGTCGTGCAGTGCCCGCGATGGTGCGATCGCCCTTGCCGTCAGCCAGCGTGATGCTGCGCTGATCGACAGCGGCTACCCCGACGCTGCTGCGGCCACGGCCGACGCCCTGCCCGACGATGACATCGCCCGTTTCGATGTTTCAGTCGGGGCGTGGGACCGCGATCACGCTGAGGTCACCACGCAGCTCGAGGCCCTGGTATCGGCTGATCTCCCCCCAGTGCGGCCACAGACGGACGAACTCTGCAGGGTGGCTGACGGGCTCGAGGCCGACCAGCGGGCACTGAGCAATCGTGTCGCCGAACTCGATCTGCGCCTGGCCGATGCGCGGGTCTCGCTGAAACTGTCTCGAGCGGTGTTCAACGACTCCGAGGCGTTGCGTCTCGCCAGACGCACCGCGGATCGGGTGGCGACAATGTGCGCAGGTAAGAACCAATTGAACGTGGCGTTGGAGACGTGGGTACTCGCCGGTGAGCTCGAACGGGTCACGGCGGCGGCCAACGTGCATCTCGCGCGGATGACACGTGGCCGTTACGCGCTCGAACGCTCCGACGGCGCCGACGATCGTCGCCGGCGCGGCGGACTCGACCTGATGGTGCTCGATGCCGACACCGGCCGCCCGCGCTCGCCGGGCACGCTGTCGGGCGGCGAGCAGTTCCAGGCGTCGTTGGCTCTGGCACTGGGACTGGCAGATGTTGTCAGTCAGGGCGGATCGGGTAGCGGCAGGGTGTTCGAGGCGCTGTTTGTTGACGAGGGCTTCGGCTCGCTCGACCCACAGGCGCTCGATGAAGCCATTGATGCGCTGCACGAGCTACACGCCACCGGCCGGATGGTGGGCGTCATCACCCATGTCGAGGCGATGAAACAGCAGCTGCCGATCGGCATCGAGGTGATCGCCCGCGATGATGGTGCTGGCTCGAACCTGCTGCAACCCTGAGACCTCGCTACGAGGCTCAGGTGGTGCTCAGGTGGTGCTCAGGTGATGCTCGGGAGTTGCTGAGGTGATGCTCGGGAGTTGCTGAGGTGATGCTCGGGAGTTGCGGGCGGTGATGCTCGGGAGTTGCTGAGGTGATGCTCGGGCGTTGCGGGCGGTGATGCTCGGGAGTTGCTGAGGTGATGCTCGGGAGTTGCGGCGCGGCGCGGCCGGGTTCAGCTCAAGGCAGCAGTGAGCCCGGTCACCCGTCGCCCGGGTGTGCACACCGCAGCCTCGACAGCCTCGGCGGAACCGACCACGATGAGTCGACGGGATGCGCGGGTGACGGCGGTATAGAGCAGCTCGCGCCCGATCAGGGGCGAGGAAGCGGGGGGAAGCACGACGATCACCGTGGCGTACTCGGAGCCCTGGCTCTTGTGGATGGTCATCGCGAAGGCGGTCTCCACGCCGTCGAGCTGCGACGGAGCGAACTCGTGCACCTCGTCGCCGATGCGGAACGCGGCGCGCACGCCGTCGGGGTGCGCAACGATGACACCGGTGTCTCCGTTCGACAAACGGGTGCGCGCATCGTTGTGGGTGACCAACAGGGCCCGGCCGGGATAGTCGCGGGGATGGGCCGCGTCGTCGAGCACCCACTGTTCGATCGATTGGTTCCAGTATTCGGCCCCGTAGGGCCCCCGTCGGTGGGCGCACAGCACGCGGATGCCGGCGAGCAGGCGGAGCGCATCGGCGGCACCGCCTTGCAGCGCTGCATCGCGTGCCTGTTCGAGCGGGGGCATGAGGACCGCTCGGATGGCTCCAGCCTGAGTGGGGGAGAGTCCACGTTCGGATTCAATGAACGTGAGCTCGGGTTCGATCGGAGCTGTTGCTGCAGCAACAGATGTGTCATTGCCGCCGCGCAGCAGTGCCACCACGTCGGTGGGGCGGTTCTCGCGGATGGCGTCGGCCAGCGCTGCGATGGGAGATCCTGAGTGTTGGCGGCGCGGCCTGCGCAGCCGGACCACATGGGTGTGCAGCGGCGAATCGGGCGATGCCGCTGCGTCGGCGATATCCGACAACACTGCCCCGACATCGATGCTCTCGAGTTGATCGGGATCGCCCACCAGCACCAGCCGCGCCGTGGGGTGAATGGCCTCGAGCAGCCGGGACATGAGCGGCAGCGCCACCATCGAGGTTTCGTCGACCACGATGATGTCGTACGGGAGTCGATGATCAGCATCGTGGGCAAAGCGGGTGCGGGAGACACCGCGGCTGCCGAGCAGGCGGTGCAGCGTTGTCGCTGTGAGATTCGTGAGTTGTGCGCTGATGGCCGGTGCGAGCACGGGTACGCCGTCGAGCGTGGCCGACGCTGCGGTCACGATGGCCTCGCGTAAGCGGGCCGCTGCCTTTCCCGTAGGCGCGGCCAGGGCAATGCGCATGGGTGCGTCCGATTGAGCGTCGTTGGCCAACAACACCGCGAGCAAGCGCGCAATGGTGTGGGTCTTGCCGGTGCCGGGCCCACCGACCACCACCGTGAGCCGGGACCCAAGTGCGCTGCGGGCCGCAACGTGCTGCAGGTTCGGCTCGCCGTCTTCGGTGGGTGGGAGCAGCGCAACGAGCAGGTCCTGTGCATCGTCAGACAACGCAGCAGCTGTGGGCCCGCCAGCGAGGGAACGCAGTGCGCTGGCGACGGCACATTCGTCGACCCATTGCCGTTGCGTGTAGAGCTGCGCACCGTGCAGTACCAACGGTTGATCGTCGAGAACGGTCGTTGGGTCAGGGCCGGTGACGACGCGCACGATGCTGCTCGACCGCAGGGCATGCAGCCAGGACGCCACGTCGGGCCAGGGCAGGGCGTGGATGGCCGTACCGTTGGCTGAACCGTTGGCTGATGCGTTGGTTGATGCGTTGGCTGATCCGTTGGCTGAACCGTTGGCTGATCCGTTGGCTGAACCGTTGGCTGATGCCGTGGTGCTGGAGCGTTGGTCGGCAGGGTTGTTTGAATCCCTGGCGGCGACATCAACGGGTGATTGATCAAGCCCGTCGCCGACCGAGTCGCCCGACGTTGCCAGTTCGGCGGCGACCATGGATGCAGCGTTGCCGAGATCGATGCAGACGTGGCCGTGCAGCGGGGCCCAGAGTGCGAGGGCGGCGCC
>CAFBLP010000106.1_pt1 | contig 11761 bp, 11 predicted proteins | sample 7268181 | NCBI WGS metagenome assembly CAFBLP01 (sample SAMEA6814034, study PRJEB35770) | freshwater metagenome | biome: Freshwater; feature: Freshwater reservoir; material: water | place: Czech Republic | collected 2017-05-23 | depth 30m m | reverse complement strand
GACCGACTTGAACGTGGCGCCGTAGAGCTTGGTGAAGCCGGTAAGGCCGAAGGGCTCGGCGGTGGCGAAATCGGCGGGGGCGCCAAGTGTGAGATGGTCTGCGGCGCGGGCCAGGTCGCTGAGCGTGGCCAGGGAGTTGGTGGAGGCGACGATCTTCGAGCAGTAGATGGTCTGCTTGTCCTGGGCGTTGGAAGGGGCGCCGAACTGCAGCTCACTGGGCAGGATCTCGCCCAGCGCATTGACCTGGCCGGTGACCCGTGCGGCGGTGGCGGCACCCGAACTGACCGGCGGGGCGAGGATGGTGGTGGTGGTTGTGCCGCCCGCAGTGGTGCTGGTGATCGCTGCCGTGGTGGGTACCGGACCGATGACGGCGAGGGTGGTGGTGCTCGCAGCAGTCGTGGTGACCGCCTCGATGGTGGTGCTGGTGGTGGTTGCGGCGGCCACGGTGGTTGTGGTGCTTGCTGCGGCGGCTGGTTCCTGTGACGCCGCGTAGGCCAGGAGTTGCCCGGTGGTGGTCACGAAGAGGTCTGCCTGGTTGGTCTTGAGCGCTGCGTATCCGGCGGCCAGGTCGGCCACGGGGTCCTTGCGTCCGACTCGGAAGCCGGCTTTCTCGAGGGCCTGGGCATAGACCTCGGTGATCACCCGGCTCTGGTCGTTGTCCAACCCCACCACCACGACCGTGTCGGACGATGCCGTGGTGGTCGCTGTGGAGCTGGAACTGCTGCACGCAGCAAACGCCAGTGTGCCGATGGCAAGAAAGCACGCACCAACCCGACGGCCGAAATGGTTGGTGGTCATGTGAGGTGCTCCCCGGCTGGTGGTGGCGCGAGGTTCAGATTCCCCCCGCAAACGTGTCGATCATCAATCGCACATCGTCGGCCAAAGGATACAGAATGGGGCACGTACATCCGGTCGCAACGTACTCGGCAACCTTGGCCCTGACCTCGTCGGGTTCGCCGCTGGCAGTGATCATCTGCACGATCTCATCGGGCACCATCTTGCTGGCTGCCACCACCTGATCGTGGGTTGCGGGCCAGGTGAGCACGGTGCCGATCTCGTCGAGCAGTTCCTGAGGAACGCCGGACGCCTTCATGATGTGCGGCTGCTGACCGAGGTATTGGGTGACCAGCAGGCGGGCGTTGTCAAGCGCATGCTTGCGATCGCGATCGACCGAGCACACCACCAGCTGCGGGCGGTCGATGTCGTCGATGGTGCGGCCAGCCTTGGCCGCGCCCCGGGCCAGCGCCTCGAGCGCACCGGTGTTGTAGCTGGGCGAAACGAGGTAGTTCAACACGGCGCCATCGGCGATCTCGCCGGTGAGTTCCATCATCTGCATGCCGGTGGCACCGATGTAGATGGGCACCTGCTTGGGCCGGCGTTCCTGATACACGTAATCCAGCTCGACCCCGTCGAGGTGCACGTAGTACCCGTCGAAGGTGACGGTCTCGTTGTTCAACAGGGCGCGCACCACGGTGACGATCTCGCGCATCACGGTGAGCGGGCGCAGGCGTTCGATGCCCACCTTGCTGGCGAGTGGGTCCCACCACGCACCGAGACCGCAGATGTAGCGGCCGGGGGCGAGGTCGTCGAGCGTGCTGAACGTGCTGGCCAGACGCGCCGGGTTTCGCGTCCAGCAGTCGATGACGCCCGACCCGATCTTGATGCGGTCAGTGGTGGCCCCGAAGGCGGCCATCGGGACCACGGCGTCACGCACGAGGCGACTGTCGGCCTGCCACACGGCATCGAACCCCTTGTCCTCTGCATAACGGACGAGCTCGATGCCCTCGGTGATGGTGTGGGCGTCCTGGAGGTACAGCGCGACGGGAGTGGTCATGCACCGATGCTGGCCGAGCGGTTTACAAAATGTCAAGACCAAGATCGGCCGCCCCGGCAACTACCGTGGCGCACATGAGCGGCGCGGGTGCAGACCAAGGGGTTGCCGGGCAATCCCCGCGACCGCCCGCACAGTTGCTCGCCATTGCCGTGGCTGCGATGGTGGTGCTCGGCGTCGTGATTGCCTTCGCGCTCAACCGCAGCACACCCTGGAAGCGCGCTGGGCCACCGATCACCGTGTCGGCATGGGCGCCCTATTGGCAGTCCGACTCTGCGCTCGCTTCGTTCAATGCAAACCTCGGTGTCTTCAATGAGGTGTCGATGTTTGCGTATTCAACGACTGCCGCCAACTCGGTCACGCCGTATGCAGGACTCGACCCCAACGTGCCGTTGTTGTTCCAGCGGTCGGCAGCACCTTCGGGGATACAGGTCACGGCATCAATCATCGACGCCACCAAGCCGCACGAGATGGCCGCCATCCTGGCCGACCCTGCTTCACGCTCGGTCCACGTGCAGACGATCGTGCAGTTCGTGATCGCAGGTGGATTCGCCGGTGTCGATTTGGATTACGAGAACTTCGCGTTCAACGACGGTCGCGACAGCTGGGCGACCACGCGGCCGAACTGGGTGGCGTTCATCAAAGAACTCGGCGCCGCAATGCACGCAGGGGGTAAGAGCCTGACCGTCAGCGTGCCGCCCGTGTACGACAGCGGGCGCACCGATCTCAGCGGCTACTGGGTGTACGACTACGCCGCCATTGGTGCAGTCGTCGACCACATCCGCATCATGGCCTACGACTACAGCACCAGCGCTCCCGGGCCCATCGCGCCGTTGGCCTGGGTGCAGAACCTGGTGCAGGCGGCTCGGTCGATGGTGGCACCCGGCAAGCTCGTCCTGGGTGTGCCGGTGTATGGCTACGACTGGGTGGTGAGCACCACGGGTGTGTGTCCGGTAGACCGCGCTCCGCGGCGCAACAATGTGTCTACCAAATCAGCGGCAGCGCTTGCCGCCAGTCACGGGGTGACTCCGCTGTGGGATGCCAGCCGGTCCGAGAGCACGTTCAGCTACGTCGACAAGATCGATGGTGTGGATGCGGCGGGGGCGCCCGTGTCGTGCACTGTCAACCGCACCGTGTGGTTCGCTGATGCTCAGGCGGTGCACGCCCGGGCGTGGCTGGCCGAGCGGCAGGACCTTGGGGGGATCTCCCTGTGGTCGTTGGGCAGCGATGACGCCACATCGTGGGTCGCAGTCGCGGCAGCACGCGCCGATCACTCAACATGGCCGCCGTAGGGCGCAGAGGTTGGACAGCCTGCTGAACTACATCTACGTTGGGTGTGGTCATGTTCCTTGCGTTGCGCGAGATCCAAAGGGCCAAGGTCCGGTTCATCCTGCTCGTACTTGCGATCGGGCTCCTGGTCTTTCTCGTGCTGTTCCAGATCGGCCTGCGCGATGGCCTGATCGGGCAGTTCATCGGTGCGCTGCGCCATCAGAGCGCGCCGGTCGTCGTGTTCGATGTGCAGGCCCGCAAGAACATCGAGGGCAGTCGGATCGACGCCGGCACCCAGGCCGCACTGGCACAGGTGTCCGGTGTGGGGCGTATCGGCCGCCTGGGTGAATCCACGTTCACGGTCAGCAATGCCGTGAGCCGGGCCAGGGCCACGCCGAAGGATCAGCTCGTCGACGCCGTGCTGTTCGGCTACGAGGTCACCGGCCCAGCGGCCGGTCTGGGCGCCCCGACCACGCTGTCGAAGGGGCACATGCCCGCTGGAATCAACGAGGCGGTTGCCAGCGAACGGAATCGCGCCGACGGTTTCGACATCGGCGATGTGATCCACATCGAGCCGGGCGGGGCAGACATCACCGTGGTTGGCCTGGCCGCTGACATCAACTATTCGGTCAGTCCCACGCTGTTCGTCTCGTGGGACACCTTCGAAGCGGCGAAGCGGGTGCGCAATCCCGATGCCACGGCGGTGCTCCCCAGCGTGATGGCCGTCGAGCCCGCAGCCGGGGTGTCGGTCGGCGTGCTGGTGGCAAACCTCGCCGCGGTGCCGGGGGTAGTGCCGCTCAGCCGGGCCGATGCCGTTGCCCAGTCGCCCGGTGTGGCCTCGGTGTCGCAGTCGCTCAATACGGTCATCGGTCTGCTGGTCATCACGGCCCTGATGGTCATCGGCCTGTTCATCCTCATCCTGACGGTTCAGAAATCTGCATCGCTCACGCTGATGCGCGCCATCGGCGCCCACCGCCGCACGCTGGCGCTCACGCTCGTGCTGCAGACCACCGTGGTTGTGCTTGCCGGCGTGATCGTGGGCGGGGCGATGATGGCCGCAATCTCCCCGTTGCTCAACTCCATCGGGGTGTCGTTCGATCTCGTGCAGTTGCTCGTGGTGGGGGCGGGGGCAATCGTCGTTGGTTGGGTCGGGTCGTTGGGTGCGGTGTTGCGCGTGCTGCGCATCGAACCGATCAATGCAACGGTTCCGCAAGGGATGTTGCGATGAGGCTTGCCTGGCTCGAACTCCGTCGCCGACCCGGGAAGTTCTCGGTGGCCGTGGTCACGCTCACTGTTCTGGCCGCCCTGCTGCTGTTCCTGGCAGGTCTGCTCGACGGATTGTTCCTCGGTTCCACGGGCGCGTTGCGCGCCCAGCGCGCAGACGTCTTCGTGTACAGCAGCACGTCGCGCGATTCGTTCTTGCGCAGCACCATCACGCCCGATACCCGCGCGGCCGTCGAGGCCGTCCAGGGTGTCGATGCCGTCGGTGGGCTCAGCGTCACGCTGCTCGGCGCTGTGGTCCCGGGTGAAACCGAACTGGCCGATGTGGCCGTCATCGGTTATGAACTGCAACCGTCGGGTATTCCCCGGCCGTCCGGGCCCGGGCAGGCATGGGCCGACGAACGGTTGAAGGGGTTTGGGGTCGGGCAGGGCGACACGCTGCTGGTCGGGCCGGCCAAGACGCCCATCACGGTGGTGGGTTTCGTCGCCGATTCGAACTTCCAGTTGCAGGGCGGGTTGTGGGTGCAGACCGACACGTGGCGGCAGGTGCAGAACCAGAACCGACCAGATGCACCCTCCGCTGCTGGTGACGTTCAGGTGCTGCTGGTGCAGGCCTCGCCCGGCCAGGATGCCGCCCTGCTGGCCGACCGCATCGACGCCTCGACCCGGGTCACCTCATCGCTCACCAAGGCAGAGGCCGAGAACTCACTACCGGGAACGAAGGAACAGCGCACCACGTTCAACTCCATTCTGGCCACCACCTACATGGTCGTCGTGGTCATCGTCGCGCTCTTCTTCGCACTCCTCACGCTCGAACGCACCCCGCTGTACGGCATGCTCAAGGCCATCGGCGCGTCGAGCCGTCAACTGTTCGTCGGCGTCATCCTGCAGGCAATCATCATCGCGACAGTTGCATTTGCAATCGGTGGTGGCCTTGTTGCCGCACTGTCGGCGGCCGCCCCGCCGAAGCTGCCGCTGCAGGTGCAAGCGAGCCGGATTTTCACCAGCTATGTCATCCTTGCCGTCTGCGCGGTGATCGGCAGCCTGCTGTCGCTGCGCAGAGTGTCGCGTATCGATCCCGCACAGGCCATCGGCACGGCCCAGTGATGCAATCCCCGAGGAGTTCTCCATGACGAGCACAGCGATGAATGCAGCAGCCGGCACAGCCCCGGCACTCGAGATGCACGAGGTCACCAAGGTCTACGGCGAGGGCGAGAACGCGATCACAGCCCTGGCTTCGGCCACCATCTCGATCGGGAGCAACGAGATGGTCGCACTCGTCGGGCCATCCGGGTCAGGAAAGACCACGCTGCTGTCGATCGCCGGGGGGCTGCTTGCGCCCACCTCCGGACAGGTGATCGTGGGCGGGCGCGACATCAGCCATGCCTCACCCACCGAACTGACCGAGGTGCGTCGCAACACCGTGGGGTTCGTGTTCCAGAGCGTCAATCTGGTGCCGTTCCTGACAGCGCGCGAGAACCTGTTGCTCGTGGACGAGCTGCGCGGTTCACGCGGAAAGCAATCAAAGGCACGCGCCGACAGATTGCTCGATGAGCTCGGTCTGTCGAAGCGACTCCACAACCTGCCATCACAGCTCAGCGGCGGCGAACGTCAGCGTGTTGCGATCGGGCGAGCCCTGATGAACGAGCCGGCACTGGTGTTGTTCGACGAGCCCACGTCCGCCCTCGACACCCAACTGGGTGAGCAGGTGATGGAGCTCATCCAGAGCGAGGTGAAGGGCCGCGGTACTGCTGCCATCATCATCACCCACGACTCGCGCATGACGCACTGGTGTGATCGCACCGTGCGCATCCTGGATGGTCGCCTTCAGAGCGACGAATTGGCTACAGCCGGCTGAACAACCTGGTTGCCTGCTCGGCGGCCTTGGCGCGGATCTCGGCAATGTCTACACGGGTGGGCAGACCGTCGCGCAACAACACTTCGCCATCCGCACGCTGCACCTGAAGCGCGCGGATGCCCGGGGTGAATGCAACATGCCACGGCGAATCGACGTGGTCGTAGTTCCAGGTGACGGTGTCGGTGAGGGCCCCGGGCATGAGCTGCCAACCATTGGCCAACCATTGCCAGGCAGCCTCGGGCGAGGCCGTGACGTCATCGGCGCGGTGTGCAACGTAGGCCAGACGGAACTCCTCGAGCATGTCGGCGCCGATGCCATCGGTGCCAAGTACCACGGTGTTGGGCCGCTGGGCCGGACGTGCGTAGCCAACGGCGTTGTTCATGTTGCTGCGCGGGTTGTGGGCCAGCACGCCCGGCAGACGACGGTCGAGGTGCACTCCGTGCACCAGCAGCCAGTCATCGGTGGCGAGGTGTTCGAGACGTGCGCCTGCGGGTGTGTCGATGGATCCCTCGGCAACGTGCACGTGCACGCCGACCCCAAGGTCGCGGGCCAACCCGGCGGCGGCCTCGAGCGTGTCCTCGCTGCAGGTGAACGCAGCGTGTACGCCCACCATTGCCTTTCCGCCCGAGCGAATGAATCCCTCGCATTCGGCCAACCCGCGTCGAGCTGCTGAGGTCATGGCCGATGGCGGCGTGGTTGCGTCGGGCCACAACGTGGCGTTGTCCTGCCACCGGTCGGATACGCCGTAGGCGCACATCACGCTGACGCCCACCTCGTGGCACGCATCGGCGATGACCTGCAGGCTGCCCTCGATCGCGTTTGGTCCCTCATGATGATCGATGATCGCTGTGGTGCCGCACTGCAATGCCTCGGTGGCACCCAGCAATGCGCTGGCACGCAGCATGTCGAGATCGAGCGCAGCATCGAGCCGCCACCAGACCTGTTGCAGGATCCCCAGGAAGTCAGTCGGCCGGCTCGGCGGCGCGGGCATCCCGCGGGCGAGCGAGGAGTACAGGTGGTGATGGCCGCAGACCAACCCTGGAGTAGTTGCCGACATGTCCGAGATACCGATCAGTGGGGCTGGCCCCGCCAGATCGGTGACCGCGGCGGCTCGAACATGGCGGCCATCTGGTTGCCGTCGATGGCGGCAAAGGCCATCGGCCCCCACCATGAGGCCCCGGCTGCAGTGGCAGGCAGCTGATCGCGGGCGAACCAACCGACGTCGGCGGTTTCGAGCGGGTGCGGGGTGAGCTGCCCGCCGGTGGCGCGACAGTGAAACAGCAGCATGTACATCGCGAAGCGGGTGAAGCCCATGCGCTGGCCATCGAGCACGGCGATCAGCTGCACGGGTTCGCATTCGATGCCCGTTTCCTCGAGCACCTCTTTCACCGCTACCTCGGCCGGCGAGTAGCCGGCGTCGGCCCAGCCGGTGGGATACAGCCAGATGAAGCTGTCGCTGCGCTGCACCAGCAGGATTTCTCCGGCGTCGTTTCCGACGATGGCCCCGATGGCAACCTTCGGGGTGACGTAACCGGGGACGCCCTCGCCCACGCTCTCCATCCATTCCTGGATGAAGTGGTCCTGTTCGCGGCGCACCTCGAGTGCATCGTCAGCAGCGGCTTTGATGTCACCGGCGACGTGCAGTACCTCTTCGAAGCGCTCACGCTCGTAGAGGCTCTGGGTGAAGCCCAACCCGGTGCGGGCGATGGCCGCAAGCGCTTCGCTCCAGCGAACGAGATCCCGGGTGAAGTCCTGTGGATTGGAGTCACTCACGCAGCGACCCTACCGCAGCCGTCGTCGATCGAGCACGGTCTTGGCCTTCCAGGCGCCCCAGATCAGGCCCGGTTCGACCAGCGTTTCGTCGACGTCGGCCCATGTGGCCGGGCTGAGGTTGTACACGTCGGAGGGGAACGAACGGACAGCGAAGTCATCGCGTCGCGACTCGGCCACGGCGCCGGCGCGCAAGACCTCTGTGGGGTAACGCACGGCCGCACGCAGCACGCTGAGTGGATTGGTCCGTTGCTCGTCGACATCGGTGTCGAGCAGTTGGTGCAGCTGGGCCATCACCAGCGGCGCTGCAGCGGTGGCCATCGACTCGGCGGCGGCGCGTAGCTCTGCAGGGCAGCCCCCGGTAGCCCTGGTGGCAGTGGTGACGACGCAGCGAACGAGCCACGCCATGACGACATCACTCACTGCGTCGGCGAGCCGTTGCGGGTACTCGTTCATGCGTGCATCTTCCCACGGCGCAGGTGAACGCAGCCGAATGCGGCTCGCGTACACTGGCGCCGATGAGCAGTCGGGGTGGGGTCAGATCGTCGGTGCGAGCGGCACTCTGCGCACTCGTGCTCATCGGTGGGGCCATGGCCGGTTGCTCGTCGTCGGGCGCGTCGGTCCCGTCACAGCCGCCACCCTCGACGGGCACGCAATCCGATGGCACGTCCACCTCGGTTGCGGCCCGCATCGACGATGGCGTGTTACGAATCGGCGTGCTGCTGCCCTCCAGCGGTGAGGGGGCCTCGATCGGCCAATCAGCCCGCGCCGCAGTGCGAGTGGCCGTTCAACAGGCCAACGACGCCGGGGGCGTCAACGGCCACCCGGTCGAGCTCGTGATCCGCGACGAGGGAGCCGATTCCTCATCGGCGGGCGTTGCGCTGCGGCAACTGCTCGACGCGCAGGTCGACGTCGTGGTCGGTCCGGCGTCGTCGAACACGGCCATCGCGCTTGCCCCGGTCATCGTCGGCGACAGCGTCGTTGCGTGTTCGCCCAGTGCGTCGACACTTGCGCTTGATTCGTACCCCAACCGGACGCGGCTGTTCCGGTCGATTGCATCCGACAGCCTGCAGGCCGAGGCGATGGCCCAGATCATCGAGCAGACCGGAGAGGCCTCGGCGTCGATTGCCTATGTTGATGACGCATACGGTCGCCCGTTCGCGAAGGCGCTCCGGGCGGCGTTGCAGCGACGCAATCTCACCGTGTCGGCGTCGGTGGGCTTCTCGGTGGATGACGACGATTTCGGCGCCGAGGCAAGTCAACTCGTGGCCGCAGGCAGTGGGGCACTCGCCCTGATCGGTGACCCCGATGCCGGTTCACGGATGTTGGTGGCGCTCGGCAATGCAACCAGGTCGACTCCCCGCGACATCGTCATCAACGACGCCCTTCGCCGGCCATGGTCGATCAGCGTGCTCAGTTCTCTCGCGGCTGCTTCCCGAGCCAAGATCGTCGGGGTGTCGCAGTCGGTGCTCACTGGCAACCAGGAACTGATTGCTGCTCTCCACGAGATCGACCCCACAGCCACGGGTCTGTTCGCAACACAGGCATTTGACTGTGCGACGTTGTTCATGTTGGCGGCAGTACAGGGGGCTTCGGCGCAGCCCGATGCAATCACAGCCCAGATGCGGTCGGTCAGCATCGGTGGCTCGGCGTGCGCGTCGTTCGCGCAGTGCGCAGCACTACTCGCCGATCACCGAAACATCGACTACGAGGGCCCCGGCGGGCTGTTGCAGCTTGGGCCGAACGGCGACCCCAGCGTTGCCCGGTTCGATGAGTTCGCCTTTGATGGCAGCGGACGCGACGTGACCACGCGGACCGTGACGGTGGCTGCCAACGGCGGATGACCCGTCAGTCGGCGAAGACCTGCTCGACCGGGGTGATCATGCCCACGTAAAACTGGCCGAAGTCGGCGTAGATGGCAGATGCACGGTCAAAACGCATGGTGTACACGACGTCTTTGAGGTCGTCGACGTGATGACCGAACAGGGTGACTCCCCACTCGAACTCGTCCAGACCGGTCGAGCCGGTGATGAGCTGCACGATGCGGCCGGCGAAGGTGCGCCCGCTCTTGCCGTGGTCCTGCATGAGCTCGACGCGCTCGTCGTATGGCAGCGTGAACCAGTTGGCGCCCTGCTCGCGTCGCTTCGACATGGGGTAGAAACAAAAGGCGTGCTTGCCTTCCGGCGGCAGTACGGGATAGAGGCGCGGTTGCAGCATCTCGGCAGGCATGCCCTTGGCGTACTCGCTGACCTCGGTGATGGACACGTAGCTGTCGCTGACCGTGAGCCCGGCGACCTGGATGCGGGTCTGCAACCGACGCAGCACACGCATGTCGGCGTGCAAGGCCATGACGGCCACGTCGCACTTGTGGCCCAGCATGGCCGCAGTGATGACCTGCGCCCCTTCGCCCTCGGCTGCCTTGACCGCTGACACGAATGCCTCGTTGTCGAGGTGCTCAGAGTTGTGGCAGAACAGGTGCAGGACCGTGAGGCCAGTACTGGGGGTGACAGGCTCGGACTGTGACGTCATGGCCTGCACGATACCGGGCACGGCCGCCCGCCAGCTCAGGCGAGACGTTCGGGGGAGTACACGTTCAGACGGTCGCCACGTACGAAACCGGCCAGCATCACGTTGGCGCGACGAGCGGTGAGTACCGCCAGCGAGGTCGGTGCGCTCACGCTGAGCAACACGCTGAAACCGCCCGCCCAGGCCTTTTGCACCATCTCGAAGCTGGCCCGGCCACTGACGAACAGGCCGAGGCCGGTGGCCGGTAACCGCTGATCGAGCAGCAACCGGCCGATGACCTTGTCGACGGCGTTGTGGCGGCCGACGTCTTCACGGGTGACGAGGATGTTGCCACTGGTGTCGAACGCTGCGGCACCGTGCACCGCCCCGGTACTCGTGAACAGGTCCTGGCCCGCCAGCACGCTGCTGCACAGATCGGGGAACGTGTCGATGTCGAATTCCGCAGCGTGGGTCGGGTCGAGCGGGGCCAGCCGCTCGCACAGTGTGTCGATGCTGTCGGTACCGCACAGTCCGCAACTGCTCGATATGGTGCCGAGCCGTGGCGTTGGGGCCGGGGCGCGTCCGCCGGTTTCGACGGTGACGACATTGAACTCGCTGGCCATCGCTGAGCCGTTGGCGCAGTAGCGGACACTGGTGATGGGGAAGCCAGCGAGGACGCCTTCGGTGTGGCAGAACCCTGCGGCGAGTTCGTAGTCGTGCCCAGGGGTACGCATGGTGGTACTGATCTGGACCCCATCGAGCTGGATCGACATCGGCTCCTCGACGATCAGATCGTCGGGTTGGCGCCGACGATCTCCGCCTGCGGTGACTCGGGTGACGAGCATGGTGTCGGTGCGGCTACGGGCCATCACCAATCGAGGCTACCGATCGCGCGTAGCGTATTGAAAGAGTGCTACCACCTCAGTGAATCTTCACCTGTCAACGACCAGGACCAGCCTGGAAGAAGGAGCTGTGATGCAGAACAACGCACGAATCCTGGGGGCTGAGGCCTTCGGCACCACGGTGCTGATGCTGGGCGGTCCCGGCACCGCGATCCTGATGGCCAACAGCGAAGCGAAGGTGCTTGCTGTCTCGCTGGCCTTTGGTTTCTCGCTGCTGATCATGGCGTACGTCATCGGGCCGATCAGCGGTTGTCATATCAACCCGGCGGTCACGCTGGGCATGTTCCTTGCCCGCAAGGTCAACGGTGCGCATGCGGTGTTCGCAGTCATCGGTCAGGCCATTGGTGCGGCGCTCGGCGGTGCCATCCTGTGGGGCATCGCCCGCAACGTCGACGGGTACCAACG
>CAFBLP010000105.1_pt1 | contig 11867 bp, 8 predicted proteins | sample 7268181 | NCBI WGS metagenome assembly CAFBLP01 (sample SAMEA6814034, study PRJEB35770) | freshwater metagenome | biome: Freshwater; feature: Freshwater reservoir; material: water | place: Czech Republic | collected 2017-05-23 | depth 30m m | reverse complement strand
TCTCGGCCCGGCCATGGCCAGAGTGCGCCACGCCGTCAGCACCGACACCATCGACGAATTCCTCGACTCGGTCGATGCCCGGATCAGCAGCACAGTCCTACGCGCATCGTTGTTCTCGGCCGCACGCGATGTGGCCGGCGTCGATCATGCCATCGACCCGCAGGAGCAGAACCTGCTCGGTCAGCTCGCCGCTCGCTTCGACTGAACCGAGGTCAGCGGTGAGCGATGGCGATACGGTCGCGGCCCGCCAGGTCGGGGCGGATCTCGATGCCGGCCAGCCCCACGCCGTGCAGCACCTCGCTGACCCCGGCACCCTGATCGGCGCCGATCTCCAACACCAGAGCCCCGCCGGGGCGTAGCCAGTGCACCGCATCGGCTGCGATGATGCGGATGTCAGCCAGCCCGTCGTCTCCAGCGAACAGGGCTCCGTGTGGTTCCCACTGCGCCACCTCATCGTCGATATCGGGATCGTTCTCCGCGATGTAGGGCGGGTTGGCCACCACGAGATCCAGGGTTCCGCGGAGATGGGCCGGCAGGGCATCGAACCACGGGCCCAGCGTCACCCGAACGTGCTGCGCCCCGCGCCCGATGCCTGCAAGGTTGGCCGAGGCCACCGCCAGGGCGTCGGGAGAGATATCGCTCAGCCAGACCGTTGCCGAGCCGAGCGGTAGCTCAGCGGCCAGCGACAGCCCGATGGCACCGCTACCCGTACCGAGGTCGACGATCTGTAACGGTGGCGACGGCGCGTCGGCCAGCATCGACTGGGCCAGATGAAGCGCCGCCTCGCACACCCATTCGGTCTCCGGTCGCGGGATCAGCACACGTTGGTCGATCATCAGGTCGAGCCGACGGAACTGCCAACGACCCAGGACGTACTGCAACGGTTCACCCGTCTGGCGACGAGCGATCATCGCGTCGAGGTGCACCACCATCGCAGTGGCCACGGGCTCGTCGAGCTCGGCCACGAACTCAACACCATCGCAACCGCTGGCCACCTCGCACATCCAGCGAGCGTGGTTGCGGTCGCCCAGCACGGCGGCGGTCTCGGCCAGGAGCTCACGCCAGGTCACGATGGGCCCGTCGTCGAGGATGAATTCGAAGTCGGAGTCGTCAGTCATCACCGGTGGCGAGCTGGCGCGCCCGTTCTTCGGCGGCAAGCGCCTCGACGACATCGGTCAGGTTGCCGGCGAGCACTTCCTGCAACCGGTAGATCGTGAAACCGATGCGATGATCGGTGACCCGGTTCTCCTTGAAGTTGTAGGTGCGGATCTTCTCGCCGCGGCCACCGGTGCCCACCTGCGACTTTCGTTCGGCCGATGCCCTGGCGTCGGCCTCTTGCTGAGCTGCCTGCAACAATCGGGCGCGCAACACGGTCATGGCGCGTGCCCGGTTCTGCAACTGGCTGCGCTCGTCCTGCATGGCCACGGCAATCCCGGTGGGCTTGTGCGTGATACGCACGGCCGAGTCGGTGGTGTTCACGCCCTGGCCGCCGGGGCCGCTGGCGCGGTACACATCGATCTGCAGGTCCTTCTCGTCGATCTCCACCTCGACCTCTTCGGCCTCGGCGAGCACCAGCACCGTGGCCGACGACGTGTGAATACGGCCCTGGCTCTCGGTGACGGGCACGCGCTGCACCCGATGCGTGCCGCCCTCGTACTTCAGGTGGCTCCACGCCGTGTCGCCCTTGATCATGAACGTGATCTGGTTCAGCCCGCCGAGGTCGCTGACATCGGTGGACAGCGCATCGACCGACCAGCCCATCTGAGCGGCATAGCCGGAGTACATCTCGAACAGGTCACGGGCGAACAGGTTCGCCTCCTCGCCGCCCTCGGCGCCGCGGATCTCCATGATCACGGCCTTGCCATCGTTGGGGTCGCGGGGCAACAGCAGCAGCCGGATCTCCTCCTCGAGGCGGGCGATGTCCACCTCGGACCTGGCCAGGTCGGCGCGCAGGCCATCGCGCTCGTCGGCGCTTGCGTACGTGAGCAGTTCGCGTGCGGCAGCAACGTCCTCGGTGGCGGCGCGCAGGGACCGGATGTGGGTGACGATGGGCGTGAGTTCCTTGTACCGCTTGGACTTCTGCCGGAGCAGCGCCGAATCGGTGAGGATCGCGGGGTCGGAAAGCTCGGCCTCCACGGTGAGGTATTCGTCTTCTACGGCAGCCAGTCGATCAATCACAGCCCCAGCAGGCTACGGCGGGCCGGCGGGCAAGCGGCGGCTATGCCCACACGACAAGGCCGACCGGACGGGCGACCATCGCCATCAGCCGCCGGGTCACAGGCGATGCATCACGCTCGGGCACAACGAGCACGAGCAACGCATCGGGGGCGTGCATCTGACGGGCGTCAACAGCGAAGGGCACCAGATCGAGATCGATACCGACAGAACACACCACCACCATTGGTTCGCCCGAGGCCGATTCGCCAACGGCGACGCACGGCACGGGGTCCTTCAGATTTGGCCGCGGCACCGGCGGGTCGGCCACGCGCAACCACGCCGCTCCGACGCGTTCCGGGGCCTGAATCACCTGCCAACGCAGGAACCGTTCGGCACCCAGGCGGTTCAATGGGTGCAGCGGCGCATCGACCCGGCGGTGCCCCACCACGGCATCGACCACACCGGCCAGCGCCTCAGCGGTGGGGCGGTTGCCATGCAGCATCATGAACGACTCGCGATCATGCGCACCGACGCCCACCTCGAGCCGGGTCTCGTCGGTGTAGGCATCGGTGACCACGCGGCAGATCTCGAGGCCGCGGATCTCGCCGGCCAGCACGCCGTGCTCCTGGGCCGGTTCGGCACCAGCCTCGGTGATCACTGTGCGCCAGACCTCGTGCCTCGGATCCACTTCGGCACGGGCGGGATAGGGGTCGGTCACGGCAGGAACCAGCAGACGTTCGACCGCAACCCACACCGTGATCGGTGTGCCGAACAGCGCGGCGCGACGGGCAAGCACGCCGGTGGCGGACTCGGCGATGATTGCCACGTCGGTGAGTGCGGGCTGCCGGCTGGCCCACGCCAGCGCTGCGCCAAGGCTACGTTCGGGTTGCTCGTCGAGCAGTACCCACGCCGTGCCGTCGGCGGTCAACGCCGCACCGCGACCGAAGCTGTTGGCAGGTTCTGCCGGCGGCGCAGGCAGGTCGTGGCCGAGATGATCGCGGACCAGCGCCTTCAGCTTCATCGCCAGCAACGCGGCGCGACGCGACGGATCAGCGGGGGCAGGGCCTGTTGTCGAGCGTGTCACCCCGTCAGGCTAGACACTGCAGCCCTAGCATGAACCCGTCGCACCCGTGTGGCCCGCAACGGCGCCGCTCGGCAATGAAGGAGACGAACATGACCGCAATGGTGAGGATCGGCGAGATCCGGGTCGATCAGACACTGCGCGAGTTCGTCGAGCGAGAGGCCCTGCCGGGCACCGGCATCAGCGCCGATCACTTCTGGTCGGGGCTCAGCGACCTGATCCACCGCTTCGGCCCGCGCAACCGCGAGCTGCTGCAGGTCCGCGAGACCCTGCAACAGCACATCGACGCATTCCATCGCGATCACCCGGGCACACCCGACCCGGACGCCTACCGGACGTTGCTCGGCGAGATCGGCTACCTCGTGCCGGCCGGTGAGCCCTTCACCATCGATACCGCCGGGGTGGACCGCGAGATCGCACTCGTCGCCGGGCCGCAGTTGGTGGTGCCGGCGCTCAACGCGCGTTATGCGCTGAACGCCGCCAATGCGCGGTGGGGTTCGCTCTACGACGCGCTCTATGGCACCGATGCGATGGGGCTCGAACCACCGGAGCCGGGGCCGTATTCGCCCGAACGGGGCCAGTTGGTCATCAACTGGGCGAAGGCGTTCCTCGACGATGTCGTTGCGCTGGCCGGCGCCTCGCACACACAGGTCACCCGCTATGCGGTGGCCGACGGCGAACTGGTGGCCCACCTTGCCGACGATTCCAGCACCGCGCTTGTCGACCCCGCACAGTTCGCCGGTCACACCGGTGACGCCGCCTCGCCCACCATCGTGGTGCTGGGCAACAACGGCCTCGGGATCGAGATCATCATCGATCGCAGCCACGCCATCGGCGCCGGCGATCCAGCAGGGGTGTGCGACGTGCACCTCGAGGCAGCGGTCACTGCGATCATTGACTGCGAGGACTCCGTCGCTGCCGTCGACGCCCAGGACAAGGTGGGCGTCTACCGCAATTGGCTCGGGCTGATGACGGGCGGCCTCACCGAGACCGTCTCCAAGGGCGGGCGCACGTTCGAACGGTCGCTCGCCGCCGACCACGTGTTCACCGGCGCCGATGGCAGCACCGTCGTTGCGCCCGGGCGGGCGTTGATGCTCACCCGTAATGTCGGGCTGTTGATGACCACTGCCGCCGTACTTGACCGCGACGGACACGAGGCCTTCGAGGGCCTGCTCGATGCGCTGGTCACCGTGCTTGCCGCCATGCACGACCTGAACCGCGATGCCGGCATACGTAATTCCCGAACCGGTTCGGTCTATGTGGTGAAGCCAAAGCTGCACGGACCCGACGAAGCCGCTTTCGTCGACGACGTGTTCACCCAGGTGGAAACCATGCTCGGCCTTGCGCCGAACACCGTCAAGGTCGGCCTGATGGACGAAGAGCGGCGCACCACGTTGAACCTGGGCGAATGCATCCGCGCCCTCCGGTCGCGGGTCGCTTTCATCAACACCGGCTTCCTCGACCGTACCGGCGACGAGATCCACACCTCCATGCTCGCCGGACCGATGGTACGTAAGGCCGACATGCGCACACAGCCGTGGATCACCGCGTACGAGAAGTCAAATGTGGAAGTCGGTCTGGCCTGTGGGCTCAGCGGCCGCGCCCAGATCGGCAAGGGCATGTGGGCTGCGCCGGACCGCATGCATGACATGCTCGATCAAAAGATCGGCCACCCGCGTTCGGGCGCCAACTGCGCCTGGGTGCCGTCGCCCACCGCAGCCACCCTGCACGCCACCCACTATCACCACGTGAACGTGCAGGCCGTACAAGAGGGCCTGCTCCTGCAATTGCAGGACGACGTCCACACCGATCGCATGCCCGATCTGTTGACGATCCCCGTCACCGCCAATACATGGTCGGCCGACGAACGACAGGCCGAGATCGACAACAACGCGCAGGGAATCCTCGGCTACGTGGTGCGCTGGATCGACCAGGGCATCGGCTGTTCGAAGGTCCCAGATCTCAACGACGTCGCTCTGATGGAGGACCGCGCCACGTGCCGCATCTCGTCGCAGCACATCGCCAACTGGTTACTGCACGGCGTGGTCGCAGCCGACGAAGTCGATGCCAGCATGCGCAAGATGGCCGCCATGGTCGATGCCCAGAACGCCGACGATGCGCTGTATGTGCCCATGGCCCCGGGCTTCGAAGGGCTGGCCTTTCGAGCAGCGCGTGATCTGGTCTTCCTCGGCACCACACAGCCCAGTGGCTACACTGAGCCGTCCCTTCACGCCCACCGCATCGAACACAAACGCCTCGCCGTACAGGAGTCCGCATCATGATCACCCTCGACCTGGCCAACACCATCATCGCTGCAACGCTGGGCGCCGGACGCGAGCGCGGCATGGCGCCACTGTCGGTCATCGTGCTCGATGCCGGAGGCAACGTGAAGGCATTCGCGCGCGAGGACAACGCGTCGAACATGCGCTACGCCATCGCCCACGGCAAGGCGTTCGGCGCCATCGGAATGGGCATGGGGTCACGTGCCCTCATGACCCGCGCCGAGCAGCAGCCCAGCTTCATCGCTGCGGCCAATGCGGCCCTGGGCGGCGCGCTGATCCCTGTTCCCGGCGGCGTGCTGGTGCGTGCGGCCGATGGTTCGCTGATCGGCGCCGTCGGTGTCACCGGCGACACCTCCGACAACGACGAGACTGCTGCGGTCGCCGGCATCGAAGCCGCCGGCCTCATCGCCGTCACCGGCTGAGAGCGGTTCGGTTCAGCCCGTACTGTCAGGCCGTGAAATAGCCGACCACCTCGGCGATGAGATGGGTCGTGCCCGACGAGTTGAACATCGCGACCGCGCCGTCGACGCCGACCTTGGCGATCACCAGGTTTGCCCGCGTCACACCGGCGACCGTGTTCAGGTTCGATGCCATCGGCAGCGCCTCGCCGTTCGGGTACACGCTCACGAAGCCGTTGATGGTCGGTTCCGTCGCGGTCACGTTCAACACCACTCCGACGACACCGGTCGACGGAATGCCCTGCCGGCCGAGGATCGGCAACACCAACGGTGTCTGGCCGACGGGGTGTGACGCGCCACCGTCGGTGCGTGTGTCCAGCAGGCGAGCCGGTGTCATTGCGATGAGCTGGGCTCCCGACCCCACCCGGAAGTACCCGAGCACATCGGCGATGAGATGCGTCGAGCCGGTGGAGTTGAACAACGACACCTTGCCGCCCGTACCGAGCTTGGAGATGACCAGGTTGGGCACGGTCTGCCCGGCGACGAAGTTCAGGTTCGATGCCGTGGGCATCGCCGCACCCGCCGGCCATGCCGTGATGAAGCCAGCTGCGGTCGGCTCGGTCACGGTCACGTTCAGCACCACCGAATCCGCGTCGGCTGCAACGCCACCGCGACCGGCCACCAGCAGATCAATGGATTTGGCCTGTCCCACGGCAGCCGCAGGCGCGCCCAGTCCGGAGCGAGTGTCGAGCACGCGTGCCGGGGTGAGCGAGGTGAAGCGGGCGGCCGAAGCGGTGGTGAAGTAGCCCACCACATCGACCACGCAATGGCCCGAACCGGCATTGTTGAACACACTCGCCTGGCCCGCGCCGTTGAGCATCGTGACCACCAGGTTGGGCACCACGTCGCCGCCGCGAGTGTTGAGCGACGACGTATTGGGCCGTGCCACACCGGCGGGCCAGACGGTGACGAACGACGGGGCAGAGCCACCGACCGCTGTCACGTTGAGCACGGCCGCCAGCACTCCCGATGCCGGTACACCGCCGTTGCCGGTGACCTGAAGCCTGCGCATCATCCCCTGCCCGAACGGGGCCCTCGGCCCGCCGACGCCTTCGCGCGAGTCCATCAGGCGGAACGGCACCAGCCCGACGAAGTCGGTGGGCGCGGTCGAGCTGGCAGGAACGCCGCCACCGCCGCCGCCACCACCGGGGCTCAGCGGATTGAACAGGTTCAGGTTCTCGTACGAACCATTGAGCACGGTGCCGGCGCCACCGCCGAGCCAACCATCGAGCACCGAGGCGTACAACGAGCGGAAGTCGACCGAGAAGTCCATGCGGTCCCATCGGTCGAGACCGGCCAATGAGGGCTGCTGCCCGTACAGGCCGCCACGCACCGACGGGCCGATGACGAAGTGGTTGTTGGACGTGCCGTGATCGGTACCCATCGAGTCGTTCGACCACGGCGTGCGCCCGAATTCGCTGAAGGTCATCACGGTGACCCGGCTCTGGAAGCGAGGATCGATGGCGGTGAAGAACGCCTGCAACGCTGCATCGAGTTCGGCCATCCGGTCTCCATGACCGTTTGGCTCGGCGGAGTGCGTATCGAAATTGTCGTAGCTGGCATCGATGACCCGCAGCCCGAGATCGGCGTTGATGAGCCGCGCTGCCACCGTCATCCGCTTCAGCAGTTGTCCGTCGGGAAGCGGAGTGCTGAAGACCGGCGCCACGGTTTGGGCAACATCGATCTGGCCGTGCTCGGTGCGAGCGATCATGTCGTGCCACGGCCCACGCCCCGCGCCCGCCGCGGAGTACGCACGGATTGCGTTGTACAACCGCAGGTCGCTGTCAGAGGCGCCACCACCGAAGTCGAGGCCCCATTCCGGAATGGTGGTGCCGCGGTTGTTCAGTCCGATCATGTGCAACGGCAACGACGACCCGACCGTTGCAGCCTTGAACAGATCGGCGCCACCTGACGCTCCATCGAGCCATCGGCCGACCCAACCCGACGTCGGCAGGTTGGTGTCGGAGCGGCCGTACATCCAGGTGGCCATCGAGTTGAAATGACTGAGATCGGGGTTGGGATACCCGACGCCCTGCACGATCGCCACCTGGCCCTGGTCATAGAGGCTCTTCAGGAACGTGAGGTTCGGGTGTAACCCCACGTTGTTGTCAATGTGCAGCACCTGGGCCGGTTGGATCGCGATGTTGGCGCGGTAGTCGTAGTACAAGCCGTTGCCATGGGGAACCACGGTGTTCAGGCCGTCGTTGCCGCCGTACATGCCGACGAGCACCAGCACACCATCGGTCGGGCCGATCGGGCCGGTGGCCCACGCTTGACGCAGCTGACCGGGCATCAGGTCGGGGAACACCGACGCGCCGAGCGATCCCATCGCCAGGCCACCGCCCACGCCCCATCCGATCATCTTCAGGAATTGGCGACGGTTGAAACCGCCGGGGTCGTCGTCGCTCACGGAGAGCAGTGCGAACGCGTCCGCTGTGGAGATGTCGTGATCAGTCATGGGTCGGTCCCTCAGGCCACGTGCATCTCGGGGGCGAGCATCGCCATCGACAACAGGTTGGTTGGTTCCCACCAGTCGCCCCAGGGGGCGGCAGCGCGTTGCGCGGTGAGGAAGTTCGTCATTGCGGTGCGCGTCACGGTGGACACCGGCGCGATCCCGAAGAACGCCGTAACGCTGTCGACCGCGTCGGCAATCGTCATGTCGGCGAGGTTCGCGAAGCCGTCGTTCTGACGGAGGTGCCACGTGACCCCGCGGGCGAACTCGGCACGCGCCCCGAACGTGCTGGTGTTCACCCAAGAGGCGTTCGACTTCCAACCGGCCACGTTCGGCGGATCGAAGGGCACCTGGCCCATGCCCTCCACGTACCACTGCGGGTTGATCGCATCGGAACGAAAACCGGTGTGGTACATCAGCGCGACCACCCAGTCGATGGGACTGCGCACGAGGCCCTGGGTGGCGGCAGGGAGATAGAACTCGCTGCGCAGGAAGATCGCCTTCAGCAACGGCTTCACCTGCCAATCGGCAGCAAACGCCGGCGCCAGCGCGTCGACCACGGCGGTGGGTGGGTTCTGATGGGCGAAGTACTCCCACAGCTTGGTCACGATGCGTCGAGCGGTGGTGAGCGCTTTCGCCGCATTGTTCAGCAGGATCTCGTCGATGATCTGCGGGCCCGTCCACGCCTTGGTGGTGCCGAAGAACGTCTTGTTCGACGTGTCGTGGCTGGCCAAGTGGTACTCGTACGCGTACGTCGTCCAGTTGATGCCGTAACCCGTCCAGGCGCGGGCGGCGGCCTCTACGTCGGATTCGGTGTAGTTGCCCACGCCCAGCGTGAACAGTTCCATCAGCTCGCGGGCGAAGTTCTCGTTCGGCGAACCCTTCGTGTTCTGCGCGTTGTCGAGATACAGCAGCATCGCCGGTTCCACGGCCATGGCCTGGGTGAGCGTGTAGAAACTGCCCACTGCGTTGTCACGGTACAGCTTGTTCTGCTTCGTCATGGCCCAGGTGTCGCCCACCTTCCACCAACTGCTCGTGAAGTGACCGTGCCAGAAGAACGCCATCTTCTCCTGCAACGGCTTGGGCGAATCGACCATGCGATCGAGCCACCACTTCGCAGCAACGACATATTGTTCCCAGCCCTGACCATCGATGGAGTGATCGATGAACGCTGGCAACGCCACCGGAGTGACCGCGAAGTTCAACACGTCGTCCACCGCTGCGCTGAGGGTGCCCAGGCTCAGCGCCGTCACACGGTCGGGCCGGGCCACGTATTCGGTGCGCCGGAGTAGATGTGCGATTTGGGCGGGATCGGCCACGGCGGATGTCCCCTTTCCGATGTGCTGCACAGGTATCGGGCATCACCGAACCCGGCTCAAACAAGCTTGACGAGCACTTGAAGCCTGAACCACGCCACCGATGCTTTTCCGCCGAAAACGGCACACGCCACCTGGTCGCGATGACCGGGTGGCGTGTCTAGGAATCGTGTGCTGCGCAACGCAGCGTGACGGGATCGAACGGGGCGTCTACTGGCCCTTGCGAGCGCCATAGCGCTTGTTGAAGCGCTCGACGCGGCCGCCGGCATCGACGAGCTTCTGCTTGCCGGTGAAGTACGGGTGGCACTCGTTGCACAGTTCGACGCTGAGGTTGCTCTTCATCGTGCTGTGGGTGGTGAACGTGTTACCGCAGGTGCACTTCACGGTGATGTCGTTGTACGCGGGGTGGATGTCGGTCTTCATGACGATCTCCAAAATAGAAACGGATGGCAAACGATAGCGGCCAAAACACCGTTTCGGCCGTGGTGGGGATCAGGTGGCGGGCTGCTTGGAGATCTCGGTCAGGAACTCGTCGTTGGTCCGGAACGTCTTCAGACGGTCGATCAACAGCTCCAACCCGGCGGCGGCGCTGCCGTCGGCGGCCAGGCCCGACAGGACCCGGCGCAGCTTCCACACCATCTGCAGTTGCTTGCGGTCGAACAGCAATTCTTCGTGGCGCGTGCTGGATGCGTCAACATCGATGGCCGGGTAGATACGCCGCTCGGCGAGGCGCCGGTCGAGACGCAGCTCCATGTTGCCGGTGCCCTTGAACTCCTCGAAGATCGCATCGTCCATCCGGCTGTTGGTCTCGACCAGGGCAGTGGCAAGAATCGTCAGCGAGCCGCCCTCTTCGATGTTGCGTGCCGCACCGAAGAACTTCTTGGGCGGATACAGCGCGCCGGCGTCGATACCGCCCGACATGACCCGACCCGTGGCGGGCGCGGCCAGGTTGTAGGCCCGGCTGAGACGCGTGATGCCGTCGAGGATGATGACCACGTCCTGACCCAGTTCGACCAGCCGCTTGGCCTTCTCGATGCACATCTCTGCAACGTGGGTGTGCTCTTCGCTGGGACGATCGAACGTGCTCGCGATGACCTCGCCCTTCACCGTGCGACGCATGTCGGTGACCTCTTCGGGGCGCTCGTCGATGAGCAGCACGATGAGCGTGACCTCGGGGTTGTTGCGCTCGATCGCCGTTGCGATCGTCTTCATGATCGTTGTCTTACCGGCTTTCGGCGGCGAGACGATCAGGCCGCGCTGGCCCTTGCCGATGGGGCTGATGAGATCGATGACGCGTGCCGTCATGTCGGCGGGGTCGGCCGGGTTCTCGAGACGGAGCTTGGTATCGGGGAACAACGGCGTGAGGTCCTCGAAACGCGGACGGTCCCGCGCCGTGTCTGGATCCCGGCCGTTGACCGTATGGATCTCGAGCATGGCGGGGTTCTTCTCGTTGCGCCCCGCTGGGCGGCTGAGGCCGGTCACGAAGTCGCCCTTGCGCAGGCCGAACTGACGGGTGAGCTTCACCGGGATGTACGAATCGTCGCGACTGGGCAGGTAGCCATTGACGCGCAGGAAGCCGTAGCCCTCGTCGCGCAGATCAAGATAACCCGACACGCTCACCGGCTCGAGTTGCTGCTGCTGCTCGCCACCCTCGGTCCGCTCGCCGCGATCGGCCCGTTCGAAGCGTGGGCCGCGCTGGCCCTCGTTGCGCTGGCCCTCGTTGCGCTGGCCCTCGTGACGTGGCGCACTCTCACGCTGGCCCTCGTTGCGCTGGCCCTCGGCACGTGGCGCATCGTCGCGGGCGCCGTTCTCGCGTGGGCCATCATGGCGTGGCGCATCGGGGCGCTCGCCGTCCATGCGCTCGCCACCCTCGCCGCGGTTCTTGTTGCGACGGCGACGACGGCGGCGGCTGGCTCCCTGGCCATCGGCCCCCTCGGCATCACCATCGCCTTCGTCATCGCTTTCGGCATCTGCTCCACCGGCGGTGGGTGCGGGTGCGGGTGCGGGTGCGGTGGCGCGTGCCGCCGGTGCGCTGTCGGTGCTGATTCCCTGACGGATCAGCTCGACCTCCCAATCGGGAAGCGGCTCGCCATCGGGGCCGAGGATGACCGCATCGGCTGC
>CAFBLP010000104.1_pt1 | contig 12030 bp, 13 predicted proteins | sample 7268181 | NCBI WGS metagenome assembly CAFBLP01 (sample SAMEA6814034, study PRJEB35770) | freshwater metagenome | biome: Freshwater; feature: Freshwater reservoir; material: water | place: Czech Republic | collected 2017-05-23 | depth 30m m | reverse complement strand
GCTGGCCGGGAGAAGACGCTCGCCGTTTCGGTAGAAGTTGATCGTCCCGGGTGACAGCCGAGACTCGGAGTCGGCGATGTAGCCACCGACGACTTCCGCGACGGTGTGCTTGCCAGCAGTCGTGTCTGACCCCATCAGCATTTTGAGTTTTGCTTCCAACACTGCCGCCGCAGCGCGCGATTCAACGGCCTCTGAACTGGTGCGCCCCCTGGGGCTCGAACCCAGAACCAATGGATTAAAAGTCCACTGCTCTACCATTGAGCTAGAGGCGCTTGCGCGAGAAACCCCGCGACGACACGCGCCAGACTAGGGGCTGTTTGCTTGGATCGGCGACAACCGTCGATCCAGCGGCCCGAGTTGGCCGGTTGCGGTCGATCGGTTCGGCCGTCAGCTGGCCGAGGTGTGCAGCCGAGTGATGTCGAAAGGGGCCAAACGGACCCACACGACGTAATCGCCACTCGGGCCGCCTACGGCCGGTCCCCACGACGTCTCCCACTGATCGCCCGGCCTGATCCCGCGCACCCGAACCCGACCCGATGGGCGTTGGTGGGCACAAGCGATGTCAGATGCCAGTTGCGCAGCCGTCGAGCGCGTGTAGAACCGCGGCACCAGCGTCCATTCCCCGGTCGATGCCGCCGTGTCGAAGGTTCTCGTCCAGAACGATGACCGACTCGACGGGTTCCCCCGGTTCTCTCGACGTTCGCCCGCCACGCGAAGCCGCCCTGACGACCGCTCAACAGCACCTGGAGCGATCGCAGGTGAGCGACGATCACGTTGCGCCGTGTGGCCGCGACACACGCCAATGCAGTCACACATCGCACCGCACCGGCACATTGCTGGGGGAAACCTCAGTCGGGTACATCGGAGCCAAGCCTTGCTGGCCTCCGCTCGTTTTGTCAGACCCCGAAGTACATGTCGCAAGCGACACCTGATGAGAAAATCGGGACCGGCGGCGACCAGTTCACGCTGCCCGCGTCTCGCCGTTTGCCTGCGCCGAGCGGGTTCGCAACATGCTGGCTGGCAGCGAAATGCTGTCTACACCGTTTCCTATACTGAACAGAGCCTCCTATAGACGCCCTACCAGACGATGACTACCGTCCTCCTGCCTGCTCCATTCCCGGAGTGGCGGAAGATCCTTGGGGGCAAGGCATGAAGGCCGCAACGGAGAAACTGATTCTGATTACCGCCGTTGTCGCGGCGACGGTGGTCCTGGTGGCGTCGGGCGAGAAGAGTGGCAGCGGGGACAGCCAGTCGAATTCGCCGGCGGCGAGCAGCGCCACCCAGAACAACGGCCCGAATGGCGATGTTGAGATCGCAACGTGCACAACCGATTCGATGGGTCAGTTGTCGGCCACAGTGAAGATCACCAACAACTCCTCGAAAGCCTCGAACTACATCATCACGGTGGTGTTCGAGACGTCTGACGGCGCCACTCAGATCGACTCCACGTTTGCCGCTGCGAACAACCTCGAACCGGGACAGAATGCCACGGCTGATGCGTACTCGTTCAAGGATGCACCAGCGGGGTTCAAATGCCGCATCACCGACGTGACCCGCTACGCGTCCTGACTGAAGCCCGGGTGCCTCGTCGGCCCGGGTCGCTCGCCGCCTCATGGCAACAGGCGGTTGCTCTCATCGTGCTGATGACCAACGACTTCGTGTTCAAAGATGGCCACCAGATCCCAAGTTGGCTCAGTGGAGTACTCTCCGACGTAGCCGGACTCTTTGCGCTCCCCGTTGTCCTGATCAGCATTGCCGAACTGTCGATGAGGCGTCTGCTCGGCTGGCGTTTCGCTGCGATAGTGGCGCTGGGCGTAGGCGTCGTGTTCGCTGCTGCGAAGTTGAGCGATTCCGTCGCAGACGTTCTGACGACGCTCTGGACTTGGACGCTGACGCCCATTTCGTTGCTCGTACACGGCCGCCTCCCCCGCCCGGTCGGACTGGTGCACGACCCAACGGACCTCGTGGCACTGGTTGCCGCCGCCGTGGTGCCAGCCTTCGTGGCCGGTTCGTCAACCCGTGCGGCAGCGGCCGCAGCGGCCGGCGAGAGCAAAATGCTGGTCGACGAGTGAGAACCCGAGCGACCGCTCCAGTTCCACCGACCATTGGCCCATCATCGCTTCATCGATGATCTCGATGATGCCGCACGCATTGCACACGATATGCGCATGCCGGCGATCGTTGAGGTGGTAGACAGCGGGCCCATGCCCAACGTGCACGTGGGTCACCAGGCCCATCTGAGCAAGCGTTTCGAGGAACCGGTAGACAGTGGTCACATGAACGTCGGGCAGACGATCGTGCACGCGAGCAACGAGGTCGTCGACGCTGACGTGGTCGGATCGTTCGAACAGCACACGCAAGATGGCGCGCCGCTGATCCGTCACTCGGCCGCCCTGGTCACGGATGGCACCGAGGGTCCGCTCGATTGCATCGCTGGTAGCCACGGCGACACCATAGGACACGCCAGTGTTCGCAATCATCCCGGAAACCTCGCCGTCCGACCTGACTTACTGCAAATGGGTTGCGATAAGTTTGGGTCATGTCCTCCCGGCACCGCCGCTATCTCAGGCCCGTGCTTGCGCTGCTGGCGATCACCACTGCTGCGAGCTGCGCCGCCAGCAGCCCAGCCCCGAACGGTGCCGCAGGCACCGACACGGCCGCCGCTCAGGCCGCCGCTCAGGCCGCCGCTCGAGACCGGTGTCTCGCCCGTGCCCCCATCGCCGCCGGCCAGCGGTTACACATTGCCTCGACCGTCGCCCCGATCACCTCGATCGTGGCCAACGTAGCCGGCGACCTGGCCGACATCACCGGGCTGGTACCAGAGGGCACCAACTCGCACACCTTCGAGCCACCTCCGAGCGTGGCGGCCACGCTCGCCACAACCGACATCGTGTTCGCCAACGGCCTGAAACTCGAAGATCCAACCAGCGAACTCGCCCAGGCCAACATGCCCAAGGGATCGGCCCTGTGTGAACTGGGAACCGCCGTCCTGCCACCAAGCGAGTACATCTACGACTTCTCGTTCCCGCAGGATGCCGGCAAGCCGAATCCGCACCTCTGGACCAACCCCCCGCTGGCCAAACAGTACGCGGCGCTCGTGCGCGATGTGCTCGTTTCGGCGGACCCGACCAACGCCGCCACCTATCAGGCCAATGCCACCGCGTTCATGGGGCGCATCGATGCGCTCGACACAGCGATGCGCGCCGCAACGGCAACGCTCGATCCGGCGCAGCGGCAGCTACTCACCTACCACGACGCCTACGCCTATTTCGCCGTTGAATACGGCTGGAAGGTCATCGGAGCGATCCAGCCGTCGAGCTTCGACGAACCAACCGCTCAGGACGTGGCCAAGCTCATCGTGCAGATCCGCTCATCGGGTGTGCGAGCCATCTTCGGGTCAGAGGTGTTTCCCAGCACCGTGCTCAAACAGATCGGGCGAGAGACGGGCGTGCAGTACGTCGATGTCCTTCGCGACGACGACCTCATCGGTAAGCCCGGCGATGCCGATCACTCGTATCTCGGTCTGATGCGATTCGACTACGTCACCATGATCGAAGCGCTCGGCGGCAACGCCGCAGCGCTGATCGCCCTCGACGTCACCGACGTCGCGCCCGACACGTCGGACTACCCGCAGTGACCGCGCTCGTCACGCTCAACGGTGTGTCGCACGCCTACGACGGTCCAACAGTGCTCGAGCACGTGCACCTCAGCGTGGACAAGGGATCGTTCCTCGGCGTCATCGGCCCATCCGGGTCGGGCAAGACCACCCTGTTGCGCATCGTGCTCGGCAACCTGATCCCCACCGAGGGCAACGTCTCGCGGGCGGCAGGGATACGGCTGGCCTACGTTCCCCAGGTCGAAACCGTGAACTGGAACTTTCCCATCACGGTCAGCGAGGTCGTGCTGATGGCCGGAGCCTCAACGCTGCGCCGGCCGTGGGCCTCGGTGACACAGCGCCGCGAGGCCGGCGAGTTACTCGAGCAACTCGGCCTCGGTGGGCTCGACCATCGCCACATCCGCGAGTTGTCGGGCGGCCAGCAGCAACGCGTCTTTCTGGCCCGCGCCCTGCACCGCAAACCCGAGTTGCTCGTGCTTGACGAACCGACCTCGGGCGTCGACGTGCGGACCCGGCACGAGATCGTGCATCTGCTCACCGATCTGCACCACGACGGCATGTCCATCATCCTCACCACGCACGACATCAACGGCCTGGCCACCCACCTGCCCACGATCGCGTGCGTCAACCGCGAGCTGATCGCCGTCGGCACACCGCGCGAGGTGCTCACCCCGCCAATCCTCGAACGCACCTACGGCGCACCGATGGAAGTCCTCGAACACGGCGGCATGTTGCTCGTCACCGACACCCCGCTGGAGCCAGCATGAAGATCTTCGAGCCGTTCCAATTCGAGTTCTTCCGCAACGGCCTCGTGGTCGCCGTACTGGCCGGTGCGATCTGCGGGCTCATCGGCGTCTACGTCATCTTGCGTCAGATGAGCTACATCGGCCACGGTCTGTCGCACTCCATCTTCGGCGGGGCGGCAGCGAGCGCTGTCGTGTCGGTGAACTTCTACATCGGTGCCGGTCTGTGGGGCCTGCTCTCGGCGCTGATGATCGGCCGCGTGGCACGCCGCGGCAAGATCGGCTCCGATGCGGCCATCGGCGTCATCACCACGGCGTCGTTCGCCCTCGGCCTTGCCCTGTCGAACCTGTTCGGGCAGGCCAAGCGCTCGATCGACGCCGTGCTGTTCGGCTCGATTCTGGGCGTCACCCGCAACGACGTCGCCGCCGTGTTCGGTGCCGGCGTGCTCGCCGTGGTCGTCATCTGGGTGTGCTACCGCCGCCTGCTGTTCGCCACCTTCGACCCCGAGGTCGCTGCGGTCAGCGGCGTGAACGTGCCCCGGATGGAAGCGCTGCTGATGCTGATGCTCGCTGTCACCATCTTGTGCACGATGAAGGTGATGGGCGTGTTGTTGATCAGCGCGCTGCTCGTCACCCCGGCGGTCATCGCCCGGATGCTCACCAACTCATTCGCGCGAATGTTGGTCATCGCCCCGATCATCGGCGCCGTGTGCGGCTTCTGCGGGATGTTGCTCAGCTACCACATCGATGTATCGCCGGGCGCAACGATCATCCTGATGGCCTCGGGGGTATTCCTCGTGGTGTTCACCGTCACCGGCACCCGCGGACGACGCAACGTCGGCGGGATGGTGCACTGATCAACCCTCGGCGATGAGCTCCCAGGTCTGCCCAGCGGGTGTGTCGCGAACCTCGACGCCGGCGGCAGCGAGCCCGTCACGGATCTGATCGGACAGGTCGTAACGTTTGGCAGCACGAACCTCGAGACGGGCCAGGAGCGCCACGTCTACCAGCGGGCCGAAGACGGTGCGGGGGTCGGCCAGGCCGCCGAGCGCGGCATCACCGAGACGCACGATCATCGAGCGCAGCAGCGAACGCGCCCGATCGGTCTCGTCGCTCTGGAGCGTGTCCATTGACCAACCCACGATGGCTGCTTCGAGGTCGAGCACAGCAGCCGATGCGCCAGCAGCATCCCGATTGGCGAGCGCCTGATCGAACGCTTCCCCCAACCGGGCGGCATCGCCTGCGAGCGACGCATCCGCCGCCGCCGCCGCCGTGTTCGTCGGCTGTGCAGCAGCAGCATCACTCAGCGTGGCCGGGGGACCCGCCGCCGGGCGATGGCCGGCCGATGCGGCCTGCGGGCCGGCGCGCAGCACGTCGATTGAAACCGTCTCGCCGCTCGGGACCTGCATCGAAATGCCGTGACGGCGGACCGTCAGCACGCCCAGGCCCACCACCGTGGCGGTGTCGGCATCGAGGTCGAGAACCACGCCGGTGTGCTCGTCGATGCCCAACACGAACGCACCATCTGGCAGCAGCGTCTCCATGACCGTCAGGCGCTTCTCGCCGAGGTAGCAAAACCGGGTGTCGTGGTGGCCGCCCTCGGCATTGTTGTAGTGCGGGATCACCGCCACGGGCAGCCCAATAGCCGTCAGCACATCGAGCCCGTCCAGCCACATGGGGTCCGCCCCGGACTTGTAGATCTCATACACCGGCACCGTTGCCAGACCGAGCGTGAGCGCAGCAGCGCTCGAAAATGTCACCGCTCCGCCCGTACGCAGCTTCTCGGCCAACAGATCGGGGATCGGCGTGCCTGCCCATTGACGCAAGGCGTAGGTGGGACTGCCGGGCCCGGCGAAGACGAACCTGGCCTGACGGACGCGCGTGAACGCTGCCTCGCGTTCGAGCGTGGACGCTTGCTCCACACGTTGCAGGCCGGCCACCTCGACCGTTCGGTTGAGGCTGACCCGAAAGTAGTCGATGGTCTTGGCCGACAGCTCGTCGGCGTTCTCTTGGAAGCCGAACGGCGTGTCGAGGAACACGGCAGGAACCTGCTCGCCGGCGGCGCCGGACGCGCTGAGGCGTTCGAAGACCATTCGGTGCGGCTTCACCATGGTCGGGGCAGTCTCGCCGCTGCCCATGATGGTCAGTATGCGGGTCATTCGCGAACGGCCTCCTCGGCTAGGCCGAGCAGCACGAGAGCCAGCTCGACGGGGTATTGAGCATGGATGTCGTGATCGGCAGGAGAGAACCAGTGGACACGCCCGAGCGGCAGTGCCTGCACCGCCGCGTCGACGGCCCGGCGCTTGTCTGAGGTCCATGCGACATCACCCGTGTCGGCGGGCACGAGCAGCGCCGGAACGCTGACGTGCGGGTAGCGGTCAGACGGGCGGTGGTGGTACAGCGATTGCAGGATCGCAATGTGCCGGTCGAAGGTGAGCCACGGCGCGATCGTGCCGTCGGCGCGAACCTCGAAATTGGCCAGCGCACCGGCGATGCCGGAGTCGGGCCAATCAGGGTGCGCGCCACGCATCCACTGTTCCATGGTGCTGACCGGCGTGCCGATGAGTCGGGGCGGCGCCAACACCTCCAGGCACTCTGCCCAGGTGTCGAAACGCTCTCCGAGTTCGATGAACCCGCCGTCAACGGCAGCGATTGCCCCCGCCAACTCAGGATGGGTGGCGGCGAGTTCGATCACGACGTTGCCGCCCCAGGACTGGCCGACCACAACGGGCCTACGCCAGCCGAGTTGGCCGATCACCGTCACGAGATCGGCGACGACGTGGGCGAAGTCGTAGCCGCTGTCGGGCTTGCCCGATCGGCCGTGTCCGCGCAGATCGATCGCTGCAACGGGGTGCCCGGCTGCGGCGAGCGCGGTGGCCACACCGCTCCACAGGCGAGCGTTCGATGCCAGCCCGTGCACGAGCAGGAACGGCACGCCGCTGCCGCCATCGCCGCTGCGCTGCATCGTCAATTCGACACCGTTGCCAACGGCGACAGTGTGCTCGACAACCTTCATCGGGCGCTCCCTGCAGCAGTTCGGATCTTGTCGCTCAACGACACCACATCGATCACATCACCGATGGCCCTGGGCCACGGCGCACGAGCCCTGACGGCATCGGCAAACGCTTCGATCATGCCAAGGTAACAGTTACCACCGTCGGCACCATGGCGCTCGATGGTGCCATCGGGGCGGGTGATGACGAACTCGGCATCGTTGGGCCCGGGGGTGAATGGCCGCTCGACAGCGAGCGACCCGTTCGTGCCCGCCAGGTGCATCCACTGCCGTTCGGGCAGTTCGAACGACATCAGCACCGATGCTGTGGCCCCCTGCGGCCAGGCGATCATCGCCGACGTGGTGGTGTCGATACCCGTGGCGGCCACACGCTGACGCGCCCCGACCACCACCGAATCAGGACCCAGCGCCTGCACCAGCGGAGCCAGGCAGTAGACCCCGACATCGAGCAGGGCCCCACCACCGTGCTCGGGTTGCCAGCGGTAGTTCGGGGCGTCGGCAAGGGTGAAACTGAACTGGGTGTCGATGTGGCAGACCTCGCCGATGTCGCCAGCGGCGATGCGGCGGGCAATCGCCACCGAGCGCGGATGGAACGGCGTCATGTACGCCTCAGCGAGCACGACACCCGCTGCGTGGCAGGCAGCGGCCATGGCCTCGACCTCGGCCACGTTGCAGGCCAACGGCTTCTCGCAGAGCACGTGCTTGCCGGCCTCGGCCGAGCGCTGCACCCATTCGAGGTGCATCTGGTTCGGCAGCGCGATGTACACCGCGTCGATGCTCGGATCGGCGAGCACATCGGCGTAGCTGACCGATCCGCTGCGCGACCCAACGCTGCCGACCTGGGCAACGGCGCACTCGGCGATGGCGGGCAACACGGCGGCATTCGCAATCCACGACCGGCCACCGAGGACCCCGATCCGGATACGTTCAGCCACGTTCGACCACTTGGCCCCCGTTCGCCGCCGAACGGTGTGCGTCCTCGAGCACTGCCACGACATCGCGCGACTCCGATGGGGCAACGGGCACCGCTTCGCCGAGCAACAGGTGATCTGCGAGCGCCCGGTGGAACGGCCAGCCTTCGCGTGGTACCGGCGGCAGGACCATCTCGATCACGCCGAGGTCGGGCTCGTAGCGGCCGATGCGCAGATCAACTGCGGCCTCGGCGTGATGCCAGGCGGAGCTCACATGGCCCCGGCCGGCGACAAGGTTGTCGGCGACGATGGGTCGGTAGTCAGCAGCAGCAGTGCCACCCGTACCCTGCACATAGAACTTTGCCCGGCGGACAGCGGCTACATCGCTTTGCACGAAACGTGCTTCGCGGCCATCGTTCCAATGCATCTGCACCGTGATCTGATCGGCGTTGGAGACGTCGCGCCAGACGCGCTTGTGGGCCGTTGCCTGCACGCGATCCGGGGGGCCACCGAAGATCTGCAGGATCCAATCGATGTGATGCGAACCCCAGTCGTACACCGCTCCACCGGACAAGGCCTCGTCGCTGTGCCACCATCGGCACGGATGCTCGAAGCTGCCGACGAAGGTCTCCATGTTGAACACCTCGCCGAGCAGGCCGTTGGCGATGGCGCGACGCAGCGCCAGATAGTCGCCATCCCACCGGCGGCTCTGGTGAACGGTGATCGTGCGCTCAGCCGCATCAGCGGCCGCAATGAGCGTGTCGGCATCGGCGGCCGTGAGGCACATCGGCTTCTCGACCACGACATGCTTGCCGGCCCGGAGCAGTTGCAGGGCGAGCGGAGCGTGCAGCACGGGCGGCGTGGCCACGATGACCACATCGACAGTCGGGTCGGCGCAAAGCGAGGCCGTATCGGTGTGGCCGCGCACGTCGGGGAAGTCGTGCTGTGCGGCCATCAACCGTTCGGCGTTCGAATCGCAGACGGCGACGAAGTTCAGGCCGGGGGTCTCGGTTGCGGCGAGGCCGTGGGTGTAGCCCATCCCCCCGAACGGGCCGTATCCGACGATGCCAACGCCAACGGTGCCGGAGCGGATCGAGCGACCCGAGCCGGTGCGCGAGAGCGCGAGGCGATCCAGAAAGCGGCGCGGTTCGGCCGCAGCGCGCAGCCGGGTCGGCTCGATCGCAGTGATGATCACCACATCGTCGCCCGATCCGCATTCAACGATGGCGGGCACATCGGTGAAGCAGATGCTGACAGTGGCCAGCACGGTCACCCGCGTCGCGTCGATGACACGGAGGGGCACGAACTCCCCCGTCACCGCAGTTTCCCGAGAGAGCCGAGCGGCCTCGGGGCGTCGGTCGTCGGGACGAAGGAACCATTCACCCCAACTCAGCGTGTCTCCACGATCAAGCCCGAACGCTGCCAACTCCTGGGCGTTCAGTCCTGCCGCAGCTCTCTCATGTGCAACGTTCGGCATCGAACTGACGCTAGCTGTCGACCGCACATTTGGCCTGTCGGAGGTGCGACTTGTTGGATCGCGGTCCAGTTCGGTGGGAGATCAGCCGACCCGGCAGGGGCGCCTACTCGCTCCGGCGGCGGCGTTGGCGTTCCATCAGGCTGCACCAGTCCCACTGGGCGCCGCCCATCGCCGTGACTTCGGCGAGCATCTGGCCCACCATCGACGTGACCGGTAACGGCACGTTCATGGCGTTGGCCTCGGCCAGGAGCAGGCCGATGTCCTTGCGCATCAACGTTGTCGAGAAACCGAAGTCGTAGTCACCGGTCAGCATCTTGTCGGCACGGTTGGCCATCTGCCACGACGCCGATGATCCCTGAAGCATCACGTGGACGACCTTCATCACGTCGAGTCCGGCGGTCTCGGCAAAATCAAGTCCCTCGGCGAGGGCCTGGCACAGGCCGATCACACAGATCTGGTTGGTCATCTTGGTCAGCTGACCGGCGCCGGATTCGCCCATCAACACGTTGCGGGCGGCGTACGCCCCGATGATCGCCTCGCTGGCGGCGAAGGACGCCTCGGTGCCACCCACCATCGCGGTGAGCGTGCCGTTGCGAGCGCCATCGACACCGCCCGATACCGGCGCATCCAGAAACGCAGCACCAACCTTCGAAACCGCCACTGCCACCTCGCGAGCGCCCTCGACCGATGTCGTGGAGTGATCGATCCACACCGCCCCCGGCTGCAGCGCCGGCACGATGCGATCGGCAACCGCTCGCAGTTCGCGGTCTGCCGGCAACGACGACACCACGAAACTGCAGCCGGCGACGGCGTCGACAGGGTCGGTTGCTGCGGCTCCCCCGTGCTCGGCCACCCAGTTGTCGGCCATGCCCGGGACCACATCGCACACGGTGACGGAATGCCCGGCGCGCGCGAGGTGCGCAGCGATGTGCCAACCCATTCGGCCGATGCCGATCACGGCGACGCGCTGGGGATCGACAACTGCCTCGCCGCTCATGCCGGCACGCCCGGTGTGCCGCGGTCGGCGAGGACGAAGCCGCCAGCCAGCCGTGCGTGCGCCCTGCCACCGATGCCCATGGCGAGGATCACGACCATCTCATCTGGTTTCGGGCCATCGGGAACGCCAACCTCGATGGCGTCGTAGTGGCTCCCCACGTAGCTCCATTCAAGGTGCGTCAGGGGCACGTCGAGCCGCGCGCCCATGCCGGCGACCTTCTTCGTGGAGGGCACGATGGACGTACCCTTGCCGAGCGCCGTGCGCATGCCGGCCCCACCGGGGATGTGCCACATCGCGCCGTGCTCGATCTCGCCCGCCGAGCCCACGATGATGCCTTTGCCGTATCCGTCGATCACGCTGACGTCGCCGCCGAGCTGCGCAATGAGCATGTTGCCCATGTGCTCGCCGAGCGCTTTGAGCTCTGCGCTGGCGGGGCTGAGGTCTGCCACGTACTGCCCGACGTACGGGTTCGTGACGACGGCAGCAACGGCCCCCTTGCGGGCCGGCGTGTCGCGACGCGGGCCGAGATCATGATGGATCTCCTCGACGACAGTGACGAACTTGCGGACTGAGAACAGCATGGTTTCCTCGGCGGGTTGTGGGGTGCTGGTACGAATCCTCGCAGATCGAGTCGGCGTTGGCATGTGCCGGCGACGATCACGCGCCCGCACTGTGTGTGCGTTCAACAGGTACTGCTCCTGTCCCGAGAGGAACGCCTTGCCCGCCCCACGCCTCGCACCCGCGTTGACCACCATCACGCCAACTCCACCAGTACTGGCCCTGCCCGCCGGGGTGGTATCGCCGCCACATGACCGTACGCCAAGCCACCGCTGGCGTACGTCGTTTTGGTCGCGCACCTTCGACACGGCGCGCTCGGGCGGCGGATGGATGCGCGTCGATCGCCTGTACACCCGCGCAACGGCATCGCAGATTGCCTCCGACATCGCCTGCGCGCACCGACGCGACCCGGCCCTGCACCGCGTTCGGGGCATGTTCGCCGCCGAGCAATGGGAAGCCATCTGGGCGCCAGCCGAGAACGGCCCGCCCGGCGATCACGTGGTGTGGGTGCGACTGGTGCCCCTTCGATGATCCGACAGATCCAGACGGCATCGCCGGCGCAGCGACCCATGCAGCGTCAACTCGAAGCGACATACACCATTTTGATCATCGCCCTGCGTCAGGTTGGTCGGTATTGGTTGTGCCACTACTGTCCGGAATCCGTAGTCGGCATTTCGTCGAACGGGGAGGGGGCGGGGGCGTCGTGATCACGCAG